>Ga0209979_1001329_pt1 | contig 27579 bp, 25 predicted proteins | sample AnhtaG_FD_183114 | JGI IMG/M metagenome (GOLD analysis project Ga0209979, IMG submission 183114) | Deep subsurface microbial communities from Anholt, Denmark to uncover new lineages of life (NeLLi) - Anholt_01485 metaG (SPAdes) (version 2) | ecosystem: Environmental > Aquatic > Marine > Oceanic...
TCCATAGTACATCCAAGAGAAGCTTTAAGACCTGCAATCCGTGAAGCAGCTGCATCTATAATTTTTATTCATAATCATCCTACCGGAGACCCCACACCAAGTAGTGATGATCTGGCTATAACTAAAAGGTTGGTAGAATCAAGTAAAATAGTGGGAATTAAAGTATTAGATCACATAATAATTGGAGATAATAGACATTTCAGTTTTTCAGAAGAAAACCTGCTGTAAATTAACAGGTGAGATGTAAAGCAAGTACTACGTTTTTATCTTTTGACATACTATTATATGTTTTACAGGCTCTTTCGGTTTTTTGAACTATAAGTTTAATATTATTCTCTTTTATAATCTTTTTTGTTTCATCTGAAACAATCATAAGTCCAAAAGCACCTGTTCCCACAATTAATATTTCTGGTTTTTCTACTAATATTTCTTGTATATCTTCATAAATTAATTGATGACCGACCTTTCTCCACCAATTAATTTTGATTTTATCTGGATATATAATCAAATCAGAATTATATGTTTTTCCATCTATTACAATTTTGCCAAATTTATAAGAATCAATTATTTTTCTCATTTATCTTTCATTTAAAGTATAAAAATTTAATAGAATTAATAAAATTCTATTATTTTTATAATAACTTTAATATAATTGCTTTATTCCAATTCAATATTCACAATTTTAGTTAATAAAATTATTTCAAATTTAATACTCTATTTATCCATTTATCAGGATTTTTAATTTCATCAATAGTTGGGATATTTTTTTCATTCTCATAAAGTAAATTTAATCCAATCATATTCATTTTTTTATGTATATAATTAGCAAATTTCTGTCCCATCTCATACTGTTTAAGCTTTAATTCAATACCGATGATTTTTCGGAAAATCTTTTCAACCGGATTTATAATTTTTCTCCTATTTTCAAATCTATTCTTTAAAACTTGAAAATTTGATATCATTCTACTTCCAATTTTATCCATAATAAAATTACTGTATCCTTCCAGAATCGTCATTAATGCTTGAATTCTATATAATATTTCTCTTTGCCCTGGAGTAACCAAAGAAAAAAGAAAATCTTCACTCTGGAATTTGTTTATTACCTCATTAATATTTTTTACATCCAATTTCTGGATTCTTTCAGCAGCAGATTCTAAATTTAAAGTTGCACTTTCTATAAATTCTTTTAGTAGACTTTTATAATAATCAGTAATCCAATTATTAGAGTTGAATTCAAGAGCATGTGTAACTTCATGAAGAGCTATCCAGAACCTAAAATCCTTTGATGGTATTTTTAGCATTTTTTCCAATTTAAGTAAATTAGGTGCTACAAAATAGATTTTACCTCTTTCACCATACGGAAGACATAGATCATATTGCCCTAAAACATTCTTAGCCATGTAACCCAAAACTAACCCAATTTCCAGAGTGATTATAAATGGACTAATTTTATTAAGTAGTTTACTTATTGGATCAGTTGCTTTCGGTTTTTTGTACTCTTCTACTACTTTTTGAGTTAATGGTTCCATTAATGCTTTAAATCCTTTTATATTAGCTTCGATCCAATCCTGTCTACTAATAACCTTTGCTGAAGCAAATTGAAAGAATTGTAAATTTGTGAAATTTGAAGTTAAAATCTCACTTGCTCTAACTAATTCCTCAAATTGCTTTTGCATATCTAAAGATGGCATTTCATCAGTTTCACCTGAGTTGGCAACTCTAATAGCTAACATTTTAACAAGTTCCCAATTAATGGTATCTTTTTTACCTTTAGATAATTCTTCGACTTCTCTAATTATTGGATGATACATATTCATTTTCCTGAATTAAAAAATATCCTTTCCTTATAAAAATCTATTAAAAGTATTATTAATACTTAGAATTTATTATTTTACTCAATCTAATTATAAACGTAAAATACAGTAAAGATTAAAAAATTTTAAGTCTAAGTAAATTCTAATAGTTCTACTAAATTATTAAGATATTTACAAATATATTAATAATATATTGATATGTTAAAATATATATATTAGAATCTTATTTGATATAATTTTTTTATATTTTGTTATGAATTTACCTAAAAAGATAACAAATTATTAAAAACTAATCATTTTAAAAATAGCTTTTTGGGCCCATAGCTCAGTTGGTTAGAGCAGCGCACTCATAATGCGGAGGTCCCAGGTTCGAGTCCTGGTGGGCCCACCATTCTTTTACAAATTTCCATTTACTTTCGAAAAAATATATATCAAATATATAACTCTTACTAAACTGAGAGCCATATTGTTAAATAGCCAGGAGTAAAGAAAGCTAAAGTTGTAATTGTTCCAACAGGGAAATTTATATGAAAATTGAAAAAGCATATAAGACCTACATAGCTGATATAGGATTGTTTTATGCTGCTGCAATTTGGGGTTCAACATTTTTTATTGTTAGAAATAGTCTGCAATACATTAACCCAGTAATATTGGTGGGTTATCGTTTCTTTCTTGCAGCCTTAATTCTTGCAGGTATCTTAATTTATCAGCGCAAACCTTTGTTTTCAAACTTAAAAGCAGGTTTTATCCTGAGTCTATTTCTTTGCTTTCTTTATATACCACAAACTATTGGTCTTGGGATTACTACAGCATCAAATTCTGGTTTTATAACTGGACTTTTTGTTGCTTTTGTACCATTTTTTCATCTTATTATTTTTCGAAAACCACCTTCATTTCCAAGACTGGTTGCGGTGTTCATCTCTCTAACTGGATTATGGTTCTTGACTGGAGGGTTAAAAGATATTAATAAAGGAGATCTACTTACTGTTATAACAGCAATGGCTTATGCAATCCATCTTTTATTTACAGATAAGTATGTTAAAAATAATATTGATCCTTATATACTCAGTTTCCAACAATTTCTATTTGTTGGTATTATAAGTTTTATCTTTGGAGAAATTTTTAAAATTCCATTTTCTATCTCATCAAAAAAAGTTATCTGGGTAATTTTATTTTTGACCCTTTTTCCAACAATATCAGCTTTTATTATTCAATTAGTTGCTCAAAAATTTACATCACCAATAAAAGTTTCTCTTATATTTGCACTGGAACCTGTTTTTGCTGCATTGTTTGCATGGACTTTGGGTGGTGAAACTTTTATTCTGCATAGGGCATTTGGAGGTTTGTTAATATTTTTAGCTATATTAATTTCTGAAATACCTATAAAAAAAATAGACTTTTTTAAAATTCTTAAAAGAGAATAAAAGAATTTATCACAAAAATTAAGTAAGGATTCATTTAAAAAAAATAATCATTGTTATAAAATTTGAAAAGATACAGATATTTATTAATATATAAATTTAATATTACTTTTTATTAGTATGTTAATTAAGATTAGAAACTTAACTTTAATGATATGAAATTAGCTTTAAGCGGTGGTAAGATAATAACACCTTTTAAAATCATTGAAGAAGGAGTTATTTTAATTGAAAAATCAATTATTAAAAGTGTTGGAAGATTAGATGAAATTTCTATTCCTAAAGATTTTGAAATAATTGATGTTAAGAGTAAGATAGTTTGTCCTGGATTTATTGACATTCATTGTCATGGAGGAAATGGTGTATCTTTTAATAAGGATTTACCTGAAAAATTTTTAAATTACTCTCAATGGGTAACATCAACAGGAGTTACATCATTTCTTATAACTATTGTTCCTACAATATTTGAAGAAACAATTAAGAAATTAAAAAATATTATTAAAATATTTGAATTTTCAAATTATATAGCAGAACCTCTGGGTATTCACTTAGAAGGTCCATTTTTAAATCCTAAAAAACATGGCGCAATTGATTCTGAATGGATAAGAAATCCAGATTTAAATGAAATGTCATCTTATATATCTGCTTCAAATAATAAAATTAAAATGGTAACTATGGCATCTGAACTTGAAGGATCTAAAGAAATTGTAAATTTACTTAAGCAAAATGACATAATTATAAGCTTAGGTCATACAGATGCTACATATAAACAAACTGTAAAGGCTTTTAAAAATGGATACAATCATGTAAATCATTGTTTTAATGCTATGAGAGGTTTTGATCATAATGAATCTGGAGTTGTTGGAGCTATTTTTCAATCAAAAGGAATATATACTGAGATAATTTGTGATGGTATTCATGTTTGTCCCTCAAGAATAAAAATGCTTATAGATAATATAGGAGTAGAAAATGTAGTTTTAATCACAGATGCTAATAAAGCAGCAGGTTTAGGTGATGGTAAATATAATTTCCTTAATAAAGAAATATTAGTTGAAAATAGAAAAGCAACACTTAAAGATGGTACAATAGCTGGAAGTGTTATAAATATGAATGAAGCTTTTAAAAATATGGTAAAAATGGTCGGTACTTCAATTCAGGATGCAATAAAAATGGCAACTATAAATCCAGCAAAATCAATTAAATTTGATAAAATTTTAGGAAGTTTAGAAGAAGGAAAGAAGGCTGACATAGTTGTAATGGATGAAGATTTAAATTTGTTATTTACTATTAAGAATGGAAAGACTATTAAACATGAGTAATAGATCTGGCCCCACAATTTTACTTGATTTGCAAAAGGCAGATTTAAGGGTTGATGAACTTACTTCAATTAGAGAGAATCTAATTGAAAGAGAGGAAATAAAAAAGTTAAACAAAAGAATTAAAGAATTAAGAAAGGAAATTGAAAATCTTTACCAAGAAAAACACTCCACAGAATTAGATCAGAAAAGGATAAATGATGAGGTATCCATTCTAACAGGGAAAATTAAAAGGGAGGAAGAAAAACTCTATAGTGGTAGAATTACAATTCCTAAAGAGCTTGAGGGTATTAATAAGGAAGTAATTTTTCTAAAATCAAAAATGGATAAAAAAGAAACAAAAATATTAGAACTGATGGAAGAAATAGATGAAAATCTTAAAGTAATACAGTTAAAAGAAAAAGAGTTGGACAGTGATTTATCTGAAATTAAAACTAAAGAATTAAATCTAACTCAGAGGGAAAAAGAAATTGATGAAGAGATGTCTGAATTAACTGATAGAAGGAATAATTTAATAAGCCATTTAGATCCAGAGATTTTAAAAGAGTATGAATCTTTAAGGGAGGAAAAAGGGGGAAGAGTGGTAGCTGTTTTAGAAGATGGTATATGTAGTTGCTGTAATATGCAACTACCATCAATAAAGGTTGATTCTATGAGAGATCCTAATATTTTTTATCATTGCAATTTTTGTGAGAGAATATTAATATTAACATAAGGTGAAATATGAATGAAAAGAAGACTAAAGAATATAAGAAGCTAATTTTATTTACTGATGGAGGGTCAAAAGGAAATCCAGGACCAGCTGGAATCGGAATTCTAATTTTTAATAAAGAAGGAAAACTAATAAAGGAAGTTAGTGAATTTATTGGAAAAACTACTAATAATGTAGCAGAGTATATTGCTTTACTAAGAGCATTAGAAATATCGAAGGAATTTGGTGCAGATGAAATAGAGATAAAATGTGATAGCAAACTAATGGTAAATCAATTAAAGAAGAGATGGAAAGTTAAGAGTCCAAATCTAAAAATTCTTCATCAAAAAGTGAGATTATTACTTAGTGCTTATAGAAAAGTTAGTCTTTTAAATGTCCCAAGAAGTGTAATTAAAGCTGCTGATAAACTTGTAAATAAAGCAATTAATTCATCTCTTGATAAAGATGTTAAAGTTCGTTTTGTAGAAAATGAAACTGAATCCACCCTTTTTTAATAAGAATTTTAAAATTTATATTTAATATTCTTACTTCTTTTATACTATAATCCGCATTTATAATCAGTTTAACAACATTTCTTAGATTAGTTTTGTATGTAATTTTAAACATAATTTTATAGAAGCATGCCATTAGAAATATTAGAAGAAGTAGTAGATAATTACATCGCAACTAAATTAAATCAATAAAATTATGTAATGAAAGTATATAAACTAAAAACATTATATTGCAAAACCTAATCCCTTTTCTTTGTCTTCATCCTTAGATATTTTATAAATTATTCCATATTTTTTTATTTTATAGTTTATTAGATTTTCTAAAAATGGTATAATCTTATATGAGTCAATTGGGTGATCGCAGAAGTTTTACTTCTGAGGAAAGTCCGGGCTCCATAGGGCAAGATGCTGGGTAACACCCAGTGGAGGTGACTTCAAGGATAGTGCCACAGAAAATATACCGCCCTATTAGATCTTTAAAATTAAATATAGATTCTAACAATTGGATAAGATAGTAATTTTAGAATTATTTTAAAAAATTACTATCACTATTTATTGTCAATATTGCTATTTGTTAATTTTTAGGCTTGAGAAGTTTCTTTTATAAATTGATCTAATAGGGTAAGGGTGAAAAGGTGAGGTAAGAGCTTCACCAGCAATCAGGTGACTGATTGGCTTGGAAAACCCCGTCTGGAGCAAGGCCAAATAGGAGAGTATTAGGGGTTGCTCGCTCTACTCTCGGGTAGGCTGCTTGAGGTGATAGGTAACTGTCATCCTAGATAGATGATCACTACTTATTTAATTTTTATGTTTTTAAAAGTTAGATAGGAACAGAACTCGGCTTATAGATTGACTCTTTAAATACCCGTCTGTTTATGATAGATGGGTATTTTTATATAAATAAAATTAATAGAATTTTGTAAATCAACCTTTCTTTAATATCATTAGGAGTTTAAGGTATAAATTTTATTTTGAAAAATTTTAATGAATTACCTATATTTGTTAGAATATAATAAGTTTAAATTAGAATATAATTATTAAACAAGTTTATATTTCAAATAGATTTTTAAAAAAATACAAAAGGTAGATATTTTAAAGATGAAGATACTTCATACTGCAGATATACATTTAAGAGAATATGACGATGAAAGATGGGTGACTCTTAAGGAGCTCATTGAAATTGGAAAGAAGGAAAAAATTGAACTCTTTATAATAAGTGGTGATCTCTTCGATAAAGGCATTGATGCTGAAAACCTCAAACCTAAAATACGAGATATTTTCTCCAATTCTGGTTTTAAAATTATCCTTATTCCTGGAAATCATGACAAAGATTCATATAAAAGTGGTATGTATTTTGGAGAAGTAAAAATTTTAAGTGACTTAAACAGCCCTTTTGATGAATTTAAAGACGTAAGAATATGGGGATTACCCTTTGAACCTATAAAGGGAGAAGACATTTTTAATAAACTACAACTATTAAAGGACAACATAAGTCCTGATAAGAAAAATATCTTACTTTATCACGGTGAACTGCTTGATGCCTTCTTTTCTAGAAAAGATTTTGGAGATGAGGGTGAGGAAAGATATATGCCTGTTAAACTTTCTTATTTTAAGGATTTGAATATTGATTATATACTTGCAGGACATTTTCATAAGAATTTTAATGTGTGGGTATTAAAAAATGGAGGATTCTTTGTTTATCCTGGGTCTCCTGTATCAATAACTAAAAGAGAAGTAGGGCAGAGGAAAATAAATATCTTTGAACTTGGGAAGTCGCCTAAGGAATATGTTCTTGATACCCCTCATTATGAAGGAGTTGATATAAAATTTGATCCATTTACAGATAAAGAGCCTTTAGAGATTGTGAAAGAATGTTTTATTAATCTTCAAAAAAATGCTAAGGCTATTCTAACAGTTAGAGGTTTTGTAAATAGTGAAGATATTGGAATAAGTGAGGAAGAACTTGTAAAACAAATAAAAAAGATTTCTTCAGGGAAAAGCGATGAGGAACACTACGAATTTAGAGATATACGAATAATACTTAAGGATGATTTATTTAAAAACTTCATAGAGAAACTTAAGTATACCGATTATGAAGAAGAAAAGAAAAAGCAAATGCGTGAAATAGCAATTAAAGCAATGATGGAGACTAAGTTATGAAAATAAATGAGTTTCTAATAACAAGGTATGGTCCTTTAAAGAATAAAAATCCTTTTCAACTGGCTGATTTCAATTTATTTTGGGGTAATAATGAGGATGGAAAAACTCTAACAATAGACGCTCTTATAAAACTATTATTAGGGGGAAATATCAGAGATTTTAAACGTAGTATAGATCGAGTAGATGAATATCCAGAGGGCTATGTAATTATAGAAGATTATAAGTATAAAGAAATTAAACTACCAGAAAAGGGGGATTTAACAGAAGTAGCAGATTTAACTCCATCTGAATGTCGCAATATTTTTATAATAAGAAATAGTGATCTCTCTATTACTCGGGAAAGTGAATTTTATACTAATGTAACAGATCAACTTACAGGCTTAAGGACTGAAGATATTTCCCAAATAAAACAAACTCTTGAAGAAATAGGTAAAATAACACCAAGTGGCAAATTCCGTGACATTGGAGATGAAAAATTGAAGTCAAGAATAGAAAATGTAGGAACACTAGTTGGAGAAATTGCGAGTTTAATCGAAGAAATTAAGGAAGAAGAATTTGATAAAGTAGAGAAAGAATTGGTAGAAAACAGAATAAAAAAAGAACAAATAATAGAAGAGATTAAAAAATTCGAACATGCTCAAAAAAGAGAGAAATACGAAAAAGGGAGGGAAGCTCTTAAAAAACTTAAGAAAAAAGATTTTCCAGAAGTTAAAGAATTGGAAAAAAAAGAACGATATCTTGAAGTTTTTAGAGACAAACTGAGAAAGATAAATGAAGAAATTAGACCAAAGATAACTAATTATCAATCAAATAAAGAAAAAATAGCAGGGGAAAAAACTAAAAATAATTTTTTCGCTTCTTTAGCAAAAATTTCTCAAATAATACTCACTATATCTTTGCTTGGAAGTATTATTACACTCCTATTATCATCATCTTCATCATTGTCATCATTATTCTCATCACCATTATTATTATTTATTTTAATAATAGGAGTATTATCTTTAATTTCTACCATAATCTCATATATGTTTAAGTGGAAATTTGCAAGAAATAAGTCTCAGCTTGCAAAGGAATTTGAAATGATTAAGTTTGATATTTCGAAGTTCAATTTAAGTGGAGGAACTATTGGAAACATTAGTTCAAATATCCAAAAGTTTGAAGATGAATGTTTAAATGAAGATAAAAAAGAAAAAAAGATGAGGGAAGAATTAAGTGGATTAATTGGAACACAACAGGGTATTTTAATAAACCTTTTTGGAGAGAAGGGTAAAATACTAAAAGAAAATATTCCCTATTGGGATGAAGAAATCAAAGAGCTTGAAGTGTATAAAGACAGAGCTAAGAATATAAAATACGATGAAAAAATTGTTCTAAAATTAAAAGAAGAAAAAGAGTCATATAAGGGTAGATTAGACTATTTAGAAGGAATGATGACTAATTTTCAAGAGGATTTAGGAAAGATAGAAAGAAAGTCAAATGATATTCTGCAATCAGAAGAAGATTATTTATATTGTAAAACATCAGTAGATTTAAAGGCAGTTAGCGAGAAGTTGCAGAAGTTTATAAACGAAAATGAAAGTAATAGAGATTCAGTCTTGAAAGTTATGGGAATTTTTAAAGAAATAGAAATAGAAGAAAAAGAAAAAATTTCTAAACTTTTTGGTAAAGAAAGTCCTATTTCTAAGTATTTTAATGAGATAACAAATGGTCTTTATGAGGAAGTACTCTTCAACCAAGAGATTGGACAAATTGAGGTTAAGCGTAAGGATGGAGCTATATTAGAAGCTGAGAAATTATCAGGAGGTACTTATGACCAATTATACCTTTCTATTCGACTTTCGCTTGGCGAAAAGCTCTTAAAAGGTAAAAAAGGATTTTTTATCATGGATGACCCATTTATAAAAGCTGACCCTGATAGATTGCAAAGACAGATTCAAACACTAAAGAAAATTTCTGAATCAGGGTGGCAGATTCTATACTTCTCCGCAAAGGGAGAAGTTAAGAATGCTTTAAAAAAAGAAATTGAAGATGGATCTATTAATTATATTGAAATTAAAAGTATATTTATCTAAAAATATTTGGATATTTTGTTGCATTTAATGAGAATCTTGATTTTTTGTTGAGCTATTCTTAAAGCTTTCTCTATAAATTATTAGTTGCATTTAATGAGAATTTTGGGTTCTTGTTGAGCTAGTTTTAAAGCTTCTTCTGTTTCATCAAGGGGAAAAATTTCTGAAATTAAGGGTTTTACATCTATCTTGTTACTACTTAAAAAATAAATAGCTTTAGAGAATGGTCCACATCTTGAGCCCTGAATTTTTATCTCATCTACCACAATCTTTGTTTGGTCAACATTATTAATTAAAATCCCGTGAGTTGATTTTAAGGCTACTGTTCCTTTTGGTCTGACAAGGTTTACAGCGAGATTAAATCCATTTTCTGATCCCGTTGATTCCACCACTATATCTGCTCCAAGACCATTAGTTAAATCTTTTACTTTTGAGATTAAATTTAAGTCATTTACATCTATTACTTCTAATGCACCATAAATCTTAGCTCTTTCCAGTTTTTCCTTTGAGCGGGATATTGCAATTACATCTGCTCCCAATGAATTTGCAACAGAGCAGATTAGAATCCCTAATCTTCCAATTCCAATTACAGCAACTTTATCTCCAATTTTGAATTTTGAGAGTTCGAAAGTTTGAATAGCAGCTGCTAATGGTTCTATGAAAACTCCCTCTTCGTCTGATATATTATCAGGTAATATATGAATATTTTTTGCTGGAACTTTTACAAATTGTGCAAATGCTCCATCAGCATTTATTATTCCCAGAACCGTTCTTTTAAGGCAATGAGTGGATAATCCTTTTTTACATGCAGAACACTTTGTCTTTTTAGGGTAAGAAAGACAAGTATTATTTATTTCTACTGTAATTCTTTTTCCTATAAGTTTATTGCTCACATCTTCACCAACTTCAATAACCTCTCCAGTAAATTCATGTCCCAATATCAATGGTAATGGAACTTTGTAATCACCATTATAAATTGCAATATCTGTACCACAGATTCCAGCATAATTTACTTTAATAAGCGCCTCATCAGATTTTATTTCAGGTTTTTTTAATTCTTCAATAACAATCTTTTTAGGCTTAATTAAATTCGCTACTTTATAAAATTCCAATATATTCTCCTATATTTAAATATTTTTTAAATTTTACATCAATATTTTTTAAAGTTGACATTTTATAATACAATTCAGACTTAGAATTGTATAATATTTCAAGCTTTATATTATATAATATTAATTATAAAGATATAAATGATTAATTTCCTCACATTTTTTGATTAAAATTATAAAAATTTATGGTAATTAATTTACTTATGTATTTTGGTGGTATAAATGAAGAAAGATTTAGTTTTATTTAATGGAAATATCTATACTATGAATTTTTTAAAGCCAAAGGTAGAAGCTTTACTTATTAGAAAAGGGAAAATTATTGATATAGGTAATAATGCTGAAATTAAATCAAAGGCTAATAGCAAATATGAGTCTATTGACTTAAATGGAAAAGTAGTTCTTCCTAGTTTTATTGATAGTCATGTTCATCTTTTAGGCTATGCTAAAAGTTTGATTGGAATTGATTTAAGTAATACAAAATCAAAAGAAGAGGTGATAGAGAAAGTTAAGACAAGAGTAGAAAATACTGAACCAAATGTATGGATTCTGGGTTATGGATGGAATGAAAATGATTGGAAAGAGATCAAGCTTCCTTCAAAAGCTGACCTTGATAAAGTTTGCAACAAAAATCCTTTAGTTCTATTTAAAAAGGATGGGCATAGTATATGGGTAAATTCAGTTGCATTAAAAAAAGCTGACATTAATGAGCATACTTTAGATCCTTCAGGAGGGAAGATTGTAAGAGAATATATTAGCAAAACTCCAACTGGAATATTAAAAGAGAATGCAATTTATTTAGTTTTGAAAAAGATAAAAAAGGAAAATATCGAAGATATCCTTCCAACACCAGTTTTGAATTCATCAACTACTTCAAAAGAGATAAAGATAAAGAGTAAGAGAAATATTTATGGTGCAGTTAAAACTGCATCTAAAAATTTCAATAAAGTAGGAATTACAAGTGTACATAACATGGAAAGTATGAATAGACAAAAAATTCTATTTGATTTAAATAGTGAAGGGGAGTTGAATCTGAGAATATACTCATTCTTTGAACAAATTGAGCCAGAAGATTTATATGATTTCAAAAGAAATACTAAACTTGATGATAGGTGGACGAAAATTGGAGGAATTAAACTTTTTTATGATGGGAGTTTGGGTTCAAGAACTGCTTATATGATTGAGCCATATGAAGATGATGAAAATAACTATGGAATAAAAGTGATGGAAAAGGAAGAAGTAGAAAGACTGATAAGAAGTGCAAATCAACTTGGACTTAACTTTGCAATGCATGCAATTGGAGATAGAGCTAATAAGGAAGTTTTAGATATTTATGAAAGGGTATTAAAAAATTATGAAAATGAAACAGTATTAAGAAACTGTGTATATAATTATAAGAATGATTATAAAAATAATTGTATAAAAAATACGAGTAAAAGTATGAAAATAAGAAAAAGTGAAAGGAAAAAATTAAGAAATAGAATTGAACATGTCCAGATTCTGAGAAAAGAGGATTTTATTAGATTCAAAAATCTAAATTTGATAGCATCAATGCAACCCTATCATCTCGCTTCTGATATGAAGATGGCTGAAAAAGGATGGGGTGAAAGATGTAAGTGGTCTTATGCCTGGGATAAATTGGTAAAAAATGGTGTTCATATGACTTTTGGTTCTGATTGTCCCGTAGAAACTATTAACCCCATTAGGGATCTTTATGTATCGATCACAAGACAAAGAGAAGATGGCTATCCAGATGGGAGTTGGTACCCAGAACATAAGTTAACACTAAGAAGAGCCATATATTCCTATACTTTAGAAGGAGCTTATGCATCAGGGGATGAGGATATAAAGGGTTCTATTAATGTTGGAAAGTTAGCTGATTTAGTTGTTTTATCTGAGAATATTTTTAAAATTTCACCAAAAGATATATTAAATATAGATGTTTGTTATACAATTTTAAATGGAAATATTGTATATAGTAAGTAACTTCTAAATACTATTTTAAAATTTAGATAAAATTAATGGTTCATTATATTAATTTTTAATAAGGGAGATATATTTTGAAGATTGCGATTATAACTGAAGGATATAAGCCATTTATAAATGGAGTTATAGTTTCCATTGATCTATTTGCAAAACAGTTTAGAAAATTGGGACATGAAGTCTATATATTTGCTCCTTCATACCCTGATTATGAAGAAGATGAGGAATATATTTTCAGGTTAAGATCTGTCCCTTCAATAATACAAAAGAGCATAAGAATCCCTGTACCCACATATATAAAAATGGATAAATTATTTTCCAAGATAGGGTTTGACATAATACATATACAGCATCCAATAATTTTTGGACAGGTTGTGAAGAGATTGATAAAGAAATATAATATACCACTTGTTTTTACTCACCACTCCTTTTATGAAAATTATTCTCATTACATTCCATTACCTCAAAAATTTATAAAGAAAATGGCAATAAAATTAAGTGTAGATTTTTCTAATAATTGTGATTTGGTAGTAACTCCTTCAGAAACAGTAAAGGAAGTATTAAGAACCCGTGGTGTAATAGCTCCTATTGAGGTTATTCCTACTGGAATCAATTTTAAAATGTTTAATAAAGCTTCAGGAGATTTTGTTAGAGAAAAATATCAAATTAGCAAAGAAAGTAAAATTTTACTTTTTGTGGGAAGGATGTCTAAAGAAAAAAACTTAGATATTTTATTGGATAGTTTTCCCATGGTTATTTCAGATTTTCCTGATACTTATTTAATGTTAGTTGGGGAAGGTCCAGAAAGAAAAAAAATGGAGAAAAAGGTTAAAGAAATTGGCATTAACGATAAAGTCTTATTTATAGATTCAAAACCGTATAATGAAATACCTAATTATTATAAAGAATCTGATTTGTTTCTTTTCCCATCAAAAAAAGATACGCAAGGATTAGTAGTTCTGGAGGCTATGACATGTGCCTTACCCATAGTAGCAGTTAGGTCAATGTGTATAGAGGAACTAAATATTGATAAAAGAGCTGGGTTCTTAACAAGAAACTCTCCTATTGAATTTTCAAAGAAAATCAGGAAATTATTAGCTGATAAAAATATATATAATGAATTTTCAAAAAATTCTGTAGAAATTGCAAAGAAATACTCTTATGAAGATTCAGCATCTTTACTTATTGATAAATTTAAGTATTTAATTTCTCAAAAGAAAGATTAAATTTATTTAAAACTCTTATAAGGTTATGTATTATATATAATAAGATTTGGTATAATTTCATATAAACTAAAAGCTCATAATTTTAAATGAAAAAAAGAGAAACTTCTAAGGAGTTTTTTTGATGAATAAAATAGTTAAATATATTTCTGCTTTTGTAATATTTACGTTTTTTGTAGTTGGCTTAGCTTCATCGTTTAGCTGTAAAGGTGAGAAAGCACCTGGTGAAATCGATTGGAACAAAGTTATTGAATTTGTACCTTTAGAAGAAAGGGGAGGTGTTGGTGAAAAGGAGCAAATATTTGAGCCAATACAAATTACATTGCTTCATACTAATGACACAAGAGGTAATATTCAACCATGCGGTTGAAACCCAAGACAGGGTGGAGTTGCCCGGAGGGCGACAGTAATTAGAGAAATAGAGAGTCAAAAAGAAAATGTCATTATTTTGGATGCTGGAAGTGCTTTATCAGGACATTATGATACTGAATATAGCAAAGGTGAAATAATGATTAAATTTATGAATCTCTTGGGGTATGATGCGATATCACTAGGTTCAATGGACCTTAAATATAAAATGGATGAATTATTAGATTTAAATGATAAAGCTGAGTTTCCTATTTTAAGTGCGAACTTAGTATCCAGGCAAGATAAAAGTTTAGTTTTTGATGCATATACTATTATTGAAACATCAGGAAGAAATATAGCTATAATAGGAATAAGTCCATATCCATTAGAAGAAAGCTCTGAAAGTGATAACATAGAGAAATATGAAACTATAGATCCAATAGAAGCTATTAACAAAATTATTGATGATTTAAGGTTAAAAGCAAATATAATAATAGTCTTATCATCAGCTGGAAGAGAGATAGATGAGAAAATAGCTAAATCTATAGATGCTGTTGATATCATTGTTGCAGGTTCTTCAAATCAAATAACAATGGAACCTGTTGTTATAAAAAGGGAAGAAAAATCAGATGCATTGATAGTTGAAAGTCAGGTGTTGGGAAAGAAATTAGGAAAGCTGATTGTAAAATTTAGCTCTGTTGGAAAGATTAAAGAATTTGAAGGAGAACTGCTTAAATTGGATCCAGAAGTAGAAGATGATCCAGAAATTGCAAAAATTTTAAATGAATATTTAGAACAGATGAAAAAGTAGAATGTAAGCAATAAAGTATAAAAAATTTTAAAAAAGTAAAAAAATAAAATATAAATTTTTATTACTTAAATTCAACTTAATGAAATCTTGACAATTGAATTAAATTGAGTTATATTATCTCGAAACTGTGAGGTGATAAAAAGTGCCAATATATCAATATAAATGTGATTTTTGTGGAAATGAATTTGAATTATTTAAAAAATTAAATGGGACTGATATAGTTTTATGTCCAATTTGTGGAGAAGAGGCTACAAGAATTTTTTCTTCAGTTGGAATAATTTTTAAAGGTCCCGGATTCTATACCACAGATTCCAGGAAATTTAATGATAAACCAAAGGATTTTAAATATCCTAAAAAGTCCTCAAAGAAAAATGATAATGAGAACTAATTAATTTGATTTTTTCCTTCCTAAAAATCTCTATCTTATAAATAACTACGATATACTTTTTAAAATTTGTGATATATTTAGTCTAATCAATGATAGATTTTTTATCTAAAAAAAATTCATAAGATTATAAAAATATTTAAAAATTTTATTAGCAATTTAAAGAAAAGTAGAAATTCAATTCAGGTAAAAATATTAAAATTATATATGGAGGGAAAATAGTTGGAAGATTTTAATGAAATTAATAGGTTAGAGGGAAAAATTTATAAAGTAAGTGAACTTAATTTTGAATTGAAAAAACTGTTGGAAGGAAATTATCCGGATATATGGGTTGAGGGAGAGATCAGCAATTTTCATCATCACAGTTCAGGTCATATGTATTTTGATTTAAAAGATGAGAATTCAAAAATTAGGTCAGTTATGTTTTCAGGTGATAATCGTAATCTTAAGTTTATGCCAGAGGATGGTATGAAGGTTTTGGCCAGAGGAGGAGTGACTCTGTATTTGAGAAAAGGAGAATACCAGATAGTTGTTAGATACATAGAGCCAAAAGGAAAAGGAGCTTTACTAATTGCATTTGAGCAGCTTAAGAAGAAGCTGAAAGCTGAAGGTCTTTTTGATATTAAATATAAAAAGCCAATACCTTTTTTACCTTCAAGAATTGGGGTTGTTACTTCTTTAGGTGGTGCAGTCCTTCATGATATAAAAAATGTATTGAATAGAAGATTCGAAAATCATCACTTAGTTATTAGTCCTTCCAGTGTAGAAGGAGAATCTGCTTCTTCTGAGATTTGTAGAGCTATTGATAATTTAAATCAATATGGGAAGGTTGATGTAATAATTTTAGCTCGAGGTGGAGGTTCTCTTGAGGCTTTATGGGCATTTAATACAGAAGAGGTTGCAAGGACAGTCTTTTCTTCAGAAATTCCAATTATAAGTGCAGTTGGCCATGAAACTGATTTTACAATATCAGATTTTGTTGCTGATCTAAGAGCACCAACTCCATCTGCAGCTGCTGAAATGGTAATGCCAGAGAAATCTGAACTTTTGAATCAAATCTATAGTTATATAACCAGACTAAAAACAAGTTTGCCAAGGGTTACTACAAATCTTAAAAACCAAGCAAATTACCTTTATGGAGACTTACAAAAGGCAATATCTGTCATAATTAATGAAAGAAAGAGTTCTTTTAAGAATTTATCTGAAAAGCTGAATACCCTGAGTCCACTTGCCATACTATCAAGAGGGTATAGTGTTTGTTGTATGGTCCCAGAAAAGACAATTGTAAGAAGTTCAGATGATATAAAAATAGGTCAGCAGGTCGATATACTTCTTTACAAGGGAAATATTGTATGTGAAGTTTTAGAAAAGGATGCTTATGAAAAAGTTACTGATATTTGCAAATAAAAATTAAGATATTTAGATTATAAAAGGAGGAATAATGAATAAGGAAAATTTAGAACAGAGAGATTTTGATGAAGTCTTAAAAGAGCTTGAGGGAATTGTTTCAACTTTAGAAAAAGGTGATTTGAATTTAGAGGAATCCTTAAAAAATTTTGAGAAAGGAATAAAACTTTCCACCTACTGCTTAAAAAAATTGAATGAAGCTGAAAAGAAGATAGAGATACTTGTAGAGAAAATGGGAGGAGAAACTGAAGTTGTTCCTTACGAAGAAGAGGAAGAGGAAGAATAATTTTTTCTTCTATTTACCACACTATCCTTATAAGAGAGACATATCTATATACCCAAAGCTGATATGTCTCATATCAAGACCTAACCCCTTATATACACTTGTCATTGCGAGGAGCATTAGCGACGTGGCAATCTCAATTATATAACTTGATGAGTTTACACTAAATGAGATTGCTTCAGGACTTTGTCCTTCGCAATGACACTTGAATATATTCTTCTATATTGCAATATCTGACACTGTTTTTGATGTGTCTTATATCAAGATCTGGTACTTAACTTACCATTAATTAAAAAAATCTTATAGTGTCAAAACCTGACACTGTTTTTGATATGTCTTATGTCAAGACCTGAATCCTTTTTATGATCCCTTTTTATAATTAAAATTTCTTTGTTTACGTTATTAAAAGTAGAAAAAAAAGTTAACTCAAAATATTATTTTAAAAATTTTTAAAAATTTTTAAAAAATTTATAGACATTCAGAGGGGCATTGTGGTATATTGTGGATGAAAATGGAGGATTTATAGATTCTATATAGAAATATAGAATACACAACTTGTAAAATTTACTGAAATAGAACGGGGATTAGAGTGTTTCTTGGTACTTTTTTTCACAACTTAGATAAAAAAGGTAGATTATTTATTCCTTCTAAATTTAGACCCCAATTGGAGCATGGTTTTGTTATAGCAAAAGGCATTAATGAAAAATGCCTATTTTTATTTACATTTGATGAATTTGCATCACTTGAAAATAAAATTAAAGCTCTACCAATATCAAGGAAAAAAGTACAGGAATATGTTCGATGGATTTCATCATCTGCAAGCGAGGAATTCATAGATCAGCAGGGAAGGGTAACTATTCCCTCAGCTCTTAGAGAATATGCAGAACTTGAAAAAGAGATTGCTTGTGTTGGGGTTTGGGGAAGAATTGAGATATGGTCAAAGAAAAATTGGGATAAATTTTTTAAGAAAGCAGATAAAGAATTTTTAGAAATATCAAAAGATATAGAGGATCTTGGATTTTAATAAACAACATTTAACACCATGGCATGTGCCTGTGATGTTAGATGAAGTTATAAATATATTAAGACCTAAAAATGGGTCAATAATAATCGACAATACAGTAGGCGGCGCAGGTCACGCTGAAGAAATAATTAAAGCAATTGCCCCCGAAGGCATATTAATAGGTATAGATAGAGACAAACAGGCCTTATGCGCCGCCAGAAATAGATTATCTAAATACAAGACAAGTTTTAAATTAATACACGGAAATTTTAAAGATGTTCTTTACATAGCAAAGGAGTTGGATCTTTCTACTATATCGGGAGCACTCTATGATTTAGGGATTTCTTGGGCTCATGTTGATTATCCTGAAAGGGGATTTAGCTACATTAAAGAAGGTCCTTTAGATATGAGGATGGATTCTTCTCAAAAATTGACTGCATATGAAGTTATTAACTCTTATTCAGAAGAAAAGTTAAATGAGATATTTAAAAAGTATGGTGAGGAACGATATTCATATCAAATTGCAAGGGTTATAGTTGATCACAGAAAGAAAAAAAAGATAGAGACAACATTAGAATTAACAAAGATTATTAATAATGCAGTTAGTGGTAAAGCAAGAAGAAAAGGCCATCCATCAAAGAGGATCTTTCAGGCGATAAGGATAGAAGTAAATGATGAGCTAAATTCTCTTAAACAAGGACTTGAGGATATATTCAAGTTACTTGAGGTTGGTGGAAGAATTGTAGTTCTTTCTTATCATTCATTAGAAGACAGGCTGGTTAAAAATACTTTTCTAAAACTGATTGATGGCTGCATTTGCCCTGAGTGGTTTCCTGTCTGTACTTGTGACAGGAAAGATAAGGCAAAAGTAATTTCTAAGGGTGCCTTGATGCCAACAAGTAAAGAGGTGATGAAAAATCCAAGGGCATCAAGTGCTAAACTCAGAGCAATTGAAAAGGTCCAACCCCTTTGATTTAAAAATATTTAAGGAGATACGGTGATTAATACAAGAGCTGAAATTTTATTAAGAAAAAGGTCAAAAAGGAAAACTAAGTCTTACTTAGTTGAACAGGAGAGAGTAAAAACAAGAAGAAGTATAATATCCTTAACATTCTTTATTACTTCAATTGTTTTGATAGGGTTATTATCTTTCTCAATTATTTTGCTCAATTTTCAGGCTGCTCAAAGTCAATTGACAATTAATGAGATAAGAAAAGAAATCAATTATCAAAGTGAAATTAAGGAAAGACTAAATTTCAAAATAGCTCAATTACAATCACCTCAGAGAATTTATGAAGAAGCAATAGTTAATTTAAGTATGTCTAACCCTGATGAAATAAATTATATAAATATTGATACATACCAATTAGTCAAGCAGCAAAAATCATTAGAAGAGGACCAAGATACTCAAGTAGGATCTTCAGGGTATGAAAGCTTTTTTAATCCTGAATTTAAAGAAGATATATATAAAACAATTCTAACTCTTCTATTTCCATAATCTTTAAGGAAAGGGTATAAAATGGGAATCATCAGAAGAGCTAAGGATAAATTTAGACCTATATTTATTTTCCTAATCATCATCTTATCCTTTCTAATTTTATCTTATCGTTTGATTAACCTACAAGTTTTAGAGGCTCAAGAATATGATGATTTTGCAACTAATCAACACGATAGAGATTATAACCTATTTGCTCAACGTGGTAAGATCTACGATAAAAATGGAAAGGAGTTAGCTCTCAGTTTACATCAGGTTACATTATTCGCTAATCCTTATTTTGTGAAGGATCCATTGAATGATGCCATCAAACTAAGTGAAATATTAAATATGGATGTAGAAAGTTTGAAAGAGAAACTTTCAAGATCCAATAGTGGGTTTGAATATATTACTCGTAAAATCAGCCCTGAGTTAGCAAACAGAGTTATGGAATTAAATTTAGATGGGATCTACAGTGCCAGGGAAGATAAAAGATTTTATCCAAAGGATTCTCAGGCTTGTCATTTAATTGGTTTTGTGGGATTAGATAATAAAGGTCTTGCAGGACTTGAGTTGGAATATGAAAAGCAGCTTCATGGAGTCGATGGAAAGATGACTGCGAAACAGGATGGTTTAGGAAGGATTATTCCTGGAACATATAAACTAAAATCAGACCCTGAAGATGGCTATGATGTACATTTAACAATTGATGAAAATATTCAATTTTACACTGAGTCCAGATTGAAAAAAGGTATTGAAGAAACTGTAGCTAAGAGAGGAACTATAATAATAATGCAACCAAAAACTGGGGAGATTTTTGCTATGGCTAATTATCCCGATTTTGATTCAAACGGGTTCAATCAGTCAAATTCCGATAGTTTAAAAAATCTTGCAATATCTTATAATTTTGAACCAGGTTCAATTTTGAAATTTGTAACAGCTTCATCTGCTATAGACTCTGGTTCTATATCAAAAGAAATGGTTTTTCATCTCCCACCTACAATAAAAGTTGGAGGAAGAGTAATAAGTGAACCTTTTAGACAAGTAGCAAAAGACTATTCAGTTGCTGATATCTTAATTAATTCTGCAAATGTTGGAGCTGTGATTTTAGCACAGCAAATGAGTGATGAAGTTTATTATAATTATCTTTCTAAGTTTGGATTTGGACAATCTACAGGAATTGACTTACCCGGAGAGGAAATTGGAGTATTTAATCACTATAGTCAATGGTCAGGTTCAAGCAAAGCTACAATAAGTTTTGGTCAGGGAATATCAGTAACTCCAATTCAACTACTTCGAGCCTTATGCACTATTTTAAATGACGGAGTTGCACCAAATCCCCATATAGTTAAAAAAATCTATGGAAAGAATGGAGATATAGATTATTTTCCAAAACCAGAGATTGCTGAAAAAAGAGTAATTTCTTCTGAAACTGCTGAGGCTATAAAATCTATATTGATAAGAGTCGTGGAGGAGGGAACCGGGAAGAATGCTAAAATTGAAGGTTATAAAGTTGGTGGAAAAACAGGTACTGCTCAAAAGCCTATAGAGGGTGGAAGAGGATATCATAGTGGTATAAGTATAACCTCCTTTATGGGATTTGCTCCAGGGGATGATCCAGCTTTAGCTTGTATTGTTATGATAGATGAGCCCTCTACTGCAAAAGGACCTGTATGGGGTAGTACTGTTGCAGCACCTATATTTAAAGATGTAATGAGTTTTACCCTGGAATATCTTCGAATTCCCCCTTTAACTACCGATATTGAACAATAAATTTTGTGCTAAAATTTTAAATAAATCTTGAAGCCATTTTTTTTGTTTTTTAATCTAAATGGGTTAAAATGATAAAATATTTTTAAATATTATTCTGAAAAAGTCATGGTATCAAGAATTTTACTTTTGAATTTTAAAATTGATTTAAGAGAATGTTATTAAAAGAGCTGATAAAAGAAATAAAAACAATTAAAACCAGTGGTAATTTAGATACCTTAATAAGTGGAATTTCATATGATTCCAGAAAAATCTTAAAAAGTAACCTGTTTGTATCTATAAAAGGGATAAAAACTGATGGTCATCTATATATCAAGGAAGCTTTAAAGAGGGGGGCAAAAGCCTTTGTAGTAGAAAAATGGCAGGAAGATATTAAGAAACATCCCCAAATTCTTGTGAAAAATTCAAGAGTTGCTTTAGCACAATTTACAAATATATTTTATAAGAATCCATCATCAGATATTAAATTGATAGGAGTTACAGGTACAAACGGGAAGACAACTACAACATTTTTAATTGAATCAATTCTGAATCAATCTGGCAGCAAAACTGGTTTAATAGGAACAATTGAATATAGGATTGGAGAAGACAGGATTGTTGGAGAAAGAACTACACCAGAATCCTCTGATTTATGCATTATTTTAAGAAAGATGATAAGTAAGGGTGTAAAAAATTGTGTTATGGAAGTTTCTTCACATGCTTTAGATCTGCACAGAGTTGATTTTTTTAACTTTTATGGAGTTGTTTTTACCAATCTAAGTCATGAACACCTGGATTATCACTGTGATATAAGAAACTATTTTGAAGCAAAGAAGAAACTATTTACAGGTGAAAATAATATAAGTGCTAAATTTGCAATTATAAACTGTGATGATAAATGGGGATTTGAGATATCAAAATTAACAAGATTTAAGCAGATAAAATACTCTATAAAGAGGAAAGCTGATATTTATGCGAAAGACATTGCCTTCTCGCTAAATGGAACTAAATTTTCAGTAGTAACTCCTATAGGTAGTTTTAGGATTAATACAGAATTAGTTGGTGAGTTTAATGTATACAACATTTTAGCTGCTATCTCTACAGCTGTCAGCATGAGAATAGATGTCAAAGACATCCAAAAGGGAATTGAACTAATAAAGAATATACCTGGAAGATTCGAAAAAATAGATGAAGGTCAACCGTTTTCTGTAATTGTGGACTATGCCCATACTCCTGCTGGAATTGAAAGTATGATAAAGACTATCAGGAAGCTTTCCAAAGGGAAAATAATTTCACTTTTTGGATGTGGTGGAGATAGGGATAAAGCAAAAAGACCAATAATGGGAGAGATATCAGGAAGATTAAGTGATTTTGTAATTATTACTTCAGACAATCCACGCTCAGAAAAAGAAGAAGTGATTTCATCTGAGATTAAAAAAGGTATATTAAAAACAAAAGCTGAACATTCTTATTTAATTGAATTAGATCGTAAAAAAGCTATAGAGATTGCATTAAAAAAGGCAAATATGGGGGATACTGTTCTTATTTTAGGTAAAGGACATGAAAATTATCAACAGTTTTCAAATTACTCTATTGAATTTGATGATAGAGAGATTTCCAGAGAAATGTTAAGGGAGATGAAATCAGAATGGAATTAAGTTTAAAAGAATTAACAAAAGTAGTAAAAGGAAAGATTATTTCTGGGAATCCTGGATCTATTATAAAGAGTATTTCTATTGATAGTAGAACTCTAGGTAAAGGAGATTTTTTTATACCACTTTTGGGTGAAAAATGCGATGGTCATCAGTTTATTAATAAAGCTCTATCAAAAGGAGCTATTGGTTTTTTAACATCAATGGATGAAAATAAGATTAATTTCAAAAGAGAAATATATTTAAATAAGATAATTATACTCGTTGAGAATACTCAAGAAGCATTGGAAGAGATGGCTAAATATGTAAGAAAAATAAGTAGATATGAAGTTGTTGCAATAACTGGTAGTGTTGGAAAAACTGTTACCAAGGAAATAATTAAATCAGTGTTAAAACAAAAATTCAAAGTGGGATGTGCTCCTGAAAATTATAATACTGAAATTGGAGTACCGCTTACCATTCTTTCATATAATAACGATATTCAGATTTTAATATTAGAATTAGCAATGAGGGGATTAAATCAAATTACTCGTTTAGCTAAAATTTGCAAACCAAAAATAGGAGTAATGACTTTGATTAATAATACTCACATTGAACTTTTAGGAACAGTTGAAAACATTATTAAAGCAAAAAGTGAATTGATTAAAGCAATTCCAAAAGATGGTGTTACTATCCTTTGCAGGGATGATAAATGGTATACATTATTCTCATCAATCAGCAATTCAAAAGTAGTTAATTATGGATTAAGTAATGATAGTCAAGTTTCAGCCAAAGATATTACGTTAAATGAAATGGCTAAACCAAGATTTAAACTATGTTTTAATGATAAGCAGGTAGATATAAATCTTCCAATAACCGGGGATCAGTATGTTTTAAATTCCCTGGCTGCTGCAGCAGTTGGTATATGTTATGGAATGGATCTTAATCAAATTAAGAAGGGATTAGAATCTGTTAAACCATTTAAAATGAGGATGCAGATTGAGGAGGGTAAGAAGAATATTTTGTTAATTAATGATTCTTATAATGCCAATCCAACATCAATGAAGGCAGCGATTAAAGTACTTTCATATTTAAAACAGAAAAGAAAAAGAAGATCTGTTGCAATTTTAGGTGATATGTTAGAGTTGGGAAAATTTAGCGAGATTTCTCATATGAATATTGGTAAATTTATTGTTAGACAAAATGTTGATTTATTACTAACAAGAGGAGAAAATGCAAAAATGATTTCACAAACTGCCTTATCAAATGGTATGTCTAAAGATCAAGTTTATCAATTCTCTTCGAATGATGAGATAAAAGAAAATATTTTAAACTTAATAAAATCTAAAGATATAGTTTTGGTTAAGGCTTCAAGAGCAATGGCTTTTGATGAAATTGCAGATTTTCTAACTGTTCATAATTAAAATTTATATTATATCTTTAATTGATAATTGTAAAATTAGTTTCTATCTAAAATACAAAAAATAAAATAAAATAAGATAAAAAATGAAGAATATAAAATTTAAACTTATAGGAAGGTTTAATTGAGCTATATAATTGTCGCTGCTACAATAGCTGGAATTTTATCAATAATCGCTGCACCTTTTTGGGTAAAATTTCAAAGGTCAAGAAAAATAGGGCAGAAAATCAGAGTTGATGGTCCTCAAACTCATATGGTAAAAACTGGAACTCCTACAATGGGTGGGTTCATTATATTAATTACTGCAACAATCGGTTATTTAGTTGCCATTTTTGCTCATTATTTAAAACATCCAGAAGAACCAATATCTTTTGAAGGCATTTTAGCTCTAATTGTTTTTATATTGTGTGGATTAGTTGGACTTGCTGATGATTATCTATCAATTAAAAAGGATAGATCATTAGGATTAACTGCAAGATATAAACTTCTTTTCCAGTTACTTATTTCTATTTTTTTTATATTCCTTTTAATAGTATTTTGTGATGTTGATACTAAATTGGAAATTCCGCTAATTAATCGCTCAATAGAACTGGGATTTGGATATTATATTTTGATTCCTATAATGATTTTATCTGCAACTAATGCTGTAAATTTAACAGATGGATTAGATGGATTAGTAGCGGGAACAACAGCTGCTGTTTTAGCAGTTTTCACATTAATAGCATATGTTCTTTGGAACACTAATACATATCAATATGGATTAGATTTGGCTGTCTTATCAGCAGCAATAATGGCAGCATCAATTGGACTGCTCTGGTGGAATGCAGCACCAGCAGACATTTTTTTAGGAGATACAGGCTCATTAAGTCTGGGTGCTATAATTGCAACACTTGCAATACTTTTAAAGGTTGAGTTCTACTTAATTATAATTGGAGGATTATTTGTAATAGAAACAGTTTCAGTAATAATCCAGGTTTTATATTTCAAATTTACGAAAAAAAGAGTTTTTCTGATGGCTCCGATACATCACCATTTTGAATTATTAGGTTGGCCAGAAATAAAGATTATTATTAGATTTTGGTTAATATCATTGATTTTTGCTCTTATAGGATACTTACTCTTTTATATTAAATTTATAGACTAATTACATTTAATTTTTTATTCTCTATTATGAAAGATATTACAAAAGAATTAGTTGGTAAAAAGCTTCTTATAATAGGTTTAGGAAGAAGTGGGATAAGTACTACACTATTCTTGAATAAGATTGGAGCAAAGGTTCTTACAAACGATATAAAAGATAAGGATGAGCTAACAAGCGTAGTTAGAATGCTAAACTGTTTAGGAATAGATTTTGTGGGTGGACATCATAAAAATTGGTTACTGGATGAGGTTGAGTTAATTATAGTAAGTCCAGGAGTTCCCGCAGATTTACCTTTGTTAAAAATTGCCAATAAAAAAGGTATTGATGTATGGAGTGAAGTTGAGTTAGCTGCAAAATTTATATCTGCTCCAATAATAGGGGTAACTGGTACTAATGGAAAAACATTAGCTGTTTCTCTGATAGGTGATATATACAGGTCTGCTAAAAAGGAAAGTTTAGTTGCAGGAAATATTGGGAATCCTTTAATTGATATAGTGGATAAAATTTCAAAAAATGGAAGAGTAATTGCTGAAATAAGCAGTTTTCAATTAGAGTGGATTAAGCAATTTAAACCGTATATAGGAGTTCTTTTAAACATTTCTTCAAACCATCTGGATAGACATTATAATCTAAATGAATATACTAAATTAAAATTAAGAATTTTTTCAAACCAAACAGAAAAAGATTTTGCAATTTTAAATTATGATGACCCTTTAATAAAATCACATGAAAAGAATTTAATGTCTCAACCAATATTTTTTAGTAATAAGGGAGTTCCTAAAAATGGAATAGGAATAGAAGATAATACAATAGTTTCTAATATATCTAATAGGAAAATAATATGTAAAATATCAGAACTTCCATTTCCACATCACCATTTAACAAGTGTACTTTCAGCAATAGCAGTTTCAATTTTAGATGATATAGATATAGATGTTATTGTGGATGTTCTTAAAGATTATAAAGGACTTCCACATAGGATGGAGTATGTTGGAAGGATAAAGGGAGTATTTATTTATAATGATTCTAAAGCAACAAATCCACAATCAACTATAGCAGCCTTAAGATCCTTTAAAAAACCAGTAATTTTAATAGCAGGTGGAAGGGATAAAAAAATGGACTTTTCTGAGTTGGGAAAAGAGATTGATGTAAATGTAAAGACATTAATACTCATAGGGGAGACATCGGATATAATAGCCTCAACTTTGAGTAAAGATAGGGAAAATAAATTGTTTTTTGCTAAAGATATTAAAGATGCTGTAAAAATAGCTTTTAAGCAATGTAATGAGAAGGACATTATTTTATTATCCCCAGCATGTGCAAGTTTTGACATGTTTAGAGATTATAAAGAAAGAGGAGAAGCATTCAAGAGAGAAGTTCTTAAGATAAGTTAATAAGTAAGTAAGGGATGCACTTTTATGGAAAGAATTAAATTTTCAAAAGAATATTTCACCATATTAATATCAACTATTCTTCTATTTACAATTGGGATAATTATGATATCCAGTTCTTCTACGGAGTATTCAAGAAGATATTTTGATGATTCATTTTATCTTTTGAAAAAGCATCTTCTTCATGCCATGGCTGGAATAGTGGTTTTAGCTTTTGTGATGAATATCCCATTTAATAAATATC
>Ga0209979_1001330_pt1 | contig 27556 bp, 25 predicted proteins | sample AnhtaG_FD_183114 | JGI IMG/M metagenome (GOLD analysis project Ga0209979, IMG submission 183114) | Deep subsurface microbial communities from Anholt, Denmark to uncover new lineages of life (NeLLi) - Anholt_01485 metaG (SPAdes) (version 2) | ecosystem: Environmental > Aquatic > Marine > Oceanic...
CCCGGCTTATTCCCATTCTCATGATTCCTATTCCCCGGTTGTTTATGAGATGGAAGGCACAAGAGGCAATGACTTCTTGCGGTGGATTACGGTCAGGTACAGGATTTATTGCCTATGGTCAACAGAAGGGCGTGGCTCTTGGATTCTGGGGGCTTGGGTTCACTTTTTCATTGCCGCCTCTTATGGGGGTTTATGGGTTGATAGGGTATGCGTTATTTGCCACAGTTACTGCTGAAGAAATCGAATATTATCCCCCCAATAGTCCACCTGTTATTTCACAAATCGACCCTTATGATGGAGAAATAAATGTACATTTGTCACTGTCAGAGCTACGGTTTCAGATCTTTGACTACGATGGAGACCTAATGAGCTATACGGTCACAACAACGCCTGACATCGGCTCAGGCAATGGAAACTTAAAGCCAGATGGTGTTTATTCGGTTCCAATCAGCGGATTGGAAGATTTAACAGAATACTCCTGGCATCTCGAAGTTACCGATGGAAAGGATACAACCGTAGATGATTTCATATTTACAACGGAAGCAATAGCACCTATTGTATCAAATCCGTTCCCTAAAGACGGTTCACGACACACATCTATTGACCTAGCTCATCTTAGCTTTCATCTGAAAGATTTTCAAGGGGATCCAATGGATTATACTGTTGAAACATCTCCAGATATAGGCTCTAGTGGCGAAACCGGAGTTGGAGACGGAATATATGCTATATCTATAAACGGTCTTGATTTTGACACAGAATACTCTTGGTATGTAAACGTTACTGATGGCACCCATTGGACGTATAAGGTATTTCATTTCAAAACGAGACTAGAACCTGGATCCTGGTGGGACGAAACCTGGTCATATAGAAAATATTTGGGAGTCATGGCTGCTTCTTCTGATTATCAACTTGTGCTGAAAATCTGGAAGGAAGATGGTCATGATAGTCCAGAGAATGGAAACATTGATTGTGAAGATCATTGTAACGAGAGTTTTTCTGATATACGTTTTGTAACGTTTGATGGAGTTGAATGTGAGTATTGGATCGAAGAAACAGGAATTGACGGTGGAGATCATTATGCAATCATTTGGGTGAAGCTACCTTCATCTGGTGATGAAGAGCTGTATCTCTATTACGGAAATCCAGATGCATCTGATGAAAGCAGTGGTGGTGATACGTTTATATTTTTTGACGATTTCGAAGGAGATGATTATAATCATGATGTATGGTATACAACTGGTTCAGCACATACATGGGCAGTCTCAAATAGCATAATGACCATGCAATCAACAGGGGATCCTGGTACCCAAGGTGCACATTTTCTATTAAAACTAGAGGCAAGCATAACAGTCCCTTATGGATATATGTTCTATACGAAATTATGTGCTTATAGAGATTCCAATGCTTGGTCTCATTCCCCATATGTGGGATTATATGCATCAAGTGAAGAAGATACAGATGCAATGCATATGTGGTATCGAGGAGAAGTAAATGAACATATGCGATCATATTTTTTATTAAATGGAATAAACGGCGGCCTTCCCGGTGATATATCCAGTGAAGATTGGACGAATAATGCATGGCATTATTTCATTATACAAAGTGATTCTAATGCGCCATATGCCTCATTTCAGGTGTTAAAAGAAGATAAAACGCAATGGGGAAATAAAGTTGAAGCAACATTGGAGTATTATGATGATTTTTCTCCATTTGCGTTTTACTATTATCAGAGACCTTATACATCAGGCAGAAACACTAAAGTTGATTGGGTATTTGTCGCTAAATATGAATATCCACCGCCAAGTTGGGAGAGCTTTGGACATGAAGAGTCTTCTCCTTAATCAATTCATTAATCTACGTGTATAACTGCTGTGATGAATCACGCCTATATGGTTCTCACAATTGAAGAAAATAACATCTGACCTAGAATTACAGTGAGAGTAAGAACAGCGACTGATGTTGGCATCATTTTACCAAGAGAATACATGTATGCAGCTTTATCATCACCTTCATCAATACCGTTGGTAAATCGCGTTAATAGAAAAACAAGTTCAATGACATAAATACCGATTACTAAAACAAAATATTCAGGACGAACATTTTCTATGGTAAATGAATCAGCAACTGTGGAAAGAACCGAAGATCCAGACATTGTTTCCGTAGGAATCTTACCTGCCAGAGAATGAAGAATATTTGAAATCAGCTTTGTAATAGCAAGAGTAACACCTGCTATCAACGGAGCAAATATCGCAGACGTACCTCTTAGTGTTGATGTGAGAGAGTATAAGGTATCCTTTATCTTATGTTCCACCTCTTGCAGCTCTTTAAGATGATCAGCAATCCGTATAATGGAAATACTGACTGCTCTTTGACTTTTTTGAATGCCTTCTACAAAAAGACGCATAATCGCCTTGATACGATCTGAATAAACATATTTTAACGAGCCAAACTCAGAATTAAACATGGCATCTCTCAGATTTGTATGCATCGCAGTTAAGTTATAACCCGTTTGACTGAAAACCTCTGCAATTTTTGCACCACTCATGGTGTTTGCAACATACATAAAGCTTTCTTCAGGTGATTTCTCCTCTGCGATTCTTTTCCCAAGGATGTATAATGCGTCGCTGAATTCTTTTTCTATCTGTTTGATATCATCTCGTATCTTTTTATAGGGGTGATAGACGCTGATGCAATACAGTGCAACTGATGCTGTAAAACCCCAAAGGATAAACAACGTGACAGGGAAATAAGCGTTTAAACCTTGAGAATTTGCAATAAAATTTAGAAACGTATTTGATGAACCCGACGATAAGAAAAGGGGAATGGTCATGAAAAAAACACCAGGAAGTGCGATAACAATACCTACTGTTATTGATAGCATCAATCGTTTGTGTTTATTTATATGCAGAAGTTCGGGATGATCATCAGGGATACTTGGAGGGTTAAAGGTTGCAGGTCGCATGAGGAGGATTTTTCTTGTATAAAAAAAGATAAACAAAGGAAGAATAATGTCATATACGAAGAAAACCTGAAATATCGTCACTTTCATCCCGATAAGCCCTGCAGCAGGAAGCATCGCGACAAGCGAGAGCGGTATCATGATTCCAATGGAATAGATAACCATGGTGGGCTGATGCAGTCTACTTGCAAACTGATTCATCATATCCCTTGTTCCTTCAAGGGCGACATCAAGTGCTCTATTGAGCGTTATGACGCGTGAGGCTTCGTCTCGTTCTTGGATAGAACTACGGATGAGATGTAATGCTCTTTTGAAATAGTCACTCCATCTTCCCCATTGCGTTGCAAAACTTGAGAGTGCATCATCAATGCCGTGATAGATCCGTATCTCCATATCCCACAGCATTTTACGAAGATCCCTTGCAAGAGGTGTATTTGATTCTGAAGCAGCAAACTTGACACTGTTTTCCAGATTAGGAACTAGTTTCAGATACATCACAAGATAACTCAGTATCTCAGGGATATCACCGAGGGAATGAATTTTTATGTATCGAGCGTAGGTTTTTGGATAATTTGCCAGAAGATTCATGACAAGTATGGGAAAAACAAATGTCACTATCCCCATGAGAAGAATGGTGAACATATCAATATCCCATATCTGAGAGCCATATGAAAGAATAACCAGAAGATCAAAGATAAAAAAAGCAATAAAAGAAATAAACGCACCAGCATACGCAAGAAGAAGTATATCTCTTGGCTCAACATCAAGTCCAGTAAAATTTAGTTTGTCTCGATAATCTGATGTGAAATATTTCCTCAACTTTTTTTCTGTTTTTTTGGTATCCAACAGCATCCAGGAAAAATATTTCCGAGCAAAACTTGTTCCTTGTTCAAACCAGTGCATCTCTTTGTTCATGCTCTTCGCCCAACATAGTCTTTAAACCATTTCATCCATTTTTTCCGAACGTCATTGTAATTTACTGTTTTATTTCTCGTTTTGCTCTCTTCGATAAACATCCAGAATGCGTTGTTTGCGTCTCTGTTGGCAGGGGCCTCAAGAAGCTCTTTGTTTTCTTTTCCGTACTCTGCTATTGTTTTTTTGATTTCTGTTCTAAGTTTGATGTTTTGCAGTACTTTTTCTACGGTGATTCCCCATTTCCGTGCAACATTTTCCAGTAGTTGAGACTGTCCCATGTCAAGAAGATCAGTAGCACAGAGTTCATCTTTTGCCGTATTGTAGATCATTACGTCTTGGAATACTTTATCAGGATCAGGGTCGGTCGTCCATCCTGTTTTTGTAATTTCTGATATTTGAATGATTCTTCTTTTACGTTCTATGCCTCCTTCTGTTCGTATTGGAGCTGCGATGACAACTGCATCGACTGCTTTAAATGATGTCGCAGGCACTCCAATGTCATAGACTACTCTTTCATAGACGTCTCTTGTTGTTGATCCATGTATTGTCCCCATAATGAGGTTGCCGGCTGCACCAACCCGCATTGCTTCAAATAACACCTTTGCTTCAACACCTCGAACTTCTCCAAGTATTAAAACAGATTCACCCAGACGAAGTGCGGTTCTCAGTGCATCAGTTGGATCAATCTCGGTGGATGCTGAGCCTGCTGAGATTGATTTTGTTATCAACGACTGTATTTTATATCCATATTTTTGAAGATGATCGACAGGTATTTCAGCAGTGTCTTCAATTGTTAGAATTCTGAAGCGCTGTGGGATTTCAAGCACTAAGGCACTGAGGAGAGATGTTTTTCCTGCTCCTCTGCTTCCAGCGATAAGTAGTGATGCTTGCCCGTCGATTAAAAAACTTAAGAATCCTGCTGCGGCAGGTGACAGCATCTTATTGGCGATAAAATGTGTAAGCGTCCAGGGTTTCTGACGATGTCTCCTCAGTGCAAATGCGATACCTCGTGGAGTCAATGGATTAGAAATCGCTGCGACACGAGTGCGATAGCTTTCAAGATCCATATCTAATACAGGTGATGCTTCTGAAAAAGCTCTGCCGCTTAATGTTCGAAAACGAGAAGCAAGCGCATCAATATCTCCATCGGACAAAAATATGTTTGAGGTGTATTCTTCACCATCAAGTACGATATGTAATGGGTTGTTTGCCACTGGTGCGTTTATGTAAATATCTTGAATTTTATTATCTAACAGGAGATCTTCAAGGATGCCAAACCCTGCTGTGTAACGGGAGAAAATGTCAGCGAGATACTCGATTCTTTCTGCGTCAAGGTCGAGTTGTTGTTCTTCAACAAATTTTGCAATGATTTGTTTTCCAAGATGTTGGAAGTATTCTCTTGCTGTTTCTGCATCCATAAAAGAAGCATCTTTTGGCCGGTGCTGTGAAATATGCTCTCTGACTTCTTCCAGCAAATATAACTCTTCCCGTGGTAGGTTATATTCGGAGGGAACCACAAAGTAGAGTTTTTCAGGCCGTGTTCGAAGCATATACAGGGAGACATCCATAGGACGGCTTCCTTTATGCTGTACTTCATATGATTCTAAAAAAACAGCGTCTGGCGGTGGTTCAAGTTGAATATAAGAGTCGATGAAACCTGGTCGTACGTACGGTCGGATATGGTTTGTATAGAAGAAATCGCTATCCATGGAGTCTTTGGTGATATGTACGGCAAACTCGCTTTTTGCTGTCATCTTTGAAATGATGTTTTTATATTGTTCTTCACATCCAACGCATTGAGAATCAGATGGTGCTTTCCTGCTTTTTTGTATTTCTTTTAGTTTGTAAAAAGCAACAATTGGGTTACTATGTGATAGTGTAATTATTGATTGTAACTCATTGGATCTTTTTTCACTACATGTCTTGCATTTGTCTAAATTTTTATTTGGTAGTTTCAGATGGCTGTATGCTTCTATTCCTTCTATGAAGCTGGTTAAATCTTTTAGAAGTTTTAGTTCTTCTCCTCTGAAGACCTTGACAAAGGCATGGTTGAGTATAATTCTGTTTACACCGTGTTCTGTTTGTAGTATTTTGAATATGTTTGATCTGCAGGTTTCGTCAAATATCGTGGAGTTTCCAATGGTGCATGTCCTGCAGTTTATGGAGATGGTTTTGCTGTCTGTTTTTCGTACTGCAGTGTATGAACAAGTATCTTTATCCATCGTTTTCCTCCCCCAAACTATAATATATAAACAAAATATATAGTAACAACCAATATATAATTTTCTAAAAGAAAAAACAATTTGGAGGTGAACACATAATGGAAAATACTGATTCAAGAAATCCCGCAGGTATCGCGGAAAAACAATACATTTTAGGTCGCAAAGAGAAAAAATTGGATGGTTCATTAAACATCGGCAGATACTATGCCTTAGATTCATCACTTGGATCAAATGTCAATATTGACATCATACATCCCCATATCGTTCTTATCTGTGGTAAACGAGGCTACGGAAAATCACATACCATTGGTGTCTTCATAGAAGAAATCGCACGATTAGAAAAAAAGGTGAAGGAGAATCTCGGCGTTGTCGTCTTTGATACACTAGGTATTTTCTGGACAACACAGTTTCCCAATAACGCTGAGGCTGAAAACCTCAACAGATGGAGCCAAGTGCCTGAAGGGTTTGATATAAATCTCCTAGTTCCTAAGAAATTTGTGGAGGAATATAAAAACAAAGGCATTGACGTAGATAGTTTTTCCATCAGAGTCTCAGAACTATCCCCGTATCATTGGTGTCAGCTTTTTGGTGTTAAAGCCACTGATCTCTTAGGAATTATTCTCACAAGAACTGTTCTGAAGATGCAGTCGTCATCTACTCATTTTTCTATTGCTGAATTACTTACTTGCATCCAGAATGATACGCGAGGTGACAGTACAGTAAAAGATGCTGCTGAGAATTTTTTAACAATGGCAGATTCATGGGGGGTTTTCGATAAAGACGGCATATCCATCAGAGATCTTGTCAGGCGAGGAACCATCACCATTCTTGATTTAAGTCATCTCCCAGACCCTGCTCTTAAGAATATTGTTGCAACGTTAGTTTCCGAAAAAATTTTTGAGGAACGAATACGGGAACGTAAAACCCATGAATTGAAAAAAATAGGTGTTGATGTTGAAGAAACAGGTATGCCTATGGTTTGGCTGGCCGTTGACGAAGCTCAGTTGTTCCTCCCAAACAATAAAGAAGTTCTCAGCAAAGATGTTCTTATCAATGAGTGGATGCGGCAGGGAAGACAACCAGGTCTCTCCCTAATTCTGGCTACACAGCGTCCAAGTGCTATAGAACCTGAAGTCCTCTCCCACAGCGATATTATTATCTGTCATCGACTCACCGCTCAGGAAGATATCGCTGCCCTCAGCAGAATTCGTCCTACATATATGCATGGTGACATCAAAGAATCAATAAAAAAAGTAGGAGATGAAAAAGGCGTCGCACTCATCATCGATGACACATCTGAGTCGGTACATATCATCAAAATACGTCCTCGTCTCAGTTGGCATGGAGGAGCTGAATCTCTAGTTATAGAACCACAATAAAACATGTTGTTATTTGGTTGAAACGATATGAGAAGAAAGAATGATTTTGCAGCTGAAATGATTCCTATTCGACTCATAATAAGCATTGCAATAATTGCAGCTATCGCACTAATGATAGGAGTTGGATTTAGAAATCTCAGTATCACATCCGCTGAAAACCAGATAGAAATTGAATGCAGAACGTTAGAGTCAAAACTATATACGATGATGGGTAGTGGTGTAGCAAGAGATGTTGATGAAATCAATGCAGGTGATGGAACAAAAAGAAGTATTACATTCAATCTTCCAGATAGTTTGATGTATCTCGCATTTGGTGTAGATCCTGATTCAGATAACGATGGAGAGCTTGAGACTGGTTTAACTGAAAACGGATCAGCAATATTTTATCGAGTTTCAGGTGGCAGCAAACATGTACTATGGCTTACTCAAGATGAATATAGATTCAGAGAAGGAAAATACATTGATGGCAAATGGGTTATAAACGGCGATGGACAGGGTTATATAATCACCAGTGGAGGATCAACAACGCTAACGTTTGAACTAGTACAAAAAAACCATGAAATATACATACTTATCCAAGCAACAGATACTATAGATCCATAAATCTTCGGAGTCTTCAAATGCAGGAAGTAACAATAATATTCTATCCAGATAGGTCAAAACCTGTTTCTTTAATCTGTGAGGTTGCAGGAAATATTTTTGCAAAAACAAAAGGATTCATGTATCGATCATCTTTGCCAGAGGTGTATGGCATGTTTTTTCCCTTCTTATTTTCGTGGTTTCGAGTGTTTTGGATGAAAAACGTACAATTCTCTCTTGATATCATTTTTATCAGCAACGACTTGAGAGTTCGTAAAATATGTGGAGCCTCGGCAGACTCAAATATTTTCCATAAGGCATACTGGGCGTATGGATTTTGTAAATATGTTGTTGAATGTAACAGAGGGTTTTGTAAAGAACACAAAATATCTATTGGATCTAAAGTATCCATTGGAAAAAGGTGACAGATCATAAAGACATATTTTTAAAGAATAACCTGTTATAACCTTGTAGTTTCGGGGGAGAATCCTTGTTGTATAAAATGGAACGAGTAAAAGGTATGATTGTAGGATTTGGATTTTTAGGTCTTGCATTATTGTTAAAAAGTGCTTTTCCGGGGAGAAATATGGTTTTTTTAGGAGCAATTGTAGTGTTTCTGGTTGTCGGACCAACTCTCCTATCGTACGGAGGAAGATCGCATAGACAAAAATTAGTGAAAACATAGAGAGGTTCTCATGTTTCAGATGTTGCAGGATACTCTAACAAAATGTGACAACGTTTATGAAACGTTACTTGTTTCACCATCTAATGGATTTTAACATTAAGAAACCAACACATATATTTGCTCTGGCTATCCTTGTTGTTGCTTTTGCAGTGATAATACTATTGCCAATATATTCATTTTTTAATGCATCTCTTTCAATAGAATCAACTCAGATTGAAGAAGCTTCAGAATTAGTTCGATTGCTTGTTGAAATAATTGCTCTAGTTCTTCAAATCCTTCTTGTTGCCATTGGGATATTTATTATTGTTCCACTGATCTGGTATTTTCTTGTCAACAAGCTTTCTTTTAAAGAAATACTATTCCGTATAAAACTTCGAAAAGAAGGAATGGACATAGCTGTTCTCTGGGGCGTTGTCTCCATGATAGCTATGTTTGCTATATTATTTGTCATCGGAATCATACTGACACTCTATGGAGTTAACATTGATGAATCAAGCAATATAACGGATTTAGAGCAAATTTTTTCCCTTCCCTCCATATTCGTCATTGTTGCTTTTCAACCAATTGGTGAAGAGATATTTTTCCGAGGTTTTCTTCTAGAGAAAATTAATTCTATGGCAGGACGAGAAACAGCTATTGTAGTAACGTCTGTACTTTTTGGAATAGCTCATCTTACGTATGGAAATATTTATCCTGCAATAATGACAGGTATACTTGGACTAATTCTTGCGTATATGGTAGTGAAAACAAAAAATCTCACTACTGCAATAGTTGCTCATATCTTCTTCAACGTTACCAGTGTTACACTCTATATTATTGGGCAATCTTTTATACCTTGATACGTTAATTGTATAAATGAAATATATATCCCCCTATCAAAAGGTGAACATATGAAAAAAGAAAGAACATTTGTGATGATAAAACCTGATGCAGTACAACGCGGACTTGTTGGAGAAATAATTCGTCGTTTCGAACAAAAAGGAATCAAAATTGTTGCAATGAAACTTGTATCCGTCTCTAGAGAGCTTGCAGAAAAACACTATGAAATACACAAAGGCAAACCGTTTTTTGAACCAACGGTAAAGTATATTATGTCTGCTCCTGTCGTCGCCATGGTTCTTGAGGGTAATGACATTATAGAAATGGTGAGAACAATGATCGGTAAGACAGATCCGATGAAGGCAGAGATAGGCACTATACGTGGTGATTTCTGTCAATTCATTGGAAGAAACCTTGTACATGGCTCTGATGGATCAGATACTGCAGAGTTTGAAATTAACTTATGGTTTAAACCTGAGGAAATCTCAAAGTATACAAAAATTGATGAGAAGTGGCTTCAGGAGTAAAATTCTATTTTAAAAAATACCAAGCTAAAAATATGAACGATATTATAACAAAAATTATCCAGATGATATAGGCAATCCTAAGACGTGCGATCCATTTTGCTTTTTTTTCAGGTGTATCAAAAAACCGTCCAAGAATAGGGTCATCTTCTATTGACATATTACTGTTTTTTTGCTTCCATAAGAGCTTTAATTCGTTTTCTTCTGAAGAAATCTTCACGTTCTCTTTCCTCAAGCTGCATCTCAATATACTTTCGTGTCGCATGCAGTTTTGGAATCAACGTATTTTCAAGAACATTCACTCTTCGTTTTGTCTTCTCAATCTCTATAGCAAGAGATTTAATACCACCCTCAATATCAGCCAATCCAATAAGTTTTACTAACAACTCGCTGAATTGTTTTTTGGCATCATCAAGCCGTGCACATGTTTCAAAAAAACCATATAACGGTTTTTCAGAAGGCTTTATGTCATCACTATTGAGCTTTGGTATTTTCACACCCATAATGTTATCACTTTCAAAAGAAACCTCACCGATATCTTTTGTAAGATGAGAGATATCACCAACTTTTTGTTCTCCGATAATCATCTGAGACTGTATCAAAGAAAGAAATGCATCGTTAAACGCATCATCCAGTTCCTTTTTCATTTGATTTCTTTTATCGATGATTTCAAAAAACCGTTCAACAAGCGCATCACGTTTCTCTTCAAGAAGCTTATGTCCTTTCTCGGCTAGCGTAATCTTTTTACGAATTTCAAGGAGTTCCATTCTTGTGGGGCTTACACCCTCAAGTATCTGCTCTACCATCTTTACTTCTCATCTATTTCCTTTTTTGGAAGATATTTCTTGATGTATTTTTCATCTATCTTTTTCAATTCAGCAGTGGGAAGCTTTGAAAACAACTCCCAACCAATAGAAAGTGTCTGTTCTATACTTCTATCCTCATGACTGTCCTGAGAGACAAATTGTTGTTCAAATTCATCGGCAAAATTCAAAAACTTCCGATCACGATCTGAAAGTGCGTCTTCACCAACAATTGCAACAAGATCACGAAGATCACATCCCTCAGCATACGCAGCATACAGCTGATTAGACACACCTGCATGATCCTCACGAGTTCTCCCCTCACCGATACCTCTATCCATCAAACGAGAAAGACAAGGAAGAACAGCTATCGGCGGATAGATACCTTTCTTATGAAGACCTCTTTCAAGAACAATCTGCCCTTCCGTAATATATCCTGTAAGATCAGGTATTGGATGGGTAATATCATCATCAGGCATCGTCAGCATGGGAATCTGCGTGATCGATCCTTTTTTACCTTTAATTCTTCCGGCTCTTTCATATATTGCTGCAAGATCAGTATACATATAACCAGGATACCCTCTTCTTCCAGGAACCTCCTCTCGTGCTGCAGCAATTTCTCGGAGGGCTTCGGCATAATTAGTGAGATCTGAAAGGATCACAAGCACTTGCATATCAAGATCAAAAGCAAGATACTCAGCACAAGTCAGTGCCATACGCGGAAGAATGATTCTTTCAATGGTTGGATCATCGGCAAGATTTAGAAACATAACCGTCCGCTCAAGTGCACCGGTGTTTTCAAAATCTCTAATGAAAAGATTTGCCTCTTCAGAGGTAATCCCCATCGCACAAAACACGACAGCAAACTCCTCTTCTTTACCAAGGACTTTTGCTTGCCTTGCAATTTGTGCGGCAAGTTCGTTGTGTGGAAGGCCAGATCCAGAAAATATCGGAAGCTTTTGTCCACGAACAAGTGTGTTCAGCCCATCAATAGTTGAGATTCCAGTTTGAATAAATTCTCTTGGATACTCCCGAGCATAGGGATTTATTGGATTTCCATTAACATCTCTTCTATCCTCAGAGATAATCGGTGGAGCATCATCAATAGGGTTTCCTGTTCCATCAAACACCCTTCCAAGCATGTCTTTTGAAACACCAAGCTTCATGGTTTCTCCAATAAAACGAGCTGAAGTTTTATCTGTATCCAGCCCTTTTGTACCTTCAAACACTTGAACAACAGCTTTATCCATAAATGCTTCAAGAACCGTACCTGTTCGTTCTTCACCAAACGATGTCTTGATTTTTACAACCTCATTATAGGCAACATCCTTAATACCCTCGACAATAATCAGAGGACCAGCAACTTCAGAAACACTCGTATATTCAATGTCTTTATTGCTCAAATCTTTTCACCTCCTTCTATAAGAGAGTTGATTTCCTTTTCAAACTCTTTCTCCACTTCAGAAAATCTTTTTTCAAATTCTTTATTTGGAACTGTCCCCATCCGTGCAAGACTCTCACGGGATTTCATCGCAATAATATCATCAATGTGAACGTTTTTTGCAACAGCTTCAAGTATTTTATCTGAATACTTAAGCATCAGCCGCAACATCTCATACTGTTTCTTACCAGGGCAATAGGTATCCACCTCATGAAAAGCACTTTGTTGAAGGAAATCCTCACGAATCATTCTCGCGCTTTCTAACATTGCTCTTTCTCTTGGAGGAAGCGCATCGGGACCCACAAGTTTTACAATTTCTTGGAGTTCTGATTCATTCTGAAGAATTGCCATTGCTTTATTTCGAAGTTTCAGCCAACTTTCTCCAATTTCTTTATGCCACCAACTACTGATTTCATCAAGATGCAGTGAATATGATTTTAACCAATTAATGGATGGAAAATGTCTCCTGTCTGCAAGATCGGCATCAAGTGCCCAAAAGACTTTTACGATACGAAGTGTGTTCTGAGCAACAGGTTCAGAAAAATCCCCGCCAGGAGGAGATACTGCACCTATGACAGAGACTGATCCTTCATTGTCTTTTGACCCTAAGAGTTTTACTCTTCCTGATCTTTCATAAAACTCAGCGAGTCTTGAAGCAAGATATGCTGGAAATCCTTCTTCACCAGGCATCTCTTCAAGTCTTCCTGAGATCTCTCTCATCGCTTCTGCCAGTCTTGATGTACTATCTGCCATGAGTGCAACATCATATCCCATGTCTCGATAGTATTCTGCAATGGTGATACCTGTGTAGACACTTGCATCACGTGCAGCAACTGGCATATTTGAAGTGTTTGCGATAAGAACGGTACGATTCATCAACGGCTCACCGGATTTCGGATCCTCCAGTTCAGGGAACTCACGTAACACATCAGTCATTTCATTTCCACGTTCACCACAGCCAACATAGACGACGACTTGTGCATCACTCCATTTTGCAAGCTGATGAAGCATCACCGTATTATGTAAAAGCATTGGTCCAAATCCGCCGATAAAATTATGATACTCTGGTACAGTTATGTCATATACATCTGTTGTTCTATCTAGTTTTTCTATCTTTACAATTTTGTCATAAAACACGTTGTCTAGGCTTTTCGATATCTTTTTTAACGTTTTATCTTTTGATAATGATGTAAATTTTTTAAATGCATTTGAACTCATGTGCTCATGGTTTGTTGCGCCAAAATAGTTGGAGGGACTCACCCCTATCTCTTCCAACGTTGAATGTGGTTTTCCCATAGCATCATAAATGTTTTGCAAAAACGCTGGTGATGCTGGTACAATATCAACAGCGGTGTATCCTCTTTTTCCATTGTTAAGATATTTTTTAATTTTAGCAAATTTAACTGAAGAGCTATGACATGATTCATAAAATTTACTGATTTCATCTTTACCCCTAATAAATATCCTATAATACTTACGTCCTGAAACTTTTTTATCCCTTAAAGTATGAATTATTCCTAGTCTAAGTAGCAGGTATGAAATATTAATCTGCATTTTTGAGCTTGCAGTACAAATTTCAAGTTCTTTTCCATCACTACCAACATATCCATCGCAATCAAAATAAGATCTGAGAAAATGAGATGTAACTTCATAAGGTGATTTCATTATAAGGGAGGGTACAATGCAATTCCTAGACTTTTGTTTTCCAGGAACTTCAAGACCTCTCAGTAATTTTACTAACACAATGTTACTAACATTAGAGAATTTAACGGTTCTTCCTTTTCCTCTAATCGCCTTTAACTCAAACAGATCCCACGTAAGTTTTTCGAATCGGGAAAGCATGGATTCATCATTGTTATAAAACGCAATATATTGTTTCTTTATACTTCCATCTCCAATTAATAATCCCAAAAACTCAGCGAATTTTTCATCCATATTATTTGGTATATTAATTGGTGTGCCACTTGTCTGCCCTTTAATCTTTTTAATCGATAATTTTACGTTAATATGCTGGCTTAATTTCTTTACAAAATCAACGGTTGGTTTATTCCTACGCAAGTAATACCCAATTAAGACAGCATAGGAAACTCCAAGTTTTTTTGACAAAGTCTTTTTCGTCCCTATTTTTTCAGATGCTTTATCTATCAACTCGGGGATCTTTTTTAAGATATCCTCATCGCAGACTCTTTCTTCATTAAATATTTCTGATACCTGTATTTGCTGAAGAGAACCTTTGAAATCTATCTTTCTCGGCATTGCAAGATAATCGCCGATCTTCAAATTTCTAGATTCTATCTCTTTTACTTTAAGATTTGGTGTCACCATCATTAACTTATGAATAGGTGTGACCTCAGCAGTTCTTCCAGTTCTTGTTGTAATCCGGTAAATCTGTCCTGTTTTTCCCTTATAAACAAGATTGGCCTTTGTCTTTTTTAACCGCATCCCATCAAATGCAAGAATAGGAATTCCACCGTTATTTAAAGACGTATAGGATTCCATTGGAGTGATATATTTGTCTCCCATGCCATCGAATTTTTCATAGATATCCTTCATTGTTTCAATAGAGCCATCTGCCATCATAAGAGGCGTCTCCGGAGTAACACACTTGCCCGTCCCAAACCCTCCAGGTATCGCAGCAGTACCACCTTTAGCGACTGGGAAAAACGTATCGATAACACGCTGCCCAGTGATCAGTGGTAACGTTGGATCATATTTTTTTGCAACAGGCCTTGGTTTTCGAACCGGCCATCGTTGAAGCATCTGAAGTTTCACATCACCTTTGTCTGTTGAAACAATTGCAATATCGTCGGTGACGGTGTAGTCGCCTTCTTTTTCAACTTTTAAAAGTTTACCACTTATGTCTGGAGGGATCATGATTTTATGGGTGATAATTGAGGTTTCTTTCACCTCTCCAATAACATCGCAGCCTTCTACCTTATCTCCTGCTTTAGCAGTTGGTTTAAAATGCCATTTCTTTTTTCTATCAAGAGCAGTGGATTCGACGCCACGTTTTATAAAATCACCGGTTGCCTTGTAGATGTCTCGGAGTGGTCGTTGAATACCATCATAAATATTTGTGAGGAGTCCGGGCCCTAGTTCTACAGAGAGAGGCATACCTGTAGAAACTACTTTTTCACCTGGTTTTAACCCGTTTGTATCTTCATAAACTTGAATGATGGCGTTATCTTCATTGAGACGGATGATTTCGCCGATGAGATTTTCCTCTCCGACTTTTACCACGTCATACATTTTTGCTCCTCGCATACCATCTGCCTCGATGACAGGTCCAGAGATTCTAATTATTCGTCCTTGTATTTTTTTAGACATTACGTGTTGCCTCCAAATCTTATTTTTCTTTACTTATTTCAACTCCAACTGCTTTTTTTATCAAATATGAAATATAATCCACATGATCTTTTCTACGCCCTTTCTTATCTGGTATTTCAAGTATTATAGGGATGTTATTTCTTAATCTAAAATCCTTCAAATTTATCCCTAAATCTTCTGCGATTTTTTCAGTGACAAAAACAATTCCAACATCATCTCTATTAGATAGTTCATTCCAAATTTTTGTCGCCTCTCCATCAGAAACGTATGTCTCTTTTATTCCAGCAAGCTGCAGGCCAACTGCGGTGTCTTTATCGCAAAGAGCTGCGATTTTCATCAGGCTGCCTCCTTGATGAGAAAACCTTTTATCATCTCTGAAGGAAGATGTTCATCGACACCTTTTGCAATAATTTTTAAATTCTTGATTTCAAATTCTTTAGATACAAGAAATCTTATGGTAGGCCCAATGGTGACGTAATTTTGTGTGGAAATATCTTTTACAAGTTTCAAGAAAACACTGTCAAGTGCATTCTCTAAAACTTGTACCGATTGTTCTTTGTTGTAGTCTTCTATTGAATCTTTCAATTCGTTGTAGTATGAGGTTCCTTCAAGACTAGATATCACCTGTGAAACAGAGTCAACTTCAGCGATTTCTTTGTATTTCCACGATGCTATTTCCCTTCCATCGCCAAGGAAGAGTTTCATGCAGGATTGTTCATCGTAACCAAGTTGCTTTGCTCGAAGAACATTTTTTACGTTACATATGTCTATCATAGTTTTGACGAATTTTTGTTTTGCCTGTTCGCATTTGTATAGTACTTTTACGGTTTTGAATCTATTTATTACATACTTATCTATTGAACTGTCAAGTGTTAAAAAGTCAGTGTCTTCCTCTGAAACTGAATCGATTACTTCTTCATTGAAACCATAGTTTTTGAGAATTTCTGGAAGATTTTCTTTTTCGGAATCCAGTATTTTTTGCAATAGTTTTTTTGTATCCAGCAGGATAGCTCTGGAGATAACTGTCTCACCTGTTGTCTCTCCCAGTAATTTGTTTTTTATCTCGTTTTTAACAAGATAGATATCCATCTTTTCAAGATAAGTATTATAGAAATCATTCATTTTCTTTGAACTGTCTTTGCGCATCATCTCAATCATTTTAAGAAATGTATCATCCAGTGACTCCTGCAGGTCATAGGTATTTTCACCTTCTACATTGTAGTCTTTTGATGCGTTTAAGAATTCTTTGAAGTCTGATAGATCCTTGCTATCTACAATACTACTAAGTCCTTTATCTTCAACATATGGGTTTCCCATGGCTTCGAATTTCGCGTTGGGATAGACAAATTTGACGTAGGTGGAAAAAGGACGGTAGATAATTAATACAATTACAACTATTATTGAGATTATAAGTATCCAGGAGAGGTAATTGTTGGGGTCAAAGATTATCTCAAACAAAACTATCTACTCCGTCATCTTTATTATGAGAAAAGCAGCCTACCCACCTTTATCCGTATTTTGTCTTTCTCACGTTTCAGAATACCATCAAAGGTGTTGTCAAGAGCTACTCGTCCATCACCAGATTTAAGGATTATCCCTCCACATGATTCTACAGGACCAGTTACTTGTAAACCTAAGTCTTTGGCTATCTTTTTGTCTATATCTCTAGATGTAAGTACTGCGCAGTCTTCTCCAAGTTTTTTACAGCCGTCTTGCATAAGTTTTGTTACAATTTTTTTGTATTTCTGTTCATTTAGTGTTGACAGCTTGTGATGTGCTTTTACAAAGCATTCATCAATTATTTTTTCCCTTGCCTTCATGACATCTCGTTTGGTACCCTGACTTGCTTTTGAAACTAGGATTTTTTTGATGTTTTCACTTTGTATCTTACCGTTTGCCAGTATTTTTTCTGCTTCTTGTTTTGCTTGTTGTTTTGCAGTATCTATGATATTTGCTGCTTCTTTCTCCGCGTCTTTAAGTATCTTGCTTGCTTCTTTTTGAGAATCTGTTTTTATTTGTTCAATGATTTTTTCTGCCGACATATTTCTCTTCTCTAACCTAGTAGACCAAGTCCAGTCATAAGTAGAATACCAACGAGAAGTCCAAAGATAGCAATGGTTTCAGGCATAACAGTAAAAATTATACCTTTTGCTGCTACATCTGGGTTTCTTCCAACGGCACTAATTGAGGATGATGCAACCATACCTTGATTTATTGCAGATATTCCAGTAATGCCTACTGCAAGTCCAATCCAGATTGCACCCATTCCCATAAGCGGAGTCACAGTTTTATCTGCGCCAAGTAGGCCTGCACCCATCATAAGTAATATCGCGGTTAGCAGACCATATACAGCCTGTGTCATAGGCAATACCTGAAGGATAAGTAGTTTTCCGAAAAGATTTGGTTTTTCAGCGGTTACCGCTATAGCTGATGAACCTGCTAGTGTCAGCCCAATCGCTGATGATATTCCTGCTATAACTATAGCTAATGTACAGCCCAGTATCACTAATGTTTTGTTATCATCCTCATTTTCTTCTTGAGCACTTGCTACTCCTGCAGACAACAAAAATGTCGTTGCAAGTACCAGTGCCATAATTGCTGCTTTTCTCTTTTTTATCATATTTTTTTCTCCTTTTATTAGTCTATTTTTTCTTCTGTTTTTGTATATTTTCTACTTATTTTAAAAGGGGCAAACTCATGTCCGCCACCTTCGTAAAATCTATTGAAAAATTCAACATATTGTAGTCTAAGTGAATGAACTCCAGCGCCTAACGCTTGAAGTCCAAGGTTTGCAATGTGTGCAAAAATCAATATAATTATGAGTAAAATGGTTCCTAAGATAGGAACTGCATTATTAACCATGTTGCCGAGAAGTTCTGCAACGACATTAAATGCAAGTGCCATACCTGTTGTAGCAAGGCCAAGTGCAAGAAGTCTTGCATATGAAAGCCAATCTCCAATATAACCAGTTATGCCAAAAAATCCAATTGGGCCTACACTGATAAATAGCAAGATAAGACCAATTATAACCAATATCGCTGCTGCATAAAACATCATAGAAGATATTTCCCAGCTGAGTATGAAATATCCAATTAACATTCCACCACCAAGCTGAAGTGGAATAAAGCAAAAGCGTTCGGTAAGCATCTCTTTATACTTTCTTTGTTTGAAGGCCTGATAAAGCCCAAGAACAACACCGATGTTAAGATGTATTAGTCCAAAGATAAGTGCCATGGTAAGAATTGCTAAGGGATCATTGAGTGGTTCAACAGGAAAATGAATTCCAAAAAGATGGAAGCTGTATACTGGACTTTCAGGGCTGTCAAAAATAAATCTATGAAAGAGATCTCCAAATATACTATATGTGAAAAATCCAACAACGGTCGTTATAACACCCATCCATATTCCCATAAACGACCAGCTACGGATCATAGTGCTGTGTTTTCCGAATTTAAAGTAACCTAATAACGATAGAAATAGGATTATAAGACCATATCCTGCATCACCAAGCATTACACCAAAGAACAAAACAAAAAAGAACCCCATAATGATCGTAGGATTTAACTCATTATATTTCGGGGTTGCAAACATCTCAAGAAGACCCCTAAAGCCTTCTGCCCACCGGGGTGTTTCAAGATAAGTTGGTGGGTTATCTGGATTGGCTGAAGGTGTCTTGGAGCTACATATTGCACATCCTTTTGAAGCATTATCCACCGCTGATTTTAGTGTCTCTTCATTTTTTTCCAGCACCCAACCATTTATCAAATAGGTGGTATCTGTTTTTGCAAAATTTTTAGAAACTTCTCTTCTCACTCTTTCTAGTTGGATTTCTTCTTTTAAGGCACGTAAATCATGCAGTTCTTTTTCAGCATACTTGCGAAGATGTGTGATGATTTGTTTTTTTTCTTTTTTTATGTCTGCAATTTCCTTTTTTAGTGATTTTAAAATGTCTTTTGGAGATCCTGATAGATCCTTTATGTCAAACTCTGTTAATCTTTCACGACATATTTTTTCGATTTTTTCTTTTTCTAGGATGTGCACTACAATTACAACTGCCCATTCTATTTCTTTACCGCTGCCGAATTGCTTTGAATATAACGTTGTTCTATCGATTTTTTCAATCTCTGACTGTAGACCGTCCAGATCTGAGGTTTTACCAGCTTTAATAACAACATATGTTGATTCACCGACATCTGAGATGTCGATGTCAAAATCTTTAAGATAATTAATTTGTCCAAGGTTCTGATTGATTTTTTGTTTTCTTTCGTCAAAATCTTGGAGATGTTGGTCGTTTTCTAGTATATTTTTTTCAATTTCCTCGAGAACTCCTTCGATATGAGAAAACATTTCTTCAAGAGCGGAGTCTTCAACGGTTTTTATCTCTGGAAGCTCTGGATGAAGTAATACTTTTATGCCTTTTGGTTTAACTCTGATTTTATCCAAAATATCTATTAATCTTGAAAGACGGAGTTCATAGTTTGTACAAATCCCTGCATCAGGATGCATAGATGCTTTTTCAATTTCTTTTAGTATCTCTGGTTCCTCTTTAGAAATGTCAACGATCTGCATCATGCCGTTTTCATGGAGTGTTTTTATGACATCTTCTACATAGTTCTGATGGAAAACAAGTGAGACTTTCTTCATTGGAGCTGGAAATAATATAGTTTATTCCCCCTTTTCTATCTCCGTAATGATTAACTCCATAGCATCTTCTATGTTTTTCTTTGCTGTCTCATTCATTGTAGAAATCTCTTTTTCTGTCTTGTTTTTTATTTTTTTAATTTCTTTTTTCGCTTCTTCTTCTGCTTGTTGTAAGAGTTTTTTTACCTTTTTTTGAGCGGTATCTATGATTTTTTGTTTGTCAGATTCCGCATCTTTCTTTGCTTTTTCAATTATTCTTTCAGCATCATTTTTTGCCTTTTCAATTGACTGAAGAGCTTTTGTTTCAACTTCTTTGATTTCTTTTATAGACATCATTTCTGATACCTCGTATTTAGAGGTCGCTTATTAGCATTTTTGTAGGTCACATTCCCCAAAACTTATCCCCCTTTCTTTTTATTTCAATAATTTTATTTAAAACGTCTTTTTCGTCGATATTTAATACATCCATTTCTTTGAGTTTTTTCGCATCGCTTTCAGGAAGAGCCGTGTATAAGATATCTTCTCCTTTGATTTGTCTTCCAACAGTGACGCCCTCTATCGATATTGCAACTTCCTGCCCTTGAATCGCTTCTTCAACGGGTTTATTTTCAGATTGTATACCTTTAATTGTACCTATTACTTTTCCATCTTCTCTCATGAGCCGTATACCATCTTTTATCCTTCCAGCCAGTACTCTTACTCCAATGACTGCAGGATGACTAACACGGAAAACATATTCTGGGAGAAACTTAATCATTCCAGGATGGATGTAGTCTTGCCTTCGTTCTCGTTCAAGTTCTGCTTTTTTCTTTTCCACCCAGACGTCATAGTTTTCCATGATTGTATAGATAACGTCTTCATCAAAAAGGGTAACATCAGTACCAGCAAGCTCTTCTTTTGCTTCAGGAAGTACCTTTACATTAAAAGAGAAGATAACTCTCTCCAGAGGATTTACAAGGGCGTTTGTTTCTACAATATCTCTTTTTGAAAGATTCCCTATTTCTACCTTTCGAATGTGAATGCCTCGGTCTCTAGATTCTTTTACAAGTGCTTCTAATGAACCTATTGTATCTGCTTTGATAAAAATCCCGTCTTTATCAAGTTCTATGTTTACCTTTGATTGCTCTTTGATTTCACGAATTAGTTCATCGATATCATCACGAGCAACTCTCAAGGGAGCACCAGGGACAACATCGTCGAGGTTTGTTGCAGAGATTTTGATGCCGCATGCTGCATGAATTTCATCGATATTATCAAATCGTTCCCGAGGATCTCGGATTTCATCAAGTGGTTTCGGCTTTAATAGTGCTTTAATTTTTGTGATCAGTGGTTCATCTTGTGTCCCAAAAACAAGAGTGTCTTCTTTTCGAATGGTCCCGCTGTATATTATTGCATCAACGGTGGTTCCCAATCCTACGTCTTCCTTGACTTCAAGGACTGTTCCTTTTCCGGCACCTGTTTCTGTTGTCAACTGTTCTTCAAGAAATCGTTGTGCAAGACCTACAAGAACCATCAATAGTTCAGGGATTCCTTCTCCTGTTTTTGCTGAAATAGGAATGATCGGAAGGGTTTTACGGAAATCCTTCACCTTGTAGTAGATATCTGATTCAAAACCTTTATCGTAGATGATTCCAATAAGTTCATACAGTTTTTCCTCAAACAAGGTCTTTGTAGGAACTCGTTGACTGTCGATTCTTGCCTTTGCAACACCTTCTCCTTTTTGCCACCCTGAGATTTTATCGATTTTATTTGCCGCAATAATAAACGGCGTTTTATATTGTTTTAAAATGTTTATGGATTCATGCGTCTGTGGTCTGAATCCTTCATTAACATCTACGATAAGTACCGCGAGATCTGCAAGTGATCCACCTCGTGCTCTTAATGTGGTAAAGGCATGATGACCTGGCGTGTCAATAAATAAAAGTCCGGGTAGTGAAAATTTTTTACTGGAAAGTAAGGTTCCACAGACATTATAAATAGCATCGATTGGTACTTCTGTTGCACCGATATGTTGTGTTATCGCACCGGATTCTCTTGAAGCGACAGCGGTTCCTCTAATAAAATCTAAAAGAGTTGTTTTTCCATGATCGACATGACCCAGAACACTAACTATCGGCTGGCGTGTATACGTTACAGTTTTCGCCATTTGATCACCTACGTGTTAGAGGCGTAGATGAAACTTGATTTTAAAAATATATGGGTTATACAGGCATGAAAAAATGTTTTGTATACTTATTCTAACGTTGCATGTCGTGACTGCATAGATGCCTCGGTTTCTCCTTTATTTTTCATAAGCTCTGCAATGATGCTGTCAAGAAGTATCCATGCACTTGCTTCAAATAAGGTACCAAGTGGAGCAAGTTTTTTTCTCTCTTTATCTGTACATTCTGCAGAAAGAATGATTGCAACATCAGCAAATTTTGTAATGCGTGAGTTTTTTCTTTCGGTGACAACAATAAGTCTTGCATCTATGTTCCGAGCTATTTCAGCTGTCATTACTGAAGGAATAGTTTCGCCAGAGCCGGAGACAATAAAGACTAAATCGTCTTTTTTTACAGGAGCACCGATTGTCTCTCCGATAACGAACGTCTGAAATCCAAGATGAACAAGTCTTATTGCAAATGCCTTTGCAACATGACCTGATCTTCCTGCGCCATAGACAAAAATTCGGTGCGCTTCAAAAAATAAGGTACTGACATTATTGATATCATTTGCTGTAACATCATCTAATATGTTATGTAGTTTATATTGAATATAATCTAGTGATTCTCTAAACATTTCTTTCTCTTTCATACAACTTCGGAGAGGTCCTTATAATATGCTTCTTCTTTTTCTGTTCTTTTCATAATGGCTTTTTCTACCTGCAGACGAATATAAATGGCATCATGCTCTAAAAGTGGGGATTCAGAAATAAGTGTTACATTATAGCTATTATCAAGAATGATCTCAATCAAGGGAGCTATAGGCATATCTCCTCTTTTGATGGGGAGATGATAGAATTCATTGCCATTTTCATACAAGACGCCGGTGACATGCATAAGATAATGTTTTAATCTCAATGGCTTTAGTTTTTCAAAGATTCTTTCAAAATCCTCTCTCTTTTTAAGGCTTCCGTTTTCTCGTGCATGAATATGCGCTAAATCTATTACTGGAAGTACACCCTTTACGTTTTTGCAGACCTCAATTACTTCATCGAGTGTCCCAAAAACTTTTTGTTTCCCCATTGTTTCAATGCCAATTTTTGATTTGATTTTTTCTTTTTTGAGCATACCTGTTAACTTCTTTGAATGTTTAATAATCAGCTTCAAGGTCTTTTTTTCACTATTCTCTCCATAAAAACCAGGATGTATAACGATTGTTTTTGCGCCTATATCATCTGCCATCTGAGCTGCTCTCATTATCTTTCCAAAACTCATTTCTGTTTCTTCAGCACCACCTGCTAAATTGATATAATACGGAGCATGAACATGGATTTCAATATCGTTTTCTTCTGAATAGTCTTTAATAATTTTTGCCTCCTCTTCAGGCATGACATAGAGTCCTCTTACGAATTGTATTTCTATAGCGTTTAAATCAAGAACGGCGTGTGTATAAATAATACCATCTTTATTGGTACGACCTTTACATGATAAAGGGATACCTGCCTGCCCTATCCTTATCATAATTTTTTCTCACACTCCATTATTCAATTTTTTCTTTATGAATATTTTATCTTTTGATTATATAGAAAACTAGGTTACGCTAATTCCTCCAAACGACTCATGATATTCCAAATAAGTGTTCTGCCATGTAGGGGAATATTTGGATCATTTGCAAGTTCATCCAGTGTTGATACAGCAGAGGCGACACGGAGATCGATCGGATCTGAATCTTTCAGCAGGATTTGTTTTACGGATTCTGCCCCTCGTCTAATGTTTCTTGGTATAGAATTGTCTTCACTAAGCATATTTAATCCATCACAGATCTGTTCAATCTTTTCGTCGGTTGGCATAGAACTCACCTTTTATGAGAGGAGGGTAAGCAGAAGGTTAAATAAAAATATTTTGGGGATGTTATCCTTGCATATATTCTGAATTGAAAACTTTGACGATTTCTGCTGCAATGTTTTTTCCAATACCGTAAACAGTGCAGAGTTCTTTTTCAGATGCATTGACAATAGCTCTAATGCTTCCAAAATGCTGAAGGAGTCGCTGTGCAAGAACTGCTGAAACATTGGGGAGTCCCTCCATAATAAATTGTTGTTGTTCCGTAAGAGACATCGACCATTTTTCTCCTCGTATTGCTACTACTTTCTCTCCTTCTTTTTGTTCCCGTTTTGCCATCACATGTAAGAAATCTGCTGTTTCACGGGCAGAACCAGTCGTCATTATAGGAATACCGAAATCAACAATAATTGAAACAAAACAGCCAAAAATGGCGTTATGGCTAATGTTTCTTTTTGTAAGTAGCCCTTCACCTTCAACAATTAAAATCGGTCTTGAATAGGCATCTCGTAGTTTTCTCATCTGCATAAACAGTTTTCCTTCAAGAAGTGAACTTAAGAAATCATCAACTTGTTTTCGTTCTACGCATATACGGGAAGAGAGTATGTAGTCGCCAACCTCTAATTGCTGTGTTTCTATTTCAATATCTTTTTGAGAAAGAAACCGTATCACATTCGAACGTGACTCCCGGTGATCAACAATTATTTTAATCTGCTTTTTGCTTGAATAGTCGTCCAATTTCTTTTGGTTATCTTCCTTTATTATTTTTCCATAAAATGTTTGTATATCTTCATATTTTTTGTTTAACGAAGAACGAAGTACTTCAAGTTCGCTTCGCATCGTTCTTTCTTTTCGGCGAGCCGACCAGTAGTATCCTTCATCTGGTGTCCCTTTCGTTATTAAAATAATTACTTTACCAGGCATTTTTCTTGCGGTTCTTCCTCTTCTCTGAATCGTCCGTATCTCAGAAGGAACTGGTTCATAGAATACGACCAGATCTGTGGATGGAATGTCAAGGCCTTCTTCAGCAACTGATGTTGCTATGAGTACGTTGTAGTTGTCTTCTTTAAATTTTTGTAGTATTTCGACTTGTTCTTTCTGTGTCAACCCTTTATCGCCATCTTTTCCTGCCTGTCCAATGAAACGTACTGGCCGTACAATATCGATAGATTCCAATTGTTTTAATACGTATGCAGAGGTGTCTCGGTAATGGGTGAAAACAATAATTTTCGAATGTATGTTTCGGGTCAGTTGCTCTTTTACGATCTTTACAATTTCCGGTATTTTTGGATGTTCGATATCAAGAGATTTTGCATAGGCGAGTGCTTCAAGGACGTTTTGGTCTTTCATAATATCTTTTGAGGCTTTGCTCCCTTTCTTTGATATTGCTTCGTGTCCCATACGTTGGAAATAGTTACGTAACGCATTGACGCCTTGGGTTTGCATGAGTTCTATTGCGTGATAGAGTTTCAATGCTGCATTTTGAGCTGATGCTGCTTGAAACAATGGCTTTGACGGATGAGATGTTGATCGTAGCTCTTCTTGGATTCTTTTTTGAATATCAAGAAGTTTTGTTCGATTTATTGTTGAAAGAGACGCTGATTCAATCACACCGATTTCTTTTAATTTTTTGAGGCGATCAGAGAGTGCCTTTTTCAGCAGCTGTATCGTATAAGAAAACTCTTTTGGGAGATGGATTTCTTTACATTGTGTTTTTAAATCATGGACATACGGTTTTACGTCACGGTCATATTTTGTCCGTATCTCAATATTTTCGATTTCAAGTGTTTTACATATTTCAAGTATTTTTGAAAGATCATTTCCAGGAGACGCCGTCATACCAATGGATAATCGATTTGTTCTTTGTTTTCTATACATGTCAGAGACAAAAACATAGGAGTAGTTTCCAACAGCGCGATGAACCTCATCGTAAATTATAAGCGATGTGTCTGCGAGAGTGATTCTTTTTGAGATGAGATCGTTTTCTATGACCTGGGGAGTAGAGACAATGATTCGACTGGATTCCCACATTTCCTTTCTTTTTTTTGGTGAAGTTTCTCCTGTGAAAACCACAATGGAATTATCTGTTGTAAGATATGTTTTTAAAAATTGAGTATGTTGGTTGACCAGTGGTTTTGTGGGTGAAAGAAACAGTATTTTGTTATTTTTCTTTTTGAGTTCCTCTGCAATGACGAGTAATGCAATAATGGTTTTTCCCAGGCCTGTCGGTAAGACAACCAGGGTGCTTGCTTTTGCTGCCGATTGTGCAATATTTGTTTGATACTGTCTATATTCAAGGGAATCTGGTTTGATGAATTCATGTTTTATGTACACAAAAAAGACATCAAATGATGGTTTTAGTACGTTTTGGACTAACAGCAATATATCTAAAAATGTAAAAATGTTTAAATGAGAGAGGAAAGATTAACTTTATTGTGGCATAGATGGAACTCTTTGGCGTTGTTATACCTCTTTGGGCGTTATTTATTGGTCTTATCCTCGTTGTAGTTGTTGTTTGGAAGTTGATAAAATTTGCAATAAAAATCCTCATTGTAGTAGTTGTTTTCTTTGTAATCCTTATAGGTCTAGACGTTATCGGTGTTTTTTCTTGGATTAATGAACATCTTCTTTCTTCTCTTTTATAAACAGTTGCTTCAAAAAAATTATTTGAAGGAAATCTTATAATTTTTTTAAAAGTTATTCGTCCCTTTTGATTTAGCCATACTATTAATTTCTACAATTAATTTTTCTAGATCAAATGGTTTTGGTATGTAATCATAAATGCAGGATTCAAGACCCTTCATCTTTTCAGAGCTAGAACATCCTTTGGCTGTAATAATGGATAAAAGGATATCTTTGTTTAATCCCCTTTTAATTATCTCCTTTATAGTGTCCCATCCATCCATAAAAGGCATCATGAGATATATAAGAACGATTCCTTTGAAGCCTTGTTCTAGTTCTTTAATGCAGTCACTTCCGCTATCAACTGTTAAAACTTCGAATTGCTGTCGTTCAAAGAGCGTTCTTAGGGTAATTAATATGTCCGAATCATCATCGACTATCATGATTTTTTTATCCATCATTTCATCCCATGAACAGCATTCGTATGATATACTTTGAAACTAATAGTATATAAAGATAACCCCAAAAATCAGTAGTTGACCTGATTATTTTTTAACCCCTTTTCCATTTTCGTTTATGGGATGGATGCAAATGCGTAAAAGGGAAATTGTTGAATATTTTACAAAAGATATCATTGAGAAAGTAAGGAAGAATGAA
>Ga0209979_1001331_pt1 | contig 27539 bp, 25 predicted proteins | sample AnhtaG_FD_183114 | JGI IMG/M metagenome (GOLD analysis project Ga0209979, IMG submission 183114) | Deep subsurface microbial communities from Anholt, Denmark to uncover new lineages of life (NeLLi) - Anholt_01485 metaG (SPAdes) (version 2) | ecosystem: Environmental > Aquatic > Marine > Oceanic...
TTTTATTTAATTCAGAAATATCTTTTTCTATATCACTTCTTTGACCTTCGAGTTTCCCTTCTACCATATCTTTTTTTAGCTGCTTAATTTTTTTATTTGAAAGCTCTCCAACTTTGTTCATGATCTCCACCCGAAGCGTGAAGTTCTAACCAATCCTTTTTGTGAAATTCCTTCGCTTCTTTTAATAATTGTGAAATATGTTTGTATGTATTAGCACCAAATTGTTTCTTCTTTTGCAAATACAATTTTTTTAAATCTTCAAATTTCATATTTTTTACTCCTTTAATCCTATTACTATATATTCTATAGGGTAGGCTTCTGAATTTGCATGGTGATTACTGGCAAACCTCCCTGTTTTTAAATCCCTTTTTTGTGGTAATATTTGGGGTATTTTCCTCTTGATTATTCTATCAATAATAAATCCTGAATATTGCAAGCTTTCCGTAAAGACTTCGGCATTTAAAATATCTACACCTTTCAAGCAAGTATCACCAATTACATAGCAGCACCTTCCTCCACTTTTTAAAATACGATAACTTTCATCAAATACTTCCTGCATATCAATAAAAAAAGTTCTGATTTCATTTGCCATTTTTTTATTTTTTTCTTGCATTTTATTTACAATTTCTTGCGCTATATCACTTTTCAACTTTTTATCATTGCTATATTTGTGTGCAGATCCAATAAATTCTTTCCTATATTCAATTAGACTGTCTGAAAAATCCAACCAAATAGTAGAAAGCTGATGTAAATCTGCATATTCATAACTAGTTACATAAGGGCTTGAGCTAATTATTAAATCTACTTCATTGTTAGATGTGGGTTGGGTTTTTGCATCTTGTATTTTTATATCTAAGTAGCTTTTTATGTTGTTTCTTACTTTTGGGGGAACAATCTGATAAAAACTGTTATTTCCTCTTTGCATTTTTTTTAAATGCCTTCTTAATATAATATAGGGTTTGGTTGGTTTTTTCTTAAAATCTCTGGTGGGTTTAGTACTTGACTGAAGCCATATAGAACAATTTTTTAAAATATGACTAAATGCTATAAGAAAAAAATCTCGGATTGTTTTGTCTTCTTCATCATAAATTGTTCTTAATATTACTCCTAATTCATTTTTATTTTGTTCGTTAAACCAGTAATTAATCCGTTCTATATGTTTTTGGGGAATTAGAGGTTCAATATTTACATTAGGGAACAAATTCTGAAATTGGGAATCTGCTATAAATTGTAGTTTTCCTAATAAGCAATTTATTTTTTCATCAAGATAAGAAGGTTCTATCGGGGTAGATTTCACTTTAGTTATTAGAACGGATATTTTATTTATATCGGTGCCGCTACCTTTAAAACCTCTGGATATAGCAGCAACAATAGCAGTCCCACATCCCATAAATGGATCGTCTATATGAGCATCTTTACTGGTTATATATTCATCAATTAATTTTTCAACTAATTGGGGGATAAATTTTGCTGGATAACGGTGATAACTATGTGTCCACTTTCCTGTATCAGATGGCTTATATTCAGCAAAAGTCCACTCTTCGTCTATGCTTTTCTCTTTATATAGATTTAATATTTCCTCTGGTGATTTGCTTTTTGTTTGAATTGTACTCACATTATAATCTTTTGCAATATATTTTGTTGCTGTTTCTTTAATCTCTCGAGATGGAATCATTCAAGGCCTCCTAATATTTTTCCATTAATGTTTATATTAATCTTCGTTTTTATCAGTTTACAATTTTAATTTTTTAATTTCAAGTTTCGAATCATATGTGATCAATCAATAGTAATTATACCTCCTGTTTTTTCTCTCTCTACTGTTCTACTCTAAGGGACTGAACTCTGTCAGCTTAGTGATGGTTTGTGGTTCTTTAAATTCCCCCACCCCAGTTCGTCTCATGATTTAATTATCTTTAGGGCCTTATTTTTACTTATATCTCTCCTCGTTCCCGCAATATCTTTCTGAGTCTCTTTGCCTCTTTGAAAAGGATCTTGAGAGCAAAAACTTCAACAAATAAGACAATTATACATTTATTATTCTAATAATTACTTATAAATCCAGCCCATACAGATAAACAAAAAATAAATATGGTTATAAATAGAATAATTTACCCATCCACCAATTATCCAATTTGCCAATTTAAAAACAATCTACCAATCTTCCGATTAGCTAATCTACCAATTAAATTAGTTAGTTAGTTGAGATTGCCGCACCCCAATAAATCAGGATTCGCAATGACAGAAAATGTTTCACCCTCACCCTGTCCTATAGTGCCTTTAAAATCTCTTTTAGTTTCTTATTAGAATTATTTTTTATTAAGTCTATGGTTTTCTCCCTAGTTTTTACCCTAATTTTCTCCACAGTTTTTGGCCTTTTTAAAGTTACAGTGAAAAATGTATCAAATTCAAATTCTATTCCTTTTTAATTGTTTTTATTAATTAAATTTACAATTACTTTGACGATGGTATCTTTTTCTTCTGCTCTGCTTTCGGCAATCAATAAGGTCAAAGCTACCAAGGCATTATCAGCAAGACGCTTACTGCCATCCTCTTTATATAAAATACCATTTTCATTTAAAAACCAGAGGAATAAAGATGCAGCAATTCGCTTATTTCCATCTATAAAAGAATGATTCTTAACCACAAAGTATAAGAGATGGGCAGCTTTTTCTTCAATGCTGGGGTAGAGATCCTTTTCATCAAAAGTCTGATATATTGCTCCGATAGAGCCAGAAAAAGATTGGTCTTTTTCCAAACCAAATAATCCGGAAGGGTAATGGTTTTTCAGTTGTTCTAATTCATAGCGAGCTTTTTGGTAGCTAATTTTAAATTTCTCCTGAGTGGTAACTTTTTTTATCTCTAATTTCTGTAAATCATATTCATCTAGCAAATGCAGGGCTTTTTGGTAATCAAGGATCACTTTTAACAATCCTGTAGCTTCCGTTGAATCTAAGACTTTATTCTGCAGGAGTCTTTCCATAATTCTTGAGGTTTTTTGGAATTCTTTTAATTTCGCCCGGTCCTCGCGCATTCTTTTTTCATTTATGGTATACCCTTTGATTAAGTGTTCTTTTAAGACATGAGTAGCCCAGATACGGAATTGGGTGCCACGCTGAGATTTAACCCTATAACCCACAGAAATGATTACATCTAGGTTATAACAATTTCGTATCCTTTCTACTTGTCTATTGCCTTCTTTTTGAACTATCCGGAAATTCCGGATAGTTGAACTCTTAATTAATTCCTTTTCTTTATAGATATTACCAATATGTTCATTAACAGTGCGAACATCTTTTTCAAATAATTCTGCCATCTGCTTTTGAGAAAGCCAAACGGTGTCTTTTTTTAGATTAACTTCAAATGTTTCTTTTCCATCCGGAGTGGTATAGATTATTATTTCGTTTTTTTCTTGCATTAATGTTTCCCTTCTTTAATTTTGGAAAAAAATGAAAAATTGATTTTTTTAATTATTTTTGAATACTTATTAAGAATTCGACAAAGATTGTGGAAAATCCTGGTTTTTAAGTGAAAAAGTTGCAAGAATATTACAATCTATTCATCTGCCGGTCAACTAAATATGTAATGTGTAATTTGTGATACGTGATTAAGATAGAAATTGGGGTAATAAAAGGGATAGGTTATATAATAAAAAACTCGCCTTACTTTAAGCAAGGCGAGTTTATATTGGAGGTATAAAATGAAAAAGTTATCTGTTTTGCTGCTTAATAACTTTCAAATTAAAAAAGATTATATCACATTATAAATTAATGTCAAATTTTTTAATAATAAGGGTGCACTCCAAAGTAAATTTACACTTTTTCTTTTTAGCTCAACCTTTTTTCTTTCTTTACAACCTAACTAAAGATTACACTAACAAAAAAGAAAAATAAGCAAACAGAAAGAAACTAACACTATGACTATTTTTTATACCTTAAACTACTCCATTAAATTTTATACTAATATAATATTCCCTATAAATATGCAATATGAAAAATAAGAAATCCACACTGCAATAAACTATAGAAATTTAGGTATGAATTTCCCTGCGGCAAGCCGCAGGGTAATTCATTATCCTTAAGTTGGTTTGCAGTAAAAACTTATTGATGAACTTGGGATTTCGGGTTATCTCATGAATCTGAGCGCTAAATGCTTTCCTGCGAATTGTCTTGCTATTGCAAGCAAGGCCTTTCACCTGCATTAGGTAAAGGATATCTCTTAAAGGATAGTAACTCTTACCCATAATCAACTCACCTCCCGATAACCTCTAGATCCTATAGAGTGAATTTACTTTATATTCAATATTCATTATCTGCTTTTTTGAAAGTACTACAATTTGAGCTTGATTTTTGCATAGCTATAAATTTTTCAACTTCTTTTCGAGTGGGTTGTCCACTTGTTGAGCCGATTGACCTGCATACCATAGAAGCAACAGCATTAGCAAAATAGGCTATATTGTTAAGTTCCATACTTTCCAGAATTCCAACAATTATAGCAGCAGTCAATGCATCTCCTGCTCCAGTAGTTTCTATATTACTCGAAATATCAAATGATTTACAGTATTCCACACCTTTGGATGAACTGACCATACATCCATCTTTACCAAGCTTGAGTGCTACAAATTCTGTTCCTAACTTCCTAATCTCCTTTACCATTTCCTCAGGCTCTCCACTTAACCCAAGAACCTGCGCTTCACTAAGATTCAAAGTAACTAAATTTGCAAAATTTTTAATTGTGAACCATGCTATACTATTGAAAAATTCTTCACTCCATAACGGTTTTCGATAATTTAAATCATAAGAAATCAATATCCCTAAATGTTTACATTTTTTCATAAAATAAAATGAAGCTTCTAAACATTGTTTGCTTATAGCTTGAGAAATACCACTTAAGTGAAATATTTTTACACCCCGTAAAGAAACCTTTTTAGCGTCCTCTATAGTAAAATTGGCTGCAGCAGAATTTTTACGTTTATAGATAAATTGATGTCTTCCAAGGGAGTCAAATAGCGCAAAATATATACCTGTTTGATGGTAACTATCGTTTAAAACATAAGTAGTATCAATATTTTCTTTTTCCCAAAGTTTTTTAATCTTTTTTCCAAAAACGTCATTACTAAGCTTTGTTATATAGGAAGCTGGGTGACCAAGTTTTGTAACAGCCAGCGCGACATTAGATGTATCTCCACCAACAGCCATTTTAAATAATGGGAGCTCTTCGACACTTTTTTTGGTAAAGAAACCTATTAGAGGTTCACCAAAACACATTACTTCCCTTATATTGCTCATCTCCACAATTCCTCCTTATCTACTTTTAAACTAATATAAAAGTATAAACCTTCTTTTATCCAATAACTAATATAATATCCCCAAGGGTTTTAACCAGAAGCGTACTATCCCTATTTGCAGAATTTATTCTCCTTATGCACATTTTTATTTAAGGGTATCGATAATAAAAATAGCAATAAATGAATCAACAGCATTATGTTCGAAAACAACTTTTACCATGTAACCTCTTGGATGTATTAATTCTTCATTTTCTATAATATGATTTTTACTTACAAAATTTAAAATCTCTTCTAACTATAGCGTTATGACCCATACCTATTATTGGTCTAATTATTGGCATCACTTCACCACCATTTTTTATAACAACAACTTTTGCATCTTTACCTTTTAACTTTAATGCTAATTCAAACCCTTCTTGAGGTGTTTTTGAATAATGAAATCCAAGTCTTTTTGTTGTATCACCATCAATTCCTGAACTTACTAGTATTCCAATTCCTTTATCACGGATTATCCGTCCGACATGTGCAAGATGTGCTGCTAAAGTTAAGTCCTTCACTTCTCCTCTTTTTACCATTGCCTTTACTTCAACAAAGGATTTATATCCTATATCTGTGATTTCCGGATACTCTACTGAAACACCTTCTAAACAAGGGCTTATTAGAACCATTACTCCACCCTGCTTTAAAGCAAGATCAGCGGAAAAGATTCCTTTAGCAGCTTGCCAAAGTTCCACGTCCGCAGGAAATGAATCAACTATGACTATATCTGCAGGTTCAGATAGTGGTATACCATAAATATCTAAGGCCACTTTACAACCAACATTATAAGCCTTTATAGGATCTCCACAAACACATTTGAAAATCCTACCAGAGCCATCATGAATAATATTGATAATAAATTTTAATCCTACACATTTGCCTATTTCATCTATCGATCTTCTTATAGGATTATCCGCTTTACCCATAATTTCAATACTATCATATAATGCACTTTCCCAATGAGTTTGGCCAGTAGTTATAGGTCCGCATATACCTGGTTGAATAATCTTAGCTCCTCCACTAAAACCAGCCACCCTATGAGGTACTATTTGTCCTATTCCGACAATAAAATCTACAGTTAAAACTTCTTTATTAATCCAAACATCTATTCCACTTAGAGCTGTAGATAATTGTATTAAATTATTACTATCACACCATTTATGATCAATTATTTTATAGCTATCAACTATATCTTTTCCATATTTCAGTTCTTTCTCCTTAACACTCATTGCCCGATGAGTTCCCGATGCAATCAATAACTTTATGTCTTTTAGAGATACACCGCCAGCACTAAGCTCCTTCATCAAAAGAGGTAATATAATTCGAGTAGGTGTGATTCTTGTATAATCATCTACTAGTATTAAAATCTTCTGATCTTTTTGTACAAGATTCCTTAAATTAGAAGAACCTATTGGTTGCTCAAGACCCATCCTAATAAGTTCACTATCTGTTATTCTAGGATTAAAATTAACTTTAGGTTGAATAATATCAATAAGTTGTTCTTCAGGAATAAATACTGGCGGAAAATCTACATATGGAAAATCAATTTTAACTGTCACTTTTTGCTCCTAATTAAAAATTCAATAATTATATAGTAACAAATAAAACTTCTTACTAATTTTAAAAAAATATTTATTTTCTATTCTAAAATTGTAATTAAACCTTTAAAAATATTCATAATAAACCAAGATTTTCCAATGCTACTTTAACTCTATTTTTAGTCATTGTATTTATATCAATTAGAGGACTTCGACTATGTCCAGAATCAACTCCTCTCATTTTTAAAATGGCATGCATAACGGGAACAGTTGGACCTGCTTTAGTAATTTTTCGTACCTTTAAAATCAATCGTTGTGTTTCCATAGCCCCTTTCTTATCTCCATCCAGATATTGTTTATACATTTTGGCCATTATTTCTGGATAAATATTAGCCATCCCACAAACTGACCCGGTTGCTCCCGCTTCAAAAGCTCCCATAAAAATTGCTTCTGTTCCAATAATTAAATTAAAATCGGGGTAATCTGCAACTGCATCTTGGTATAAATAGAAATTTACTAGGTCAAAAGAGCTATCTTTGCATCCTTTTAAACCGTAATCTGCTAATTTTTTTAATAACTCAGGTGAAATATAATTCTGAGAATAATGGACATTGTTATATAAAAATACCGGAAATTCCTCTTCATTCACTGCATCAATTAAAGAAGTATAATGAGCAAATAAAGCCTCATCGGAAAGATGTGGCGAATAATAAGGAGCAATTGCTCCAACTCCAGCAGCACCTGCTTTTTTAGCATGTTTTGCTAACTCAATAGTCAATTTAGTACTTGTTGCTCCTACATGTGCAACCACTGGTACTTTTCCATTAACTTCGTTAAGAATAATTTCTAAAGTTTTTTCACGTTCAGGAATAGACATTAGCGGTCCACAGCCATAAGTTCCTATTGGATAATATCCATTTACATAGGGTAAAGTAAATTTAATAATTTCACGAATTCCCTTTTCATAAATATCTCCCTCTAATGTAAATGATGATAAAACTGGTGGAATAATTCCAATAAATTCTTTAGCCTTCATAATAAACACCTCTCATTTTATATTTTTGTAAACAAAATTGTTAAGTCCATTCTTGTATTTAAACTGAATATATAGGCTTTCCGTTCTTTAACATTTCATATACATTAATCGCAGTCTTTCTCTGTAAATCAACTATTGCTCCTTCAGAATACCAGCTTATATGAGGAGTAATAATTATTCTCTCAGGATACTTTAATAATACTGATTGATAATATTCATTATCTTGATATTCCAAAACATCAAGACCTGCCATTGAAACTTTTTTACTTTTAATACCTTCTTCTAAAGCATTTTCATCTATCAATCCACCCCTCGACGTATTAATAATAACTACTCCATCTTTCATCAAAGCAATAGTATTATTATTAATTAAATGATGAGTCTCTTTATTGAGAGGTGCATGTATAGAAATAATGTCAGATTTAGATAGTAATTCTTCAAGGGTAACAAATTTAACCCAATTGTATTCATTTTTCTCATTTTTAAAATAAGGATCATAAGCCAATATCCTTAGATTGAAAGGTTTTAGTTTTTCAGCAACCCGCCGGCCAATATTACCAAAGGCAATTAACCCCAATGTTTGATCAGAAAATCTATACATCGGCTTTATCTTTTCATAATCCCATAATTTATTACAGAATAAGTTGTTAGCTAAAGATATTTTTCTTATACAATTAAACATATGAGCAATTGCACTATCTGAAACTTCTTCAATACAATAATCTGGAACATTAGAAACAACAATACCTCTTTTTTTCGCTTCTTTAACATCTATAGTATCAACTCCAATAGCATAACGGGAAATAATACGGCATTTTTTTAAATGATCAATTACTTTTTTAGAAATATTTGCAAACTGTAAAATTATCGCGTCAGCATCCTCTGTGTATTTCATTACTTTATCTTCTTCTTTTACACCGCCTTTCTCAATTTTGGTACAATCAACAATTTCAACATCACCTAATTGCTTAAGAATCTCAACTTCCTTATCATTGTTTGGATAAAAATAATCAGTAAAAACTATCTTATATTTTGCCATAATATATACCCTCCTTTAATCTACAGTAATCTAGCTATCTTAGCTAAAAAAAACGATCCTTTTATGCTAAGCATATCGATATCTTCGTTATCAGTAATGGTTAATATATCTTTCTTAATCTTAATTTTTTCCTTTAATAGATATTTATACACTAAACTTCTTTTTTTTGACCCAATAAGTATAAACTTTGTATCAACTGGAAAATTTAATAATTTAAATTGATTTATAGCTCTCATATCTTCAGAGACAATTACCGATTCTATAAAAAGCCTTCTTTCATACCATTTTGTCTTAAGTAAAGTATCCATAAACCGAGGTATCAATAAAGATCTTAAAAATCCCGTATTTTTAACACATTCATAGGCAATATTAATAATCTCTTTATTTAAATAATCCTCATCATCAAAATCATCATCTTTTCTGATAGATTTTCCAACAAAGGTTTCTTTAATAATTGCCTCATAGACCTGACCAGAAACTGTAGTAATACTACCTAAAATATTTTTATATTCATCAATAGAAATAAATTTAGTATGAGATGAAAGTACCACTACAGTAAGTGGAAGTCCCAAATCATATATGTAAAACAGTCCAGCAATTTGGGCTTCTTCACCCCTCATAAAATCCAGTCTACCTACATCTTTAATTGTAGTTTCCTGAGGATCATACTTATTTTTTATTCCTCGAATAAAGTAAATGGGAATATCTATAGGAAATATTGAAGTATCCTGAACCTTTTTTATATTTTTTGCCAAATCATTGATATTTGCTGGTGCCCATATATGAGGTATCTCTAATAATCCTATTTCTGATGTAATCATTCCTGATGAAATAGCAAATTTAATATTACTTAATTTTAAATTAGCATCATCTAAAGCAGCATAAAATGTATTTTTCAATCCATTTTTTAACACTTCATTACTACCATTTATGGCAGTATCTTTTACTCCTACTTTCTTAGCAGCTTTCCCTAATATCTCTGCTTTTTCATTAACGATATATACTCTTGAATTTGTTGTCCCGCAATCTATTGTCGCAAAATACATTTTATATCATCCCTAATTCGTTTAAACATTTTTTTATCTCCTCTTTTTCATTCTCTTCAGCTGGTACAAAAGGAGAACGGGGATATGATTTGATAATTCCTCGAATCTCAAGCATAGCATAAATAGCCAATTGGGTAGATTTAGCCAAATACATGATATCTCGAAGTTCATTTACTATAAATTGGGTTTTTCGACAGGCTTCAAAATCATTATTAATCCCTTCTAAATACATCTTTTGACATATTCCCGGTAAAGCATTAGCTAAACCAGGAATAAAAGCTTCTGCACCTAATGCCCTTGCAGAAAGCCACATAGCCTCAGTCCCTAAGACAATGTCAAAATTATCATCAGCTAATTCCCGCATATAGTTGGCAAAGGTTAGGATATCAAAAGTGGCATCTTTAATCCCATGTATCCCCAACTTTTTTAAGTTTTTCATGGTGCTTAGAGAAATTTCGTAACCTGAAAATTTAGGATTATGATAAACATAAACAGGAAAATCAGGATTTACTGCCTTTAACATAGATCCATAAAATTCTAAAAGGTTATCTTCATTATGGTGAAAATAATAAGGGCCAACCGCAGCAGCAGCGGCACAACCAACCTTCTCTGCATGTTTTGTTAATTCTACTGTGTCCCGTGTATTAGTAGTACCTGTATGAGCTACAATAGGAATCTTTCCATTAACTACTTTTACAGTAACCTCAGTTACTTTTTTTCTTTCTTCTATTGACATTAAAGGTCCACTACCATAAGAACCACAGATGTATAATCCATTAACTCTATCTCTTAAAAAAGCCACCAATTTTTCTAAATTTTTAACATCTAAATTGCCTTCCCTATCAAAGGGAGTAATCATTGGTGGCACAACACCTTTTAATTTAAACAATTGAAACCTCCTAAAGATTATACTTTTTGTTTTTTTGACTATAATATATACTTATTAATACTAAGATTATTGCTCCATTTGCTATTCTTCTTCCTGCTTCTGGTATTCTCAAAACTGTTAACATACTCTCAAGAAGAACAAGGATAATAGCTCCTGTAATCGTACCAAGGTAACCTCCACTTCCTCCTGTCAAAGAAGTTCCACCAATAACCACAGCAGCAATTGACCATAATATGTATTCATCCCCTATACCTAAAAAGGCAGTATGAGTATAGCCTGCCATCAGAGTACCTGTAAAAGCTGTAGTTGCCCAATATTTTCATTAAAGTGCTTTTCCCAGCCCCATTTTCTCCCACAATTCCGTGAATTTCACCACTCTTACACACGAAATCAATTTTATTAACTGCTAAAGTACCGGGGAAAGCTTTTACAATTTTCTCCATTTTTAATAAGGGCGCTATATTAGAATTGGATTTTTGTATCATTATTATTTCTCTTTACATAAAGACATAAAGGGGAGAAAAAATCTCCCCTTTATGTAAAATATAGAAAAACTTGTTTAATTTATCTTTCAAAAATCTTTTTTACAATATCTTCGGGCAGTTGCGAATTACACCAATAACTGTTTGGAAGATCTGGTTTTACATACTGGTCAATATTTTCTGAAGTAATAGTAGGAATAGGAATAATTGTTTCTTTTTCAAAGGGTTTACCAGTCAGAGCATTCAAGGCAACTTCTAAAGCTTTAGCACTACACCATGTAGGCATACTTGCAGATATTGAGTCGAAATTTGGGTATTTTTCTTGAGCCTTCTTCCAGATTTTTAAGAATCCATTGCCATCCTCACCTGTTACAGGAGGTGGTTCCATTCCCCTTTCAAGATAAGTCTCAATAATACCCTCCGACATCGCTCCACCTTGAGACCAAATGCCATCTATCTTTGGATAGGCCGCTAATAGGGTTTCCATTGCTCGTTTTGCCTTAGCATAATCCCATTCAGCATATACAGTCTGAACAATTTTTATCCCTGGATACTTATCAAACACACTTTCAGCGCCTTCAAAGCGTTCAGCGCTAATAGCAGTTCCTTTTACTCCATTAAAGCAAATAATTTCACCTTTCCCATTTAGTCTTTTTACTAACCAGTCACCTTGTACACGGCCAAATTCCTTTTGATCAACAATAATATGAGCGGTTATATTGTCAGTATAAATTAAATTATCAAAATCAACTACTACGATACCTGCTGCCATTGCTTTATCTATCACTGGAACTAATGCTTTTGGCGATAAAGCGGTTATAATTATTGCGTCAACCTTTTTAGTAATTAAATCCTCAATATCAGAAATCTGTTTAGAAATATCTTCGTTAGCTTCAACAATAATTAATTCTTTAACTAAGTCTTTATACTGAGAAGCTTTATATTTTGCTTCTTCAACCATTTGAACTCTCCAGGAATTACCATAACTAAAATTACTTAAACCAATAGTAAAAGGTCCTTCTTTTGCTGACCCAAATGTCATAAATACTGAACTAACAAAAAGAAATACCAAAATTAAAACAAAAACTTTCTTAAACATTTCTATTTACCTCCTTAATTATTCTTTTTAACTTACACTACTTTCCACTTAAAAATGCTTTACTTTTTATCATCCCTCCTTTCCTCTTTAAAAATAATCACTGTTAGCTATCCATCCGCCGTCAACTATTATTGTAGTTCCCGTTATATAATTAGAATCTTTCGTAGCTAAAAAAAATGCTGCAGCCGCAATTTCTTCAGGTTTAGCTATGCGATTAAGGGGAATCCTTTTATTCATCCTCTTTTCAATCTCCGGACTATTTTCAAAAAGATCAAACGTTGGCTTTGTAGCAGTAACACCTGGAGCTATACAATTGACCTGTATTCCATACTTTGCAAATTCAACTCCTAATACCTTTGTAAGCATAATAACTCCTGCCTTAGCAGTACAATAAGCCATACTTCCTTCTGAACCAACGATACCCATTTTAGATGAAATAGTAATGATCTTTCCATATTTTTGTTTTTTCATAATCTTTGCTGCACTAATACATGTTAAAAAAGTTGAGGTCAGGTTAGTATTAATAATTCTTTCCCAATCTTCTACGCTTGTATAAAGGGCATTAATACACTCATGTTTTCCAACAGCGCAGACAACGATATCAAGTTGATGATAAGTTTCTAAAGACTTTTTTATAATATTTTTTACTCCCGCAGGGGTAGAAGCATCAGCAATAATATAGCAAGCAGAACCACCATTTTTCTCTATTTCACTTATAACAGACTTAGCTGCTTCAATAGATTGGGATCCATTTATAACGACCTTTGCACCATCTCTTGCAAAGCGAATTGCTATTGCTTTGCCTATCCCTCTTGTAGAACCAGTAACAATAGCTACTTTGTTTGATAAAGCATTCATTTCATTTTTTCCTCTAATATTAATTTTTCAACATCAGTCACAGCTACTGCTCTACATGGAGCACCATCTCTTCCTTGAAATTTTACTGGTAATGCACTAATCAAAAAAGCCTTATTTTCAGGTAGCAAGTGAAGATTTTTTAGATTTTCTACAATAGGTATTCCTGCTCTAAGCAAAAGATGGTGATTTGGACTATCTTTTGTTTCAATAGGATCAACCGCTGTTGCATCAGTCATATAAGCTTTAATCTTTTTATTTATAAGCCATTCTATAAGTTCTACCGAAGGAATCGGAAATATTTCATTATACAACTTAGTTTCCATAAACTTTTCTATTCCAGTTTCCATTATAAAAATAGTATCTTCTTCAAGTTGAAATCCTGATGAAAGCACATCCTCTACAGTTATTATTTGTCCTTTTAATTTCTTAATATACCGATAAAGCTTTGCTTTCCCAAATAATCTATTTAAAGACACTTCATCTATACAAGGAACATCATCTAAAAAATGCTTTGGTGCATCCACATGAGTACCAGTATGAACAACCATACTCACCTTTGTAAGGTTATATCCTTCTGAATTTACCTTTCCTATCCACTGAAAAACAGGTCTTTCCATCCCAGGATATACAAGCATATCGCTTTTTATCGTATAAGTTAAATCAATAATCCTTGGCTCTTTCACTTCCATTCATCAACCTCATTTATTTTACAATTTTTTAATATAATTTCGGGGATTGCTGGACCTGGACAACATCCCTTTATATGAATTGTTCTTTGATCATCTTTATATTTATTTGGTGTACAATCTCCAATAACGAAGTATGGGCCTTCTTGTAGATGTTCTTCAAAGCGAATATCATCAGCATTAAAACCAAGCATAAAGGTTGGTTTCCCAACTTTTTTATTAATTTTCTCCCATATGCCGTCTCTTTTCCAAAAAAGAGCAGGTCCCATAAACCAAGCAAAACAGCCTTCGCAAAGACCTCCCAAAACAATATTACATGGAAACCTATTATATAAAACACCAACGCTTTTTCTAATATGAATTGCTAATTCAGCCGTGTCTTGGCCAATAACCTGTATTTTATTTTTTTCTATTTCCCCTATACCATCTAAATATGCAGTCCAGTCAAATATAAGGTCTTCTCTATTTATACTAATCAGTTCAGCAGCTATAGAATCAAGTGCAACTGGGTCATTTGAAGAAAGCAGTACTCCCAAAAATCTTGGAGTTGATAAATCAGGGCCATCACCTTCTCCAACAATGATCGCATCTGCAAAACAAAATTTCTCTGGTAATACCCGATGTAGCTCTGAAACTAATTTGGGTAAACGTGTCTGATGATACCTTAGACGCACATCCTGAGGAATAAAACCAACCCAGTTTTTTATACAGCAAGTCATTGCAGCAATTCTATGAGTTTTTAACTTCGCAAAATTAATAATATAGTCTGCGTCTAAAGCTTTTTTAGGAACTGAAATATTCTCTATCATATCACTATCTGGTAATTTAATTGTAACTCTTTCAGATTCATCATCAATATTTACAAGTTCCCCTCCAGATGATTTTACTGCTATATCCATACCAGTAGCCTTAAAGACCTCATTAACTTTCAAGTAGCTTGCAGGAGAATCGCCCACATATATTTTTTTTACATTCCTCTCTTTTAGATGGGCAATCAAACTGGATATTAACTTAGGTTCTGTTGTTATACTATCTTTTGCTGATGCCCCCATAATAACATTGGGTTTAATAAAAACACTCCCTCTTGAGGGAAGTTTTATCCCTTTAGACTCTAAGTTAGTAATTGACTGGGAAACCATCTCATTAAAATCAATTTCATCATATACAGAAGTTTTTGATTTTACAATTGAGACTATTGGCTTACTTTTCACTTGCATATAATAGTTACTCCGAATAATTAATTATTTCATTAAGGAATATTGGCTTAAAAAAATAAATATTAATATTTAACTTTTTTCATTTTTTAATAAAAATTAAATACTTTCACTTTTTTATATTTCAGCAACAATGTTAAAGAGTTCCTCCGGTATGGCCAGAGCCAGTAGCCGTTATGGATATCATATTATAAGCCCTCATTTGCCTGGCTTTTTCTATTAATTCTTCAATTGAATAATCTTTTCTGATTTTTCCTGTCTTAGAATCTATAATGGGTATTAATTTATTAACCTCCGCTTTTCTATTTTTATTGTCTTTAAAATATATCAGAAAATATGTACTTATCAGATATTACTAAAATATCTATATTTTAGATAACTCTTCAATTAATTTTTGTGCTACTACAATACTTGTTCGTTTTACCGATTCGACTGTATAACCTGCTGTATGAGGAGTACAGAGAATATTACTAAGTCTAAGCATTGGCTCTTCTTTATTAACCGGTTCAATTTCAAAAACATCTAATACAGCTCCCTTTATTTTTTTACATACTAGAGCTCGATAAAGAGCTTCTTCATCTATTATGCCTCCACGAGACATATTAATTAAATATGCTTCTGGTTTCATCATACTAATCTCTTTTGCCCCTATAAGACCTTTCGTTGATGGTAATAATGGAATATGAATAGTTATCACATCAGCAAAATATAAAATTTCTTTAAGATTCATAAATTTTGCTCCGAAATATTTTTCTATTTTAGAGCATTTTATAATATCAAAATACACAATTTTCATCCCAAAACCATTGCCAATACGCGCTACATTTTGGCCTATACAACCACTTCCTATGATTCCAAGAGTCTTATCACAAAGCTCAGTCCCCATAAAATCAGAACCTTCCCACTTTCCTTCTAGTAGCGATTGTTGAGACTTACATACATTACGAATTAAGCAAAGCAAACAAGCAAATACATGCTCTGCAACTGCTACAGCATTCGTATGGGGGGCACTGATAACTTTTATTCCTGCTTTCTTTGCCAAATCAATATTAATATTATCAATTCCAATTCCATGCTTTACGATTACTTTTAGATTTTTCTGTTCTTCAATTGTGTTTTTACCTACAATATCATTTCCAATAATAATTGCATCAAAATTTCCAACATTATGTGCTAATTCCTCATCACTGAAAGGACCTTTTTTAAAAAATATTTTAAAATTATATCTCTGCAATAAATATATCGGTTCTTTATCAACTTTGGAAAATGATGTAGAAGTTATAAGAACCTTTTTAAAATTAGGCATCTAATGCTACTCCTTTTTTATTTTTCTCACCCAATAAATATATGTTTATAAATAACAAAATAAATTAGCATTGTTTTACGTATACTTGTCCGTGAAGTGAACGTTAAATAATTTACTTTGAGAAAATATAGAATAACTTTTTATAAATAATTTTTTATTAAATCTAAACTTTTCTTTACACCTGTAAATTCATCACTTTCACCCTCAAATTCTATACTAATATATCCTCTGTAATCATTATCTTTTAACATTTTCATAACTTTATTATAATCAATAGTTGTTTCTTGACCATCCTTTTTAAACTTATATGTTTTGGCATGCACATGAACAGCTAAAGAAAGAAGAGAGTTAAAAGAAGGATAACGGATATCCGCCCGAATATTACCAATATCAGGACAAGTCTTAAGATAAGGAGAATTAAATTCCTCCACTAATTTTTTTACAACTGCCGGATCTGTACCTTTAGGGCAATTTTCTATAGCTAACACTATTTTTTTGCGCTCAGCTAATTTTAAACATTCTTCAAAACATGAAACAGTAAGAGGAAATAATTTTTCTTCTTCTCTATTCAAAGCTATTAAATCTCCAGGTAAAACTCTTAAAATTTTGCAATTTAAATCGTCCATGATATTTATCCCATATATAACTTTTTTAATATCATTTTTTCTTATTTCCGGGTCTAGTGAAGTAAAATCATGATTATTAACTGCAATAGTAATAAATTCCAATCCCCTATTAGCTACTTCTTGTTTTAATTCCTTTAACCTAACGTTATCTTTCCCCAATTTTTCAATATGCTCGTCCCAAAATTCAACTCCTTTAATTTGCAAATCTTTGCAAATATCAAGAAAATTCTTTAGATCTCTTTTCCCAGCAATTATATCATTATTAAAACTAAAACTAGTACATCCAATATACATTTTTTCCTCCTAAATCTTTAAAATTAAATTATTTAGACTTCCACGGATTAGTAACAGCCTTAATAACATTTTCTTTTCTTTCTTCGACAAATTACTTTCAATAGAATATCATCTGATCCTAATTTCGGTTTTTCAAATTCTCTTACTTCTAATTCTTTTGGCTTAGTTAAAACAACAGCTCTTACTTTGTCGCTCATAACTTTTTATCCTCCTTTTTTAGAATATATTTTTATAATTTTCCTTATCTCTTATCTATACATTTTTTAATTCCTTACCTGCTGTCCATCCACCATCTACTAAAAGAAGCGCACCAGTAATAAAATCTGAAGCTGGTGAGGCCAAAAATACTACAGCTGCTCCTATTTCCATAGGATCTGCTAAACGCCTTAATGGAATGTTGTTTATAATTTCATTATATTTTTCTTTGTTTTTAAAGACATGACTCGCCATTTCTGTTTTAGCGAAAGTAGGTGCTATAGAATTCACATTAATTCCATATCTTGCCCATTCCATCGCTAATACTTGAGTTAACCCAGTTATTCCAGCTTTGCTTGCATTATAGGAAACATGTCCTAAAAGACCCGTTATGCTATTCATGGATGAAATATTTATAATTTTACCCTTTTTTTGCTTTATCATATATTTTGCAACTTCTTTAGTAATAAAAAATAAGCCCTTTAAATTTACATCGAATGTATTATCCCAAGTTTTTTCACTCACTTCTAAAGCAAGTTCACGAAAACAGACTCCCGCATTATTTATTAATATATCAATTTTACCAAATTTATTAATAACCATTTTTACTGTCTCTGGAACTCGTGAAAATTCTGTAATATCAAATTTTAAAGCTATTGCTTCAGAACCTAACATCTCAATTTCTTTTTTTATCTTCTCTGGCATTTTAAAGTCTTTATCAATAATTACAATATTAGCGCCTGCGTTTGCCAAAGTAAGGGCACAGGCTCTACCGATTCCTTTGTTGCCTCCAGTAATTAAAGCAACCTTACCATCAACTCTAAAATTAGGGAATATTATTTTTTCGCTCATGATCTCCTCCATATAAAAATAGAAAAATTTTATTTCTTATATAAATTTTTTATTTAATATAAGTATAAGACATACTACCCAGTGGAAGTATTAATACCGAAGCTTGATTATCATATTTAGAAAAAGCACTATCAACGGCTTCCTGAATATTTCTTGTCCAATCAAGTCTCATTTTATTAGCATCTTCTGTATTTATTCCTTCTGTTACTAATATCATATGGGCTTTTTTTTCAGCTTGTAGTAACTTATATATGGCTGGGGCATCAGCCATTTCATAATCATATAAACCTTGTTTTATTTCTTGGAGATACTGTTCAGGTGTTGGCCAGGAACGACCAAAAGATTCTAAATACAATTTTCTGATAATATCTGGCCCCAAGCCTTCAGGACAATAAGCAGCAATAATTCTAGTTCCACCTTTTTTAATAACAGTACCTGCGCTTAACATTGAAACATTGCTTTGATCAAAATACCAATATTTAGGATTACCACTGGCAATTACAATATCGACTGGTTCTGATATTCCAACTCCATAAATATTTGTAAAGGTTTTAATTGCAGCTTTTTGAACTAAAACTGCTTCACCAAAAAATACATCTACGACTTCGCCTCTTCCATTAATTACCACATCAACTATTGAATTAAGTCCCCCAATTTTGGCAATCTCAACTATATCTTCCCAAAAAGGGTTTCCTTCAGTCTTTCCAAACCAAGAATCCGCAGACTCAGCAAGTGTTCCATGGTGTGGGAAAATAGTTTCTTTTCCGGCTACACCGGGCATCATAATTTTAGGTCCTCCACAAAATCCAGCATAGGGATGAGCTTCCACTAATCCAATTCCAATTTTAAAATCAGCATTAACTACATCTTTATTTAGCCAGATAGGAGTGCCACGAGAACTCTTTCCCAAATAAGTTAAATTGTTTTTATCATCAGCATTATGTTTAATGATTTTAATTTTTTGAAAAACTTGCTTTCCTAATTTATTCTCTAATTCCTTTTTGTTCATCTCTCGATGAATGCCTGCTGCTACAACAATAGAAATATCGTTATTCTGAATTCCTGCTTTATTCAATCTTTCCAAGATAAAGGGTAAAATTTCAGCAGCAGGTGTGAGTCTAGTATAATCGTCGGTTATAATAGTAACTTTTTGCCCTTTTTCAACCATTTCCTCTAATGGTTTACAACCATATGGATTATCAAGTGCTTTTTTTATAGATTTTCTTAAATTACAGCTTGATATTTCCTTTGGAGCTCCAATAATTACATTTTCAGAAGGGATATCAAAGCAAATTTCATGAGATCCGTAAGGTATCTTTATATTTCTGGTCATCTTTTCCTCCTAAATTTTTATTCTATTCCTCCTATTAAACGAATTGGAGAAGAGGCCGCAAAGAAACCTCCTAAATTAAGTGGTGCAACAATTAGATAAATTCTTTTATTTAGAACCAAGTCTATCTCTCCACCAACGTTTTCAATAATAAAAATATTATTTGGTAAAAAATTTTTTGCATGATTTGGAGGTAAAAATGGGGGCTCTTTGAAATATCTATGTTCATCAACATCACAAGCATCAAGACCAACTAAGTTAACTTTTTTACTCGCCAACCAGGCGCCTGCCTCAGCACTTAAAGTACAATAGTCACGATAATATCTTAATGGTTCAGAAGAAAATATTCTATGCCATCCAGTATTTATAATTACCATATCTCTTTCTCTAACCTCAAGATTAACTTCTTTTAATTTATTTTCTAAATCTTCGATAGTAATTGGATTTGATTTTGCAACTTCTGGGCCATATTTATCAGAAAGATCAATAACAATAGCAGATCCCATCAAGTTCTTTATATGAAAATCATCTAATCGTTTTCCATTTTCTGCAAAATGCCAAGGTGCATCTAAGTGAGTACCAAAATGTAAACTTATCGTTAACCGCGCACTTCTGCATCCTTGTGTCTTGTAATTTTCATAAGCTTGAAAAAAGGGAAATCCACTTGGGTGGTAAGTTTCTTCAGTAATCCTGTGGGTAAAATCATAAACTTTTTTAAACATCTAAAAATCCTCCTAATGTCATTTTTATAAAAAATAATAAAATTACATTTAAAAATTTCTTTTATAATTATCTCTCAGATAAGTATGATTGATTGAAAAAATTAATATTTGATTCATATAGCATTTTATATAAAGAGTATTCTTCTTGGTATACTTTGCTATTACCTTCTATTGGGAAACTTTTATTTCCTAAAAAAACCATATTTTTACAAGCTTTCTTTATATCTGAATAAATTTCAGCGCCTACAGCTGCTAACATCGCTGCTCCAAGACCAATTGTTTCTTCTCCTTTAACTACATAGGTAGGAGTCTCAATCATATCAGTAATTATTTGCCTCCACAACTTGCTATTTGCACCTCCACCAGCTAATATTACTTTCTTAGTTTTAAAACCCAACTCCTTATGAATATTAATTCTATCTTTAATGCTTAATGCAACACCTTCAAGAATAGAGCGAATGAAGTGTGCTTTGGTATGTTTTAAATTAATACCTGCAAATATTCCTCTAGCTTTAGGGTTAAAAATAGGGCTTCTTTCCCCAGATAAATAAGGCAAAAAAATTAGACCTTCACATCCAGGAGGAATTACTTCTGCAGATTCATCAAGAATTTTGTAGGTATTAATTCCCTTTTCCGTTGCCTTTATTTTTTCAATTTCACAAAACTGATCCCTAAACCATTTTAATGAAATACCAGAACTATTAGCTCCAGCTATAGTCAAATAACTTCCTTTTGCGAGATAGGGATAACAGCCTATTCTCATCTCTTTATCAACAACAGGATAATTAGAACACATAGTTACATCAGAACAGGTGCCAATGTTTACTACAAGATCCCCTTCATCAATTGCGCCACAACCTAACGCGGCAATTGTTGTATCAGCTCCCCCAACTACTACCTTTGTCTTTTTAGATAAACCCAATTCATCTGCTATTTTGCTATCTACAATACCTAATAGCTCTGTAGATTCTTTAATTTCAGGCATTAAATTACTTGAAATTTCAGCTTTATCAAAAATTTCTTCTTCCCATTTTAGAGATTTTAAATTCATTGATTGAGTAGTTGCAGCGATAGTAAAATCTGTAGCTAATTGATTAGTAAGTTTATAATTTATGTAATCTTTTGCTTGTAATACCTTGTAGGTTTTATTTATTATCTGGAGGTTTTTTCTCTTAATCCACATGAGTTTATAAATATTAAACATTGGATCAGGTCTTCTTCCAGTTAATTCATACAATCTATTTTTTCCCATCCGATTTTGCAAAATATTACACTCATCTATAGATCTTCGATCCATCCATATAGGAGACCGGTAAAGCACATTCCCTTTTTTGTCAATCAAAACTGGTGAAGCAGTTAAGCTACTGGTACCTATGGCTAATATTTTTTCCTTATTTATTCTTGATTTTTTTATCACATTGTAAATCCCTTTTTTGATAGCTAGCCACCAATCATTTGGATCGTGTTCAGCCCATCCAGGTCGTTCACAAATTAAGGGATATTCATTATATTCGTAAACAATCAATTTTCCTTGAAAGTCATATATTGCTGTTTTAATTCCGGTTGTTCCGATGTCTAAACCCATTACGTAGTCAGTTCTCAATTAACATCACCCTTCTATTTTAAAGTTCAGGGGTGCAAGATTATAATTCTGCACTCCTGATTAAATTTTTTACAAATATCCTAAATTTTTCAATCCTGATTCAATGGTTCTCATTTCCTCTTCTGTAGGCATCCTTAATGGTTTCTTAGCAAACCCTCCTTCTCTTCCCAATAATTTTAATACTTCTTTATAAGTAGATATATAGGGACCATTCTTCATAATCATTCTAATTTTCACAGCCTTATATTGAAGTTTTACTGCTTCTTCTAAATTTCCTTTCTTAAACTCATTAAACATATCAACATATATTTTTGGAAATAAAAGAGCCAGAACAATTACAGCTCCTTGGGCTCCCATTAATAATGCACATACAGTATAATCATCGTCACCAACTAAGAGCACAAAATCTTTATCTACAGACATCTTAAATTTAATAAATTCCTTAATATTATCGCTACTGTCTTTCATCCCAATTATTCCAGGTATTTTAGCAAGTTTTGACAAAAGATTTGGGCCAATTTTATTGCCAGAACGCGAAGGATTATTATAAATAAATAAGGGAAGTGAAGTAGCTTCACTAAGTGCTTTATAAAAATCATATAAAGCTATATCATCATGGGGATAGTAAAATGGCGGAATAGCAGCAACGGCATCAATCCCTGCAGATTCAGCATATTTTAATTGCTGAAGAGCTTGCGCTAAGTTAGTAGCACCTATCTGGGAAATAATAGTTACACGGTTATTATTGATTTCTGCAAGTGCTTCAATATATATTTTGTATTCTTCTGGAGACATCATGGGTCCTTCACCATAAGTTCCACTGGCAAAAAATCCTTTAACGCCTGCCTTTATTAAATAATTAATTTCGTTTTCAAATTGCTTTTTATTTAAACTTCCATCCTCATTAAAAGGAGTAGTATTTGCTACAAAAATACCTTCATATTTTTCAATATTTCTCATTAGTTTTCCTCCAAAATATATTTTATCGTTGTACTTATAGAAAATAATAATTAAATTTATAATTTTAAAAGTTTCTTGGCATTTTCATAAAAGATAGCCTTTTTTGCATCCTCAGAAATATCACCAAATTTAATCTTTGCTACTTCAGCATATACATTTAAAGCTGGCGCATCAGTACCAAAAACAACTTTTTCTTTTCCAGCTATTCTCACCACCTCACGTAAAGTTCTAATTTCATTATAGAAGCCCGTTGTATCCAGATAAACCTTTGGTAATTCTTTAGCTAAAAAAGCAGCTTCGTAAAATGCTTCAAACCCCATATGTCCCATTAAGATTGTAACATCTGGAAACAACTTTGCTAATTTCCCTACACGACATGGGTGAGATAGGTCATCATTCCAGGTATGAAAAAGTACAGGAACATCATATTTTTGAATTCTTTCCATAACAGGATATACTATCGGAGAATCAGCTGCCCAATTATTTAAAGTAGGATGCATTTTTATGCCTTTCATATTGAGATCACTAATGCATCTATCAACTTCATCGGCAGCATTTGGACTCCATCTGGGTGAAATCACTCCAAAACCAATAAATCTATCCGGATATTTTTTTACAATTTTATACACTTCATTATTTCCGGCAGGAGGATCATAGGCAAGTAACCAAGAACTAATACAGGCCTTTTCAATACCGCAATCATCATAAATTTTAAGCATGTCTTCTACGGTTACTGTATTTTCCTCCCAACTCAACCATGACCGTCCAACGTGAGCATGAATATCAATAATCATAAAGCCACCTCCCTTTCATTTTTTTAAAAAACATAGAATTAAATTATAAATATAATTTCGTAAAATCTTATATTACAGTAATATTTCATTCATGGACATACATGCTTCATTTAACATTAAATAATACTTTAAATTTGGTTTTTGAAATAATTAATTTTTTTTATAAATATAGTCATTATTAGGTAATTTTATCTTTTTTTAAAATAAATACTAATTAATATTAAAATTAATAAACCATTAGCTATTCTCCTTCCAGCTTCTGGTATTTGAGCAACAGTTAAAATGCTTTCAATTAATACTAAAAGTATACATCCAGCAATTGTGCCAAGATATCCTCCTTTTCCACCGGTTAGAGAAGTGCCTCCTATTACAACTGCAGTAATTGACCACAATATATATTCATTTCCTATCCCTAAAAAAGCGGTAACTGTGTAACCTGCCATAAGAGCACCCGTTAATGATGAAGTTGCTCCACTTATAGAATAAGCTAAGGTTTTTATTAAATTTGTTTTTATTCCTGATAAAAAAGCTGCTTTTTCATTTGCACCAATATAATAAATTTTCCTTCCAAAGGTAAAAGAATTAAGTAATAAAATAAAAAAAACGCTTAATACTGCCCAAATTAATATAATTAATGAAATAAAATCAAACAATCTTCCTGTACTTATGTATCTTAAAATTGGAGAAGCTAGTCCCTTGCCTGCACCACGTGTAAATATTAAATTAATTCCTGTCAGAACAGAACCAAGAGCCAATGTCATTACAAGAGGAGGTATTTTTAAGTAAGCTATTCCAAAGCCATTAAATGAACCAAAAAGTGATCCTAGTAGAATCATTACTATTAAAACCCACAATGTATTAGAATTAATACCATTAATAAACATACATGTAAATAAATTACCCATGGTAATTAGAGACCCAACAGAAAGGTCGATACCACCAGTTAAAATAACTATAGTTTGTCCCATAGATACAATACCCAAAAAAGAAGCAATTCTTAAAATTGACAAAACGTGATCATATGAAATGAAACCTCTCGATAAAATTGTCCCTAATATAAACAATACTAGTATTGAAAAATATAAAAAGATAATAATTTTATTTTTTAATATAAAATTAAATATTTTAGAATCTTCAATGTTTATAATATTTCTGTTCACCTCCTTTCCAATTTTTTATAATTTTGTCAAAATAAAATGATACTAAAAAATTTCTTAGTTTAATTAATCCTCCCGCAGAAATAATCAGGGCAAAAATGATGATTAAACCTTTCACTACATATTGGTAAAAAGTAGAAATACCCCAGAGGTTAAGAATATTACTAATTAAAAGAAATATATATGCTCCTCCAATAATACCTAGAACTCCCCCCTTACCCCCTGAAAGCGATGTCCCCCCAATAACAGCAACAGCGATAGAATTTAAAATATATGGGCTACCAACCAAAGGATCGCCAGAAAATATCCAGGCAGAAAGAAATATTCCAGTAAAAGCTCCCAATACACCACTTACTCCGTATGCCATAAATTTTATCTTTTTACATGCAATACCTGATTCATAAGCTATCGTTTCATTTCCTCCAAGTGCATAAATAGATCTACCAAACTCTGTTTTTTTTAAAATAAAGTAACTAATAAATATAAAAAATAAAAAAATAAGTAAAGGAAATGGTATTAAATTAAATATTTTACCTGTAAGTGTTCTCGAAATTGATAAATCTACTTCACCACCAGGTATAGGCATAATAATTAGAGCGACACCTTGCCAAATGGCTCCAGTAGCTAAAGTAACTATTAATGGGGAGAATTCGCCTTTAGTGATAATAAATCCATTTATTAATCCCGTAGCTAATCCCAATAAGGGTACAATAAACAATACCATGGTTATATATTCTAGCTTATTTAAACAAAATAGACTAGCACTTACAACATTAGTTAAAGAAATAATTGAACCTATTGATAGGTCAATTCCTCCAGTAAGAATAACAAAAGTTTGAGCCAATGCCGCAAGAACTAAGGGAGTAATCCTTGTAAAAAGATTAATATTATTATTCCAAGTAAAAAAAACTGGTTCAACAATACCTGCAATAATATAGATGACAATAGCAATTAAATAAACAGGAAGATATAGACTTAAATCCCGTTGCTTTTCAATCATCATTTACCTCTCTTCTAAAATATTAATATCACTTACTGAGGCTTTCATGATTCTTACTTCATTAATTTCTTTACCTTTTAAATTTCCTGTTAAAAAGCCATGATTCATTACTAGAACTCTATCGCATGCTCCAATAAGCTCTAGCATTTCACTGGTATATAAAATAATAGCAATATTACTTTTAACAAATTTTCGAATAAGCATATAAATCTGTTGTTTAGTTGCGATATCTACTCCTTTAGTTGGTTCTAACATAATAATTATCTTTGGTTTAGCAATTAACCATTTACCTAATACTATCTTTTGTAGATTGCCACCACTCAAAGATTGAGTAATTTGATCTAATGAAGTTGTTTTAATGGAAAGTTTTTTTATAATATCTTCTACTACTTTATTCTCTAATTGCCTTTGTATTAAACCAACATTTTGTCTATTGTCTATAGTAGAAGCAGTTAAATTTTCTAAAACAGATAAGATTAAAAATATCCCCTCTTCGTTTCTATTTTCAGGAATTAAGGAGATTCCTTTCTTCATCGCCTGGAAAGGGTTTTTTACTTCTACATTCTTGCCAAAAATTTTAATTTTTCTATATTTACATCCTTCTAAACCAAAAATAGATTGAAGGAGGTCGATTTGCCCTTGCCCTTGTAATCCACCAATCCCTAGAATTTCTCCCTTTAAAACTGAGAAAATTATTTTTTTATTAGATTTTTCTAAAATACCTTCAAAATAAAAAATTTCTTTTTCTTTCTCTTCTCGAAGACGTTTTGCAGGAAATATTTTAGAAAACTTTCTTCCAACCATACAAGATATCAATTTATTTTCATTAAAATAAGATGCATTTTTTGTAATAACTTCTTGTCCATCTTTCATCACAGTGATAGTATCAGAAATTTCTAGTACTTCTTTCAATCTATGTGAAATAAAAATAATGCCTTTTCCCTTTGTCTTTAGTTGTATTAATACATCAAACAATTTTAATACTTCATCTCTTGAAAGAGCTGATGTTGGTTCATCAAAGATTATAATCTCTGGGTTTTGAGTTAGAATTTTGGCAATTTCTATCATTTGGCGAAGAGCCATAGGGAGAGAACTAACTAAAAGATCTGGATTAATATCCATTCCAATCTGGTTAAGAATTATTTTACTTTTACTTTTAATTTCTTGCCAATTAATAATAAATTTCTTTTTCTTTAGCCAAATTCCCATATAAATATTTTCAGCAATGGACAAATGGGGGAAAAGAGATAGTTCTTGATATACAATACCTACTTTTGATTTTCTAGCTTCTGAATAGCTAAAAAACCTTTTTTCTCCTCCATTTATAAAAATTTTCCCGCTATCCGGCTGATAAATTCCTACTAATATTTTCATTAAAGTGCTTTTCCCAGCCCCATTTTCTCCCACAATTCCGTGAATTTCACCACTCTTACACACGAAATCAATTTTATTAACTGCTAAAGTACCGGGGAAAGCTTTTACAATTTTCT
>Ga0209979_1001332_pt1 | contig 27537 bp, 23 predicted proteins | sample AnhtaG_FD_183114 | JGI IMG/M metagenome (GOLD analysis project Ga0209979, IMG submission 183114) | Deep subsurface microbial communities from Anholt, Denmark to uncover new lineages of life (NeLLi) - Anholt_01485 metaG (SPAdes) (version 2) | ecosystem: Environmental > Aquatic > Marine > Oceanic...
GCGATTGCTGAATGCCGGAGGTTGGGCATCAAAGTGCTCCCACCGGACATTAGTAAGAGCCATGCTAGCTTCGCCATTGAGAAGGATGATGAAAATAATCCCGCCATCCGCTTTGGACTGGCTTCTACTAAAAATGTCGGCTTTTCCCCAGTTGAGCATATCTTGTCTGGCCGGGACTCAGAGGGCGATTTTAAGTCCATAGAAGACTTCTGCTATCGAACTGACCTTCGTAACATCAATAAGAAAGTATTAGAAAGCCTGATCAAAGTTGGTGCCTTTGACTCCCTGGGCAGCCGTAAGACGCTACTTGAGTCCCTGAATAAAATTATCTCCCTGGCTCAAACGAAACAAAGAGCAAAGGAATCGGGACAAGTTAGCATGTTTGATGTATGGGGTCCAAGCTCCCCCACCCCCCGTGTTGGTTATGAACAAGCCGAGGAAGAGGTATCAGCCAAGCAAAAGCTTATCTGGGAAAGAGAGCTGTTAGGGGTTTATTTCTCCCAACCCCTTGACTTCCTCGCCAGGGAACCATCCTCACCGGGTACTGTTTCCTGCGGCGAAATCAATATGGACATGGTTGATGAAACGGTGACCGTGACGGGAATGGTGGTCTCGGTACGCCAAGCTCACACCAGGGATAACCGCCCCTTTATTGTCGCTTCAATCGAAGACCTGGATGCCAGTATCGAGGTCATCGCCTGGCCCAGGCTCTACGAGAGCACCCAGGGGATATGGCAGGAGGGCAACATTCTCACCATCAAAGGCTTGGTGAAGGTCAGGGATGGGGAAGTGCAGTTAAACTGTCAAGAGGCGATGCTCCTCCCTGTGAGGCAAGAAGTGCTGAAGGAACCCCAGCGTCGCCATGTCATGATAGATATCAACCAGTCGGGCGACGCAGAAAAAGACATCGAATGCCTCCATAAAATTATGGATATCCTCAAGAGTTATCCCGGGCAAGATAGAGTTTCTCTGGCTGTTGTCAACGAGGATGAAGTGACTAACCTGGAGATACCGGAGACAACAATCAATTACTGCCCCGAATTAGCTGGAGAATTGAGCAGGATAGTAGGCGAAAGCAACTTCAGGCTTGAACTATAGGTCAAGCCTGAGCCACGAAGCAATCTAGAAAAGGAATTGCCTGGGCTGCGAGGTCGCTGGAAATAGACGCTGTCTCCATTTCTTGCTATATTTGAATTTTATGTTTAACTTAATTCCTTCAGGCAGTGTTACCTCAGCTTCGGGATTCCTGGCTGGGGCGGTGCATGCTGGAATAAAGAGCGAAGATGAGCTTGATTTAGCTATTCTTTACTCCGAAGTGCCCTGCAAGGCTGCCGGCGTTTTTACTACCAGCCAAATTAAATCAGCGCCGGTTATTCTATCTCAGAAGCATATAGCAAAAAGGCGGGCGCAGGCTATAGTGGTAAATTCCGGTTGTGCCAATGCTTGCATGGGTGGGCAAGGACTGGCAGATGCCCTGGAAATGGCAAATCTCGCAGCAGCCAGGCTAGGCATATCTCCTAAGGAAGTCCTTGCCGCCAGCACAGGGATCATTGGCGTGCCCTTGCCCATGGATAAAATCAGGACTGGAATTACTAAGATAAAGCCAACCAAAGGAGGAGGCCACGATTTTTGCCGGGCAATAATGACCACGGATACCAGACCCAAAGAAATGGCCGTCCAGGTAGATTCAAAAGGAACTAAGTTCACCATTGGTGGAGTAGCCAAAGGGATAGGTATGATTCATCCCAACCTGGCTACCATGCTTTGCTTTATCGCCACCGATGCTGTGGTGAGTGCTGATTTCCTGCCAGCAGCATTACAAAAGGCGGTGGACTGCTCTTTCAACATGGTAAGTATTGATGGCGATACCAGCCCCAACGATTGTGCATTCTTATTAGCCAACGGATTAGCTGGTAACGAACCTATTGACTTCGATAATGGCGGCGATTTCCAGGAAGCCTTAACTGCAGTTTGCACTCATCTGGCTAAGTCCATGGCTCGGGATGGAGAGGGAGCCACAAAACTTATTGAAGTCACGGTAGAAGGAGCGGAAGATCCGGTTTGGGCTCGCCAGGCGGCTCGGACCATCGCCAGTTCACCGCTGGTGAAAGCAGCCATCCATGGCAGTGACCCCAACTGGGGTCGTATCGTTGCTGCCCTGGGGCGAAGCGGGGCAAGGGTGAGAGAAGACAGACTGGATGTCTATTTGAATGATGTTTGTGTCATGAAGCAGGGTTGCCCCACCCCCTTCAGCAAAGCGGAAATGATATCGGCTTTGAGCAACAGCGATAATGTGCTCATAAGGCTATGCCTGCATTTAGGAGACGGCCAGGCCACCGCCTGGGGCTGCGACCTCTCTGAGGAATATGTTAGGATAAATAGCAGGTATACCACATAATGCAAAAGGGAATCATCGTAGTCAAGATTGGCGGCAGCACCCTGGGCAACCACGATACTACCTTAGAAGATCTGGTGGAGCTTCAGAAACAGGGTAGGTCCCTGGTAGTGGTTCATGGCGGCGCTAAGGTGACTTCCGAGTGGCTTGCCCGGCTGGGCATTCCCACCAGCTTTGTAAACGGGTTGAGGGTTACCGATGCCGAGACCCTGAAGGTGGTGGCTGCGGCGTTGGGTGGGCTGGTTAACAAGGAACTGGTGGTGGCTATCCAGGCTCTGGGGGGAAAGGCGATAAGCTTAAGTGGCTGCGACGGCAACTTGCTCTGGGCAAGTATCAAGAGCCCCGAGCTGGGCTATGCCGGTGAAGTTGTCGCTGTTGACCCCACTCCGTTGAAGCTATTGCTAAATGCCGGCTATATGCCAGTGGTCTCGCCCGTAAGTTTCGGCTCGGTTGAAGGCCGGACGACGCTGCTCAATGTTAACGGGGATACTGCGGCCGGGGAAATTACCGCGGCATTAGCCGCGGAAAAACTCGTATTCCTGACCGACGTTGATGGCATTCACGATGGCTCGGGGAAGGCGATCCCCAGGCTCAACTTGGCTGAGGCCAAGAATATGCTCGTCTCTGGCACAGCTTCAGGGGGCATGGCCCCTAAAATAGAAGCCAGCCTTAGAGCCCTGACTACCACGCAGGTCGTGCGCATCATAGATGTTAAAATTTCCCACGCCTTACTCCATGAGATTACCGGACAGGCTCGACAAATTGAATCAAGAGGTACAACAATTGTCCCAGAATAACTGGCAAGAGTTGGAGAAGAAGCTATTTCTGAGAACGGGGAATAGAGTTCCCGTAACCCTGGTTCGCGGTCAAGGGGCTTTGGCCTGGGATGACCAGGGCCGAGAATATCTTGATTTTGTTGGCGGCTGGGCGGTAAACAGCCTGGGGCATTGCCCTCCAGTGGTAGTTGAGGCCCTGGAAAAGCAAGCTAAAACCCTGATCCAGGCGTCCAACCAGTTTTATACCATCCCACAGATAGAGCTGGCGCAGCTTCTAATTGGGCATAGCTGTCTCGATAGAGTTTTCTTTTGCAACAGCGGCGCTGAGGCTAATGAAGGGGCAATAAAATTGGCTCGCAGATATGGAAAACTCCGACTCAACGGCGCCTACGAGGTCATTACTACCTATAGTTCTTTTCATGGGCGGACTCTGGCTATGACCGCCGCCACGGGGCAAAGTAAGTTTCAGGAGCCCTACATTCCTCTGCCTGAAGGCTTTGTCAACGTGGAATACAACAATGTCGAGGCAGTCAAGCGGGCAACCAGTAAGCAAACCTGTGCTGTAATACTGGAGCCAGTCCAGGGGGAAGGCGGGGTGAACATACCTGCCGATGACTACCTCAAAAAGGTGCAAAGCTGGTGTCGGGAAAAGGGAATCCTTTTTATTCTGGATGAAATTCAGACGGGTATTGGGCGAACGGGAACCCTCTTCGCCTATGAGCAGTATGGGGTCGAGCCAGACATAATGACTTTGGCAAAGGGACTGGGCAGTGGTGTGCCCATCGGCGCTCTCTTAGCCAGAGAAAATGTCTCCCTTTTTTCCCCGGGCGAGCACGGCTCTACCTTTGGTGGCAACCCACTGGTCTGTTCCGCCGCTCATGCCACTCTGAAATACATCATTGATAACGACATACCGGGAAAGGTTAAACGAGTAGGGAATTATTTTATGACCAAATTAGAAAGCCTGAAGCGGCAGTTTGATTTTATCACTGAGCTAAGAGGCCGGGGACTTCTGATAGCTTTGGAATTTAACCAGGAAATCGCCGGGAAGTTGGTACTGGCTTGTATTGCCAGAGGCTTATTGGTTAACGAAGTGAAACCAAATGTTCTGCGCTTTATGCCTCCCCTTATCATCACCGAAAAGGAGGTGGACAAGGCGATAGGCATTTTAGGGGATGCATTAGGAGAGAAACTCTAAGCACGAAATTCCAAATTCTAAATAATATCAAATGGCCAAAATTCAAAATACAAAAAATGTTTGAACATTTGGATTTTGAATTTGTTTAGGATTTAGGGCTTGGGATTTAATGAAGAAGGAGGTTATGAAATGTCAGATAAGGTAGTATTGGCCTACAGCGGCGGTCTGGATACTTCCGTGGCGATAAAATGGCTTGAAGAAAGCTATAGCTCGAAGGTCATCACCCTCACCGTGGATATAGGCAATGTGCCTGATTTTGAGGCTATTAGACAAAAAGCGCTCAAAGTCGGAGCCATAAAAGCGCTGGTAGTCGACGCCAAGGAAACCTTTATTAAGTCGTTTGTCTTTCCCGCCCTTCAGGCCGATGCCGTTTATGAAGGGCAGTATCCCTTAGCCACAGCCCTGGGCCGTCCTCTCATCGCCCGACTCCTGGTGGAAACAGCTAAGAAGGAAGGGGCAACAGTGGTAGCTCACGGCTGCACCGGCAAGGGCAATGACCAGGTGAGGATTGATGTAGGCGTAGCCGCTTTAGCCCCCGAGCTAAAGGTAATAGCTCCAGCTCGGGCATGGAATATGACCCGGGAGCAAACAATTGAATATGCCCGGACCCACAATATTCCTGTCCCTATCACCAAGGCCAGCCCGTATTCCATCGACGAGAACCTGTGGGGAAGGAGCATTGAATGTGGCGTGCTGGAACACGCCTGGACCGAACCACCTGAGGATGTCTTCCTGTGGACAAAGTCGCCTGAAAAAACACCGGCTCGGCCTGCTTATCTGGAGATTGGCTTTGACCACGGGATACCGGTAAGCCTTGGTGGCGAAAAGTTAGAGCCTGTTGCCCTTGTCCAGAAGGTTCATGACCTGGCTGGCCAGCATGGCATAGGCCGGATTGACCACATTGAAAATAGACTGGTGGGCATAAAATCTAGGGAGGTTTATGAGGCGCCAGCCGCAGTAGTCCTGCTGAAAGCTCACCAGGCCCTGGAAGACCTGGTGCTGGCCAAGGAACAGCTCCGCTTCAAGGCAAAGGTGGCCGCTGAGTATGCCGACCTCATCTACAATGGGCTGTGGTTTACAGGTATGCGCCGGGACTTCGCCGCCTACGTGGAAAGCACACAGAGGTACGTCACCGGCACCATAAAGGTAAAGCTTTTCAAAGGTAACTGCCAGATAGTGGGTAGAAAGTCGCCCTATTCCCTTTATGACTACAGCCTGGCTACTTACGATAAGGGCGATGCCTTTGACCAGAGTGCCTCCCCCGGCTTTATCCACATCTGGGGCCTGCCGGCGAGAACCCAGGCCAAGGTGCAGCCAGAACCACCCGAATAGCGTAAGTCCTCAGTAAGCGACAGTGAATCGTTCGCGAGTGTGTTGCGGATGCTCAAGTTCATTGAGCATGGCGACGGCGTAGTCCTGCGTGGAGATTTTGCTTTCGCCCTCTTTGTTCTTAAGAAGCTGGTCTTTCCCAACCCGGTAATGCCCCGTCCGCTCTCCGGGGGCGATCGAGGCTGGCGGGCTCAAGAATGTCCACTCAAGTTCTTTTTCTTTTCTTAGCATGTAAAGTATTTCTCTGGTTGCCAGCACTCCTTTTTTCACCTGCTCCGGGAAACTCGCCGTATCCAAAAGCTGCACGCCAGGGGCGACTTCAAGAGTTCCCGCCCCACCGACAACCAGCAGTCTTTTGATTCCGGACTTCTTGACCCCGCTGATAATCGCCTTATAACCCTTGATTTGCTCATTGTAGATATCGGGATTGCTCCAGCCGGGATTGTAGGCACTTATAACCGCGTCATGACCTTTCACGAGTTCGTCGGCCTTATCTTTAAGGATGTCCGCTTTCACAACGGTAAGGCTTGGGTTCTGCACGGTTATCTTCTCAGGATGGCGCACGATTGCAGTTACCTTATGACCCCGCGCCAGGGCTTCATCGCGAATGAATGCCCCAATCTGTCCGCTTGCTCCGATGATTGCTATTCTCATAAATGTAACCTCCCTTTACGCTTCCAAAGTTATTTTCCATCCCTCGCTTCCGGTTCTTCGCACTCGTGTAGGTTTCCTCACGCTGGATTTACCTGTACCTATTATACAACATCTGGATTCTGGGGAAATAATACCTGACTTGTAGTAGGCCTAGTTGGTACGGTGTCCCTGGAAATCGTTAAGAGTCATCCTCGCACCATTCGATAACATCGGTTGCCCACACGGTGCCGATGGCTTTTTCCAGTACCGCCTGGCGTGGCTCCGGTATATCCAGCAGCGTCCGCAGGATGCGGTCCTCAAATTGGCGCAGGAACGGGCATTGTTTACGCAGTGAGAGTATGGTAGTTCTTGCTCCGCCATAGACCAGATAGTCGAGTGACCGGGCATGAGACTCGATATGCTCCCGCACGTGACCACAAACCCGGCCCAGAAACTGCTCTATCTGGTTTTCCCGGTGTCGGGCAAACCGCGCTTGCGAGGAGCCGCCCTTCTTATGGCGGGCGTGCACCAGGCCTGTTCCCGTCTTGCTATCTATGAGCTCTGTGCCCCGACAGATGCCAATGCTGTATGCTCCCAGGCGGACCAGGACCAGAGCGATAAGGAAGTCATAACTGAGAAGGGAACGCAACAGCCCAGCATCATAGCCGTCGGTGATATATTCTTCTGCAATCGGGAATGGGGGCAGGACCACGTACATTTGCGGCGGGCTCCAGAAAAACGCCGCTCCCATTCTCGAGCCGGCAATAGCCTCAGCCACGCCTGGCGGTATGGCAGTTGCGGCAAACACCTTTCCCAGCAGATTTTCCACTCTGGCTTGCGGTGTCCCCTGCGGGAGGTATAACGATATCGCCTTGCCTTCGGTCACAGCCAGCTCGTCCAGGAAGCCGAGCATCCTCAACCTGCCGAGACAGAACCTCTTTGATACAAACATAATATCAATGGCTCAAACGAAATACTCTGGCTACATGCTGATTATGGTAACGCCGTCGCCGCCCTCGCCCTGCTCCCCGGGCCGGAAAGACGTGACCAGCGGATGAGAGGCCAGAATCTCCCTGACAATCTGACGCACGGTGCCCGTGCCGATACCGTGAATGATGCGAACCCGGCTCAAGCCGCATAAAGACGCTTCGTTAAGGTAGTCTTCCAGCGCCGGCTCGACCTCCTCAGCCCTCTTTCCCCGCAGGTCAAGCTCGAGAGAGACCCTGGGCTTGCGCATCTCCTTCCTTATCAGGGCGCTGCCCGTCTTCACCACGCCAGTTGATGATATCCTCTTCTCCACGCTGTCCAGCCTGAGGGTCATCTTCACTTTCCCGGCCTGGACTTCGACGAGCCCGCGTTCTTCAGACACTGATAATACCGTCGCTGGCACGCCAGCCTCTTTCAGCCAGACGATATCACCGGCGGTGATTGGACCTGCCCCGGCTTCTGTTTCGTCTATCCCAACCGCCGGTCTGGCCTGCCATACCCCGGCATCCAACCGCTCCTGTGCCTCGGCTAACGCCTTTTTCGCCTGCTCGATTCTTTCCCGGGATTTTTCCTTGCGCAACTCCGCTGCTGCCTCACGAATTTTCATCTGTAGTTCGGCAGCCTCGCGAACTACCTGGTCACGGGTCTCCTTGATGATTTTTCGCTTCTCCTCTTCTAACTGGCGGAGCCTGTTTTTCAAGTCAGCGTCGTTCTGTTCTGCTTCATTCAGTTCCTTCTCCAGGCTGTGGCGAAGCGACTCAGCATTCTTCTGCTCGGTCACCAGATGGGTAAGCAAAGCCTCAATCTCCTGGGCGCCTTCGGAAAGCATATGCCGGGCACGGGCGACAATCTCCGCAGGCAGTCCCAGGCGGGATGCTGTAGCCAGCGCATTGCTGCCGCCCGGGATACCCACTGTCATGTGATAGGTGGGCGCCATCGTAACGGGGTCAACATCCAGAGCCGCATTTTCCATGCCGTCGGTAGCGTGAGCCAGCGCCTTTAATTCGGTGTAGTGAGTGGTGGCTACGGTCATCGTTCCCTGTGATAGGAAATTAAGCAGGATAGCGCGGCCGAGAGCCGAGCCTTCGCCCGGGTCGGTGTTGGTGCCCAGTTCGTCTAACAGCACCAAGCTCTGCGCCGTGGCGTTATTGATAATGTGCACGATGTTGCCTATATGCCAGCTGAAGGTGGAAAGGGTCTGCTCGATGCTCTGCTCATCACCGATGTCGGCATATACGCCGTCATAAACGGGGATGCGGCTTTCTGCCTGAGCCGGAATGGGTAAGCCAGCTTGCGCCATCAGGCTGAGAAGTCCTATCGTCTTGAGAGCGACCGTCTTACCACCGGTATTGGGCCCGGTAATGACCAGGACGGAGAAGTCCCGGCCAATCTCGACCGATAGCGGCACTGCCTTCTTTTTCAGCAGCGGATGCCTGGCTTCGACCAGCCTGAGCACACCACCCGGTTCATGCCCCTCTGCCTTAGCGCTTCTACCAGCAGCCACGATAATAGGCTCGGTGGCTTTGGCTTCCCTGGCATATCTGGCCTTAGCCAGCGCCAGGTCAATCTCAGCAATCAGCTCAATGTTACGTGAAATTTCGCTTTCGAATGCCCCGACTTCAGCACTGAGCGTTCTCAGTATTCTTTCTATTTCGTCCTTCTCTTCGGCAACCAGCTCGCGCAGTTCATTCTGCACTTCTATAGTTGTCCATGGCTCGATAAACACAGTGGCCTCGGTATTGGAGACGTCGTGGACAATGCCCTTTATCTGTCGGCGACATTCCACCTTGACGAGAATTACATACCGGCCTTCCCGCTCGGTAACAATGGGTTCCTGGATTATTCTCCGTCCTCTGGGTGAGGTGATTATGGCTTGCAGGTGAGTGAGCAGTTCCTGGCGTACCTCTCTCATTCTATGTCTCACCGACGCCAGTTTAGGTGAGGCAGTGTCCAGCAGGTCGCCGGTCGGACTCAAGCAGCCATCAATATCCTTTTGAAGCTGGTCCAGTGCCACAATGTCTCCGGCCAGACTACTGAGTAACGGGAGTTCACCCGGCAGGTTCATGATGTGGCTTTTTAGCCTGTGGACAGCGGCCAGCGTCTTTCGAATTTCCAGCAAAGATTGAGGGTCCAGCACCTTGCCGCGTGCCGCCATCTTCACCATTTCCCGGATATCAACAACTTCGCCGATATGGGTATCTGGACTGAGTGACAGCAAACGGCGCGCCTCAGCCGACTGTCTGAGCCGCATGCGGACCTCTTCTTCATTCGAGAGGGGAGCAAGGTCGAGTGCAAGCTCACGGCTGGCGGGAAACGAAGTAAAGCCGGCCAGTATCGCCCTTATCTTGTGAAATTCCAGCAGTTCTAAGCCCCTGTCGCCCAAGGTAACCTTCCCGAGTCGCCTATACTCTAATCGCCATATCAGTCAGCGAATAGTATAAAGCAATCACCTCAGTTTTCAAAAAATCGGCTTCCCCAGCCATGGAGTGAGCCTGATTGGTATGGATCCCTCGGATTCCATTGACAGGAAATAAGAAAGTGGCTCATAATCTTACTTTAAACTCGTCAAGTTTTGGGGGGAGACAATGAATCTCAAGCTGATGCTAGAAAAAACTGCCAGCGAGGTGCCACAGCAAACGGCCATCGTCCTTGGCTCTCGCAAAGTTAGCTATCGCGAATTAGATGAGACTTCCAACAAGATAGCCAACGCCCTTATCAGTCTAGGAATAAAGAAGGGCGACCACGTAGCCATTCTAATGTCCCGTACCCCTGAGTGGGTCATAAATTGTTTTGGAGCGCTTAAAGCTGGAGCTGCCAGCGTGCTCCTTGATGCCGGGGCTAAGGCGCCCGAACTTGAGCCTCAGCTCCGTGAATCCGATCCCAAAATCCTGATTACCGAAGAAAGATTCTCTCCCGTGCTGTCTTCAATTTTGCCCAATATCCCCCTGTTGAACCAGGTTCTTGAAGTTGATACAGACCCCTACAGGGGGATGGTGGCCAATAGCTCCCCTGCATCACCCTCTGTCGATATAAAGGGCGAGGATGAAGCCATCCTTTTTTACACCCTGGGCGTGCTGGGGAAGAACAAGGGCGTAGTGCATACTCACGCGTCGTTCATGTCAATTCTGCCCATAGTGGTGGAAAAATTTGAACTGGAGAGAGACGATGTTGTTTTAGGTCTGCTCCCTTTTAACTACCTTCTGGGATTTGGGTTGGTTGTTCTCATGCCCATTAAGAGGGGAGCCACCATAGCAATCCTTCCTCATTTCAGTTCCAAGAGTCTGCTGGACACCGTAGAGCGAGAAAAAGCAACCATGCTTATAGGCGTGCCGGCTAGCTTTAATGGCCTGGCCCTGATAGACGAAGAGACGACTAAGAGCTATGACCTTAGTTCGTTAAGGGAGGTGCTTACTGCCGGAGCAAAATCCTCAGCCCTTCTTATGGAAATGCTTGAGAAAAAGTTTCACTTGACTGTGTGCGAAATATACGGGCTCACGGAGTTGATAATCGTCACTATAGGTGCTATTCGTGACCGCAAATTAGGTACGGCAGGGAGGCCTCTGGCTGAGCTTAGAGTGCTGGATAAAAACGGCAAGGAAGTACCCCGGGGCAGCGTAGGGGAAGCTGTTGCCCGAGCCCCCTGGATGATGAAAGAATATTACAAGTCGCCTGAACTCACAGCCCAGGTCCTCAAAGATGGTTGGTTTCATACTGGCGACCTGGTCAAGTTGGATGAGGACGGCTACCTGGAGTTCATAGAAAAAACATCATCTATTATAGTGCCCTCGGGGGGAGTTAAGATTCTCCCCGCGGCAGTTGAAGAAGTTCTCCTGAGGCACCCTGCGGTAGCCGAAACAGCCTGTGTCGGTGTCCTTGATGATTACAAAGGGCAAATACCCACAGCTTTTATAGTGCTTAAGGAAGGACAAAGTGCTACAGTGGACGAAATACGCAATTTTTGCCGCCAGAGCTTATCTGATTATAAAGTGCCCAAACAAATCAACTTTGTTGACAGCATGCCCAGAACCGGGTCGGGCCAGATAGACCGGAGACGACTCAGTGCGATAAAGGAAAGCTGACAGGGAGGACCAAAACGGCCAACCAGTATGTTTTGCGGTTTCAGCACGGAATTCGTGGGGACATAATACCTAACTGGTATGGTGTCCCTGGAATTCGCTAAGGCATTGCCTTGATGGCGACGATAATCTCGGCGGGTAATCGGAATATTTTAATTTTTTCTTTGCTTTTTATCTGATATCCTGCGTCAATCAGGCATTGCTCGGCATAGATTGGTCTGGAACCAATATATTTGGGACATTTGTTGTGTATCCACTCATACACCTTCAGGAATACGGACTTCCCGTTCTCTTTTGACATGTCAACAATCCCCAGCCTTCCGCCCGGCTTTAGCACCTTCTTTATCTGGGCAAGCACCCTGGGAATATCAGGCGTGTCAAAAACCTCAAGGGTAAAGCTCAGGAAAACCGCATCGAAGGCGCTCTCATTAAAAGGCAGACACGTTGCATCTCCGCAGCATAGCTCCGCTCTATTTGCCAGTCCCTCCTTCTCCAGCCTTTTCTTCGTTTTTCCTATCATTCCCAGGGAGATATCAATGCCATAAACTTTTCCCGCCGGGCCGACGAGTTTTGCTATCCACTTCAGGCAGTGCCCGGTGCCAAAACCAATTTCCATTACCATCTCCCTTTCTACAACTGACAGGCGCTCCAACGCCATTTCCGAATACTTTCGCCCCAACAGCCCCAGTGTGTAGTCATAAAACCTGCTGAGCCTGTCGTAGACTTGCTTAGCTTCCTCTTTGGTTCGGGGGACCGGAAGTATATCCCGTGCTTTTGACTTGTTTTCCCTATCCACGCCTTCTTGTCCAAGTTTACCATATCCCCGCAGGTCTTCTGGGGACATAATACCTGATTTGTAGTAGGCCTGATTGGTATGGTGTCCCTGGAATTCGCCTAGCCTACAAGACCTGCCGAAATACTAGGCAACAGGCGTTCTGCTTATGAAGTCCAGTATATTCTGAGATATTTCCTCGCCTTTCTCTTCCTGAAGAAAGTGACCGGCGTCCTTGATTATAATCTCCGGCTGGCCTTTGGCTGCAGGTATAAGAAAGCGAAAGAACTTGTCACCGCCACTTGTAATAGGGTCTTTATCTGAAAACATGACCAAGGCTGGCTTGTCCCATTTTGACAGAACCTCCCGAGCATGCCGCATTTCAGCGGAAGCGGGGTCTTCAGGGCTAATGGGAACGAGTAGTGGCCACACGGCAGCCCCAGCTTTATATGTAACGTCTGGAAACGGCGCTTCATACGCGGCGACGATTTCCTTTGTAAGTTTCTCGGGGTGAGCAACACCACCAAGTATCGATTGCCCGACTTGCAAATCAGGATGAGTCTCAGCATAACTACGCCATGCCAAGAAAGCTTCGCTGGGCTTTCCCTTACCTGTGGGCAGGCCGGTATTCATGATAACCAGCCTGGCAAAACGTTCCGGCATATGAGCGACCGCAGCCAGACCTATCAACCCACCCCAATCCTGCACCACAACAGTTATCTGCTCAAGGTTCATCGCCTTTATAAAGCCCATCAGCGTGTCCAGATGCATCTGAAAGGTATATGCCTCCCGCTCGGTGAATTTATCAGACCGGCCAAAGCCGATAAAGTCCATAGCTATAACACGGTGCTGCTTTGACATAGAGGCAATCATTTTACGGTATAGAAATGACCATGAGGGCTCGCCATGCAAACAGAGTATGGTCTCTCCTTTGCCTTCATCCACATAATGTATGCGCAATCCGTTAACCTCAATATAGTGTGGGGCAAAAAGGAAATCAGGCAATTTGGAAAAACGTTCATCTGGCGTACGGATAACTGGCATGCTTATATACCTCCTGTTTAAATTACGCTGTGAAAATTATATATACCTCTGCTTTGGTTTTTCAACCTATTATATTCCGAACGAGCAGGTCTTCTGGGGATATGATACCTGATTTGTAATAGGCCTGATTGGTATGGTGTCCCTGGAATTCACCCTTAGGTCAGACTGAAGAGAGGATACCGATCCGTTGTCAACAAAAAAGCGTATGCAGCTACTCTCAGCGACCATTGGTATACACCAGCTACGAAGTCAAATAAACCTCTAGGATAGCGACCGGTAAACAAGATGGCAAACCAGGCTATCACCACGCAAACGAAGGCTGCAATCACCAGGAAGGCCAGGATGATGTAGTGTGGGATAGCTAGAAACCACTTCACCAGTGGTAACCCACGGCTCAGGTCTTTCGGCACATCTGGATATGGGATCTCAATGTGAACCGCCTGCTCTTCGTCAGTTGACGGGTATACATCTGTAAGCAGACCAATATAAGTGGCAACACGTATGCCGAACTTGGTCAATGCTATATTCCAATCAAACCACCACTTGGGATACTTCTGCCGGAAAAGAATCATGAGTAAGGGTGGCAGAAACAAGATACCTCCCGTAGCATATAGCCAGGTCCATCCATTCGGTTCACTCCAATCAATGTTCCCACCACTTACCAAGACCAGAATAATAGCGATTGGAACTACTGTGAAGATCCTGAAGAACGTGGTTAACCGATTAAGAGCTCTGTCCGGGTAGTCGATTGTCAAAGTGGCGGGATACGCGGGCGGGGTCGGCGACGCTTTTGTTGTCATTGTTATTAATACCTCCCTTTATATTTTGGCCTATAATCTGTTCAGCCGATGCATGCTCATGGAAGTTAACATTATTTGTACCGCAAATTAACAATATTTGCAAGGGGTATTCTGGAACATAATACCCAATTGGTAGCAGGCTTGATTGGTATGGTGTCCCTGAAATTCGGGACTAGAACGTCAGCCTGCCAGGCTAAAAATAGGGATTCGAATTCCCCTGGGATACCAATCTTTCTTAACCAAGCCGAGCTATAACTACATCACCATTTTCTATAGTGACGGTCATTGTCCGTCGGCAGTTAGGGCAGGTGAGTGGCCCACTGTAGTTAGCTTCGGATGGCTCCAGAGGGATGCTTTTACCACAGCCCAAGCAGATTACTCCTGAGGAGCTTTGTGAACCAGCCTGGTGCTGTCGCTTATGACTGGCTAGCTGCTCTATACTATCGAATTCAATTCCGCAGGTAACACACTTATAGCGCATTTCTCTCCTTAGCACATTCTCAATGTCTCAAATTGCCCAGCTACTAAGTTCATTATCCCACAAATTATAGCAGGTATTCTGGGGAAATAATGCCTGATTTATAGCAAGCCTGATTGGTATGGTATCCCTGGAATTCTGAAGGACACTAGAGACAGGAAAATGCTACACTATAATAGAATAGCGCTGTAAGCGGGTGGTACTCGGACCTATGAAATGTCCCGTAATTCCGCGAAAAATGCAGCAGTTTTGTGGACTTTACATAACCAGCGGCCGTTGTTGAAACCCGTGTTGCGCCATTACCATTAATCGAATATGGACAATAAGGAGGCACTAATATGCCAGAGTTAGGTTTAGGCGTCCCTTTCTGGGTAATTGCTTTGATATGGTTAGCTAAGGTCGTGTTGCTGGTTTTCATCTCTGCTCTTCTGGCGTGGCTTGGAGTCAGAGCACTGGATGCTCTTATCCCTCAGGTCCCTTATCGTGAACGGATAGGCGAGAGCCCGGTGGCTATCGGGTTGTTCATAGCCGGCTTCTTCATCCTGATTGGTCTTGTTATCCACGGCGCTATTACCGCACTGACTGCGGTCACAGCTCCAATAGTGTGGTACATCTTCGATTTCAGGACGTGGGGATTACTAGCTATGAGCTTTGCGATAAGCTTACTCCTTGGAGTAGCCCTATTCTATATCGTGGACAAGCTAACGCCCAAAATACCGTTTGACCGTATTAAGGAAAGCCCGGTGGCTGCAGGGCTACATATCTTTGGTTATCTCGTCTTCTTCGGCTTAATACTCCATGCGGCACTGACCGGACCATTATGAAGAGAGCCTGGGTTTTACTAGGTTTAATAGTTGTCTTATTAGCTGCGGTGGCGACTGCTGGTTACGCCTCGGCATTTCCGTCTGAGGGTTTCTACGAGAGAGGCGGCGATATCTTCGATGATTGGGAGATATGCAGGACCACGGCCTTAGGTAAAGATGGTTTTTATCAAATAACTGAGACAGGGTTTCGTCCGGTTATAGCCTTCGAAAGCCTGGGGGAAGAGGCTGACCTGGCCTATAGCCTGGGTGAGCAGATTGCCAATGAATATCCAGACCCGCTACAGAGGGCAGAGGCGGTGTTTGATTTTGTCCGTGACAGGGTGGAATATACCCCTGATATAGACCAAACTGGAAATGAAGAGTTTGCCCAGAATGCCGACGAGCTAGCTATAACCATTGTAGAGGATGGAAGTGGGGAGGGTGATTGTGAAGATATTACGGTATTACTGGCGGTTATGTATAAAGCTGCCGGATTTCGCTCAGCTATAGTGCTTCCCTCAGGGCACACTGCGGTATTGGTTTATCTACCTGAATATAACGAGGCAACGGTTTTCTTTGAGCTGGAAGGTGAGCCAGGATGGGTCTGGGCAGAGGCTACTGGCAGAAACAACCCGCTGGGTTGGGCGCCTGAGCAGTATCTCGATACTGAAATAGCTGCCTACGAAATTGCTGCCGAGATACCTGCTTACGAAATACCTGCCAAGGGAGTAGCTCCATTAACACCACCTCCCGCCTCGGCGATAGCGCTCGCCGGAACCGGCAAAGGAGTCACCTACCGACCGTATCTTTTTTTCATCGTAATTGGTTTATTATGGTGTATGTCGTTGTTCAGACGGAGGCGAAGACGTTGACCCACCCCCCCTGTGTATCGTCAGTGATCGGTATTCCGGGGACATAATGCCTGATTTGTAGTAGGCCTGATTGGCATGGTGTCCCTGGAATTCGCCGGGGAGAAAGGGTGACCTTCTCGTTCAAAATCAGGGAGATACTCTTCTGCCGCCTCCATTTCCTGCACCCAGCCGTTTTCTATTCCCAGGTCAGTTAGTAGCTGGAGAACCGTTTCATGCTCGTCAACGGTGATCTTCCGGGAAAGCAGTGGTATTCGCGACGCCCGGTGCATCGGCATGTATTGAGACATTATGCTGACCGTCACCGTGGGAGAAAGCTCCCGAACAAGCCAAGTTAGCGATTCCTCACTGCCTGCCAGACCGTTGGGCAGAATAAGATGACGCACTATCAATCCCTTTTGTGCCAGGCCAGATTCATCTACCGCCAGGTCTCCAACCTGTCGATACATCTCTTTAATAGCCTGACGGGCCCGTGCTACATAATCCGAGGCATGCGAGAACTTCCTGGCCCACCTGTCGGAGGCATATCTCAAATCAGGCAGGTAAATACTTATGACACCGTCAAGCTTTTTTAGAGAAGCGATAGAATCATAGCCATTAGTGTTGTAAACCAGCGGCACTCGCAGCCCCATGGGCACCGCTTCCACAACTGCCCGGAGGAGCTGGGGAACAAAATGGGATGGCGAAACGAAATTGATATTGTGGCAGCCCAGTTCATCCTGAAGATAGAGCATCCTTTCAGCCAGGGTGCGGCAGTTTATTTCCTTGGATTTTTGCTTTTTCCAGTTCTGACTTATCTGGTAGTTCTGACAATAAACGCATCTCATATTACAATTGCCAAAGAAGACCGTCCCTGACCCACTGGTCCCTGAAATGGCTGGCTCCTCACCTCGATGAGCGCAGACCGCCGAGACTATGGGGAGACGCCCTGAATGGCAATAGCCCGGTTCGTTTTGTAACCTGTTGACCTGACACTCCCGGGGGCAGATATCGCAGGAGGCTAATCGAGCCTCAAGTGCTTGCGCACGACGCTCCAATTCGCCAGAGTGGTATAGCGCAACGTATCCTGGTTCCATAGACGCTAAGAGCACCGTGAGTGAATGTGGCACAACTCACTGGCCTACACTTTAGACGGCTGACATGGTGCTGTCAACTTTCCGCTCACCGAAAGCGGTATTTCGGGGGAAATAATACCTGATTTGTAGCAGGCCTGATTGGTATGGTGTTCCCGGGATTGCTAATTCCGAGAACCTGATACTAACCTCCTAGTACGTACGAGGACTTGACAACTGCGTTATATATGTGCTAATATTAACATTGTCCCGAGTAGCCGAGCGGGGACCTGGCATAAGAGTTGGGTTTGGTGAAAGCTGAAAGGTGCGGGTAGTGGCCAGCACGAGGTAAGCTGAAGGCCAGGCCGGACGATAGCAGGTGAAGGAAGTGAGGTTACTCGGGGCGTCTTATTTTTTGCTGGCTAAGTATCCTTGTCGTAGTTTAAAATGACCCAATAAATAGGCTTGATACTTGCGTGGATATCAGCCTATTCAAGTTTGACTCTTAACCAAAGTTCACCATCTACGCCTTTGATTTCCTTGTATTCTGGGGACATAATGCCTGATTTGTAGTAGGCCTGATTAGTATGGTGTCCCTGGAATTCCGATGATAACCAAATCATATACATCTTTCATTGATCACCTCCAAGACCCATTATATTGCGAATCTAGGAATCCTCTAGGCTATTGATGGTGTACTGTACTAGTTCTGAAAGGGCAGGGTGAATGTGAATTCCCTGTTCGAGTTCCTCCATACCGCCACCGGATGTCATTGCGTTGACAACTTCTTGAATGAGCTCTGGTGCGTATGGCCCTATGATATGAAAACCAAGTATTCTGTTGCTACCTTTCTCCACTATTGCCTTAGCGAAACCCTCCTTTTCCATCATGGCCTCGCCCTTGGCAATATCGAAGTATTTCATCCTACCGATGAGGACATCATGGCCTTCCCTAGCCTGCACCTCGGTCATACCTACCGACGCAACCTGAGGATGTGAGTACACCGCGTGAGGAACGGCGCTGTAGTCAACCTTGATATTCGTGCCATAGAAGGCATTCTGCGCAACGATTTCAGCTTCCCTGTTAGCCATATGCCTGAACATCTGCTGGCCGTTGGCATCCCCAATAGCGAAAATACCCCTCCGATTCGTCTCGAGGTATTCGTTGACCTTGACAAAGCCCTTCCTGTCTGTCTCCACTCCGGTATTTTCTACTTTTAATATATCTGCGTTAGACCTTCTACCCACAGCCATCATAATCCTTTGCGCAGCAAATTCCCTGCGCTTGCCGGAATTAGTATCCTTTGCAATAACCACAACACCATGCTCGCTTTGTTTTACTTCCTCTACCAAGGCATTTGTATGGACTCCCATGCGCTTGCTCAACTCATTCCCCAAGAGTGCAGAGATTTCCGGGCCCTCGGATAGAACCAACCTGTCAGCCATCTCGAGAATGGCAACTTCAGTGCCCATGGCCGCAAAGAAATGCCCGAATTCGACAGCGATATAGCCACCACCAATGATGATGAGGCTGTCCGGTTTTTCTTTTAGCTCCAGCACCGATTCGTTGGTAAGGTAGCCTACATTTTCCGAGCCTTTAATCGGAGGTATGAACGGTCGCGATCCGGATGCAATGAAAATCCTTTCCCCTTTAAGTTTCTCTCCATTGACCTCAAGCAGGTAGTCACCCACGAAATATCCTTCACCTTCATAAAAATCCAGGTTCTTAGACTGCTTGATACCCTCTCTAATATGAACCTGACTTTCCTGTCTGCTCTTTCTCATCCTCTCCATTATTGATTTAAAATCTACGTTCTTTATCTCCGCTTCAATACCCAGCTTCTTCCCTTCCTCAATTTCTGCAATGCGGTCGGCTGTGTAAATCAGCATTTTGGATGGTATACAACCCCAGTTGAGGCAAGTTCCACCTATTAATGGTCCCTTGTCTATGAGTGCTGTCTTTAGACCTTGCGCTGCGGCCTCTTCCGAAATGATTGCTCCAGCCCCCGAGCCGATGACTATAACGTCGTAACTCTTCATTGTTGACCACCTCCTTCTCCGTGTTTATCACTTTTGCGTTTACACGGTCTAAATCACTAGTCAATATAACTGTCTCTCTCGTGATAAGAGAGTTAGGTCGGAGTCATTTTATCACGTCAATTCGATCACCGTTTTGATATTATCTGGATCGGGATCAAGCCCATCCCTGAACTTATCCAGTGTAAGCCGCCGAGTAATTAGTCTTGATAGCCAGCCAGGCCATTTCTTTTCTATACAAACCAGTGACTCGACTGATCTTTCAAAATGGCCACGGTTAGAACTGACGGTGCCGAATACTGTCTTATTACCCAACACCATCTGCATGTTTAAACAGGAAGCATCAACCTCAAGTGGCTTCTGGCCGGTCGATACTCCCATCAGGCATAAAACCCCGTTTGTCCCCAGGGCACTCATCGCCTTGAAGGCGACAGTACTATTGCCGGTAGCTTCCATAATCAGATCAAGATTCCCAATCTTATGTGGTAAACTCACGACCGGTGACTCATTTCCGTCGACGTAATTGGCACCGATGCTCTCGACAAGTTGCGCCTTCACACTAGATCTGGGCACTATATCAAGAGTGTATGTATCGTAATCATGAAGCTTTAGCAGTGCGGTCGTCAGCAGGCCTAATGGCCCCGCCCCAAGCACCACGGCGATGTTAATTGGATTGGCACTTCGATTATGAAATTCTATAGCCTTTTTTATTCCCTTTGTAGCAATGCTTGTTGGTTCGGCAAGCACAGCGATATTTCGTAGTTCTTCCGGAACCGGCACCAAGAAACCTGCATCCTCAGCAAGATACTCTCTCAGAAATCCATGCGCACCCTTTATGCCACATTCTTGGTAGTTACCCTTAAGGCACATATCAAGCTGACCTCTCTGACAGTCAACACAGTCGTCGGGACGTCTGACCATCGGCACTACAAAATCGCCCTTGCCCAACTCCGTTGTACCAGGATTCTCAATCTGGCCGAGAGCTTCATGTCCCAAGACAATGAAGTCATTGTCTGGCGGTGTTTCTCCGTATTCACCCCGGTTGATCTCCATATCGGTACCATCAATCCCCAATTCAAGCAGTCTGACCAAGACCTGACCGCCTGAAATGGCTGGCATATCCATTTCAATCAATCTAGCACTGTCTTTTTGCCCTGGTGTTACTACCCCAGCTCTCATTCTTCACCTCCCTCTCTTTTCTTTTGTATCGCCTGTGTTAACTCCAGTCCTGTAATAATAACCGCCAGATGAGTCAAAGCCTGTGGAAAATTACCCAAGGCCTCTCCTGTAACAGGGTTGACCATTTCAGAAAAAAGACCTAAATGATTACCATAGCCGAGCAGTCTTTCGTAAAGCTCAACGGCATCCTCAAGTTTTCCCAACCTAAGTAAGTTGCGAACTAACCAGAATGTGCACCACAGAAATGCGCCTTCAGAACCTTTCAGCCCATCGTCAGTCTCATCAGTTCTGTACCTGCGTAGGAGGCCATTCCAGTTGAGTTCATCAGTAGCATGGTTGATAGTAGATTTGATCCGCTTATCAGAGACGGGCAAGAAGCCGAAAAGAGGTATTAATAGAGCACTGGCATCTAGAGCTTCCGTATCATAGTGCTGGGTAAAGGTCTCCTTCTTCGGGTTCCAGCCCTTAGTCAGAATGTCACTGCGTATATCCTCGGCAGCCTGACGCCAGTAACCGACCTTCTCGTTTCGCTCGAGACTCTGGGCCAGTTTTATTCCCCTATCTACAGCTACCCAGCACATGACTTTAGAGTGAACAAAATGAAACGGACCTCCCCTTACTTCCCAGATGCCACTGTCTGGTTCTGGCCATAGTTCACAGGCAGCATCAACAAATGTCTCCAGTAGTTTCCAGTCCTTACTACTTATGTAGCCGCCGATTTTTACATAGTTGTACGCTGCTTCGAGCACTTCGCCAAAGATATCCAGCTGGCGCTGGTTATAAGCACCATTACCGATTCGTACCGGCCGGGACCTACGGTAGCCTTCCAAATGATCCAGGGTTCGTTCATCAAGAGGATCCCCAAAATCGATATCGTATAGAATCTGTGCTTTAGGGCCACATCTTTCGCATACGTTGAGTAACCATTTCATGAAGCCGATAGCTTCTTCTTTGTGTCCCAGCGAAGAAAAAGCATTGAGGGTAAGAGAGGCGTCACGGAGCCATGTAAAGCGGTAGTCCCAGTTTCTTTCGCCACCGATTTCTTCCGGGAGGGAGGTAGTTGGAGCGGCGACAATTGCCCCTGTCAGTGAATATACCAGCAGGTGTAAGGCCAGGTAAGAGCGCACTACATAATATCGATATGGACCGGAATAAACGCAGCCCTCTGCCTGTTGCTGCCAGTATCCCTTTGTTTGAGAAAGCTTGATCAGTGAGTTCTTTATAACACCGGTGAGCGGTTTATCCGAACCATACCTTAATACGAAGACAACTTTCTCTCCACGCTGCAGGTTAACAGTTGCCGTGGCTTGGTCTCCGAGATCCTTGAATGGGACGGACGACGATAGTGATACAGGAGCTCTGCCACCTGTGACCACTACACCATACTGTGCGACAGTTAGCGAGGGATCAACTGTAGCGTATTCTAGTTTGGGCTTAAACGTGACCGTGAGGTCGACTTCCCCGTTAGTGCACTCTGCCATACGATGGATTTCATTGAATTGTACGTGTTTGCCATCCCTCCTTTCGTAGCAGGGCATGAAGTCTGTTAACGTCACTGTACCAGCGTCAGTTTGAAAAACCGTCTGCAACACGTTGGTTTCACCCAAATAAGATTGACTGGATTCGAAGTGCAAGCTCGGTTTTATGCTAAACCTTCCACCTTTCTCATCGTCAAGAATGGCGGCAAATATGCTGGGCGAATCAAACCTGGGAAGACAGCACCAGTCAATGGAACCATCCCTGGCTACCAGGGCCGCTGAAACCATGTTCCCAATGATGCCGTAGTCACTAATCGGTTTATAGACGAAACTTGACATGCTCCTTCATTTCTCTTCCTTATTTGCCTTAAATAAGGTGTAACCTATTACACCACTTTCTATTAGTTTCTGTGCACGCTGAGCCAGGCTCTTGGCTTTGGCCAAGTCGAGGTCACCCAATTCCAGTTTCGCCATACCGATAACTAGCTCTACACCCAATAGCTTGCGACGTATGTCATTTACCATCGCTAGCAATGCATCTCGCTTATCTTCAACAATAAGATCGCTAAAGCCAGCTTCCTCTAATATCGACACATAAAGCTCCGAACTACCAGCTCCAGCCAGACAGGCTACCCATCCCAATAATGACTGAATGTCTTCTGGCAAGGGACCATCAATGGTAACATCTGTCATTCCCATTCGGCCGTACCTGCGAAGAACGCGTACCATCTCCTGTGCCGCTGTTATTTTGTCGGGGAACGTGCAGAAACTGCACTCTGAAATAACTATATCAAAACTCTCGTCCTCAAAGGGTAATCCCTCGGCATCACCCTTTTTGAAAGCGGTAAGGTGAGCTACACTTTCAGTAGCGGCGTGGCTTTCGGCTGCAGTAATGTTGTCCTGACCATAGTCCAGGCCAGTAACGTGGCAGCCGAAACGTTTGGCCAGATACACAGCTGAGGCACCTCGCCCGCATGCAATATCGAGCACCTTATCCTCACTCCTTAATCCGACAACCGTTCCAAGATAGCCGGTCAATTCCAGACCACCTGGATGAAGGACATCTCCTAACAACAGACGAACGATATCACTTTGGTAAAAGGTGGCACAGCATGTCTTGATTTCACGAGCATCTTCTCTTTCTATCAAGATTATGCCTCCTTTTTCATCTTCTGGCGGTAGCCTAGGTTATTATACGCGCAAAAGGGTATTGCCCTACCATCCGGCAATAGCTGGTGTACACAGCATTTCATTAGTCGCTTAAGGTCAAAACTGTACTCGTCCATAAAGGCATGTACCTGCACCATGAAAAAGCGTTCCTTCAACGATTTGACATCTAGCGATGGTAGGCTAAAGTTGCAGGCAGCGCAGCTTACGGCATTATTGGTTTTTTCCCCACCCATGATCGTTGCCATACTCCAAAGTGATTCCAGCGATGACTTCATTTCTTCTGAGAAGTCAATAACCGTACGATTAGTGATAAAGTCAAGGTAGTCTTCCACATTCACCAATCGCGCGATGGGAATAATCTGATTATCATCCTTAAAGGCATAGGTACAGGCAGAGCAGGTTGGGTGAGGACAGGGTACAGGGAAGAAATCACTGACGCGGAACATACCCCCAGTTTGAGCTTCCAGATTATGCAGTACGTCGGGAAGGGTAATGCGGTGGAGGGGATCGGGTTTGCCTTGCGAGCGGCCGCAGAAGGTTACCGGCTGGTAGCTTATTCCCAGTACTGCCGGGTGTTTTAAACCGTAGCGCAAAATATCACCAATTTCGCTGTCATTGATACCCTGAGTAATCGTGGCTACCAGAATAGCATACATTCCTGCCTCAGCGAGGTGGTCCAGAGCCTTCTGTTTTATGATTAAAAGATCACGTCCCCGCAAAATATCATAAGTTTGGGCAGTCAGACCATCAAACTGCAAATAGACAGTTGGCTCATAGCGAGCTAATTGATGGACAAAATCAGGATCCTGCGCCAGTCTTAGACCGTTGGTGTTGAGCATTATATGCCGTATGTTATGTGATTTCGCTGCCTTCAGAATGTCCAGTATTTGCGGATGCATGGTCGGCTCACCACCGCTTATTTGGACAATCTCCGGTTCGTGCTCCGTCACCATTAACCTGTCGAGAATAGCTTCCACCTGTGTTAAACTCAAATCAGGTCCCTGGCCAGCGTCAGCAAAGCATGTAGGACAGCTCAGGTTACACCGAGCGGTAACCTCAATAAGACCGATACAGGTGTGTTGCTGGTGTTCAGGACAGAGACCACAATCGTTGGGACAACCGTCTTCTACTTTCGTGGCGAAATCATTTGGTATTGACCCTGGCTTGTTAAATTTAAGTGAATTTATATACCAGTCGGCATCAGAAGAGACCAGTGCCTCATGCCAGCCATGCTCCGGGCAATACTTTCGCAGATACACGGCACGGTCACGTATCAGGACCTGGGCATCCACAAGCTTGCGGCACTCCGGACACAAGCTCCGTGTCAACTCATAGAAAATGTTATGGCGTACTTTTTGTTTGTCGGATGTTATCATACCACCTCCTTTTCAGTGCCTAATATGGGCAAACCGCTTGATGACCTCACCCGATAGGCCTCCCAGTAGGCTCTTTACCAGAACAGCAGCGGAGGCTTGCATACTCGCTGTAGAGTAAGTCGGGTATACGTGAATAGCACTAGCGAGCTCGTCTGCTTTAAATCCATGCTTCATTGCTACAACCCATTCGCTAATCATCTCCCCGGCCTCTGCTGCTACAATGGTGACACCCAGAAGTTTCCGGTCTTTTCGGTAAATCAGTTTGAGAAAACCGGTATCCTCGGCCTCATTCAATGCCCGATCTACTCTTCTCATTGGCCAAGTATTGGTGAGTACATCATCACCCAGCTTCTTACGTGCCTGTTCCTCGGTCATACCTACGTGTGCCACTTCAGGGTCGGTAAAAGTAGTCCAGGGTACCTGGTCGGTGATACCTTTGGACGAACCGGGGAGAAGAGCGTTGCGTACCGTAATAAATCCCTGCCAGCCAGCGTAGTGAGAGAACTGGAAACCTCCCAGGCAGTCTCCGGCAGCATAAACATGGGGTTGACTCGTGCGTAAGTTCCTGTTTACCTGAATGCCCTGCCTGCCAAATTTTACACCCGCCTTATCCAGATCGAGACTGTCTACGTTCGGACGCCGTCCGACCGCAACCAGTAGCGCATCACAGATTATCTCTTCCCCCTTAGCAATTAAATGAATGCTACTCCCATCTTGCCAGGTTCGTTCAACATTAGATTTCAGTCTAAGATCAATGCCTTCATTACGGAAGGTTTCAGCAAGTATCCTGGAGGCATCGTTATCATCCCGGGGAAGCAGTCTGTCACCACCTTCCAGTAGCGTAACCCTAGATCCCAAGCGACGAAAACCTTGGGTTATCTCACAGCCTATGGGCCCGCCTCCAATAACGACTAATTGTTTCGGCAGCATAGTAAGGTCCCATATATTCTGATAGGTTAAATAGGAAGTTATATCCAATCCAGGTATGGGCGGAACGAAGGGATGTGCTCCGGTACAAAGCAGTACATAATTGGCTGATATGGTTTGATCACCAATTGAAATCGTGTGAGCATCGACGAAGTGGGGCTCTCCCAGGAAAACATGTATTCCCTGGTTTCGCAGTGCTTCGGGCGTGGTATGGCTATAAATCTCGGCAATAACACTACGGACATGATTCATCACTGGTTTTAGGTCCACCGCGGTGTCTACTGGTGCCAGGCCAAAACGATTTGCGGTACGCATCTGATAAGCTACCTTAGCGGTTTTTATTAGTGTTTTACTTGGCACGCAGCCTGTCCAGGTGCAATCACCCCCGATACGGTCTTTTTCTATGAATGCTACTCGTGCTCCAAGCTGCACTGCAAATGGAGCGGCGATCAGCCCTGCAGCGCCACCACCAATGATGGCCAAATCATATTTGTCTTTCATTCATCACCTCCAATGTCTAACCTTTGTCAGCTAATCGCGAATAAAATCGCTGAGCTGTCCCTGCCGACGCTCACGTACAGTTGCCGGATCATGCCCGTATTTGTGTCCTCCAAATCCGTGTCGCATCATCGCTATCGCCCGAGCCCAGAATTTATCGTCGTCACGTGAGGAGATGAGTTGCATAACAGCTTGTGCAATGACCGGAACAGGAACCTCCATATGCATAGCGTCGTCGACAAGCCAGTTCACTTCACCGGTGTCGTCGACATAGGCAGGTATCTTGTCTAATCCCTTTTCGTCTCTATATGCTGCTTCCATTAGGTCTATAAGCCAGGAACGGATTACAGATCCGTGGCGCCAGCATCGAAGGACCTCTGTAATGTCGAGTCTGTCCCGGTAATGCTCAAGAAGGTCAACGCCTTCACCAATTGCCTGGAGCATACCGAATTCGATTCCGTTATGTACAAGCTTGGTGAAATGGCCAGCGCCTGGTGGACCAGCATGCACGTATCCTCCCGGTGTAGCAAGCTCGATCAGGATGGGTTCAATTCGCGCTATTGGCTCCTTATCACCACCGGCCATGAAGCAAGCACCATGGCGGGCGCCTTCCACACCGCCGCTTGTTCCGAGGTCAACGAAGTTGATGTTCTTTTCAGATAGCCTGCGATGACGACGTATTGAATCTCCCCAGTATGAGTTACCCGCATCGACAATAATGTCGCCCTTATCTATATATGGCACAATATCGTCTATAACTTGGTCGACAACCGGTCCGGCAGGGATGTAGATAAATAAAGGTCGAACTGGCGATAACTTATCGCGAAACTCTTCGAGACTATTAGCCTCCACCATGCCGACATCTTTGAGTTCGTCAGTCACACCTTTGAGATCAAAACCCACAACTCGTATACCCTTTTCCAGGGCCTGGAGTGAAAGATTCGCTCCCATGCGCCCAAGGCCGACGACACCGAACTCCCTTTTTACATCTGCCATGTCACCCTCCTTCATTCAAGATTGGTTTTTATATTATTGATGCTTCAGTGCGTGCCACAGGTTTTAGAATAGCACGGGCTGGAGCCCCATCTCCTCTAACAATCCTAAGCGGTAAGCATATGAGGTTGTATTTGCCAGGCGTTACATCTGATAGGTTCAGTCCCTCAATAGTCCATATACCACTACTGAGAAGTGTCTTATGTACATAGCGTCCGCCATGCTTGAAACTCCCGACAGACAGATAATCAACGCCAATCAACTGTATACCCCGATTCGCAATGTATTCTGGGGACATAATACCTGATTTGTAGTAGGCCTGATTGGTATGGTATCCCTGGGATGAGGCTCCCTTTACGCTTTCCAAGTTATTTTCCATCCCTCGCTTCCGGTGCTTCGCACTCGCATAGATTTCCTCACGCTGGATTTACGTGTACCTAATTATACAACATTTGGATTCATCGCTGCATCGTCCAACCAGGTTAAAGACTCGTATTCTGGGGACATAATACCTGATTTGCTGTAGGCCTGATTGGCATGGTGTCCCCGGGATTGCTAATTCCGAGAACCCGGTACTAACCTCCTAGTACGTACTAGGACTTGACAACTGCGTTATATATGTGCTAGTATTAAGATTGTCCCGAGTAGCCGAGCGGGGACCTGGCATA
>Ga0209979_1001333_pt1 | contig 27536 bp, 28 predicted proteins | sample AnhtaG_FD_183114 | JGI IMG/M metagenome (GOLD analysis project Ga0209979, IMG submission 183114) | Deep subsurface microbial communities from Anholt, Denmark to uncover new lineages of life (NeLLi) - Anholt_01485 metaG (SPAdes) (version 2) | ecosystem: Environmental > Aquatic > Marine > Oceanic...
TGAAGCCCATCCAGCGATCGTGATGCTCTTCTTTTAAGAATTTAAACTCGTGCTCATCCATATCCGTAATAACAAGCTCGCCTCCCGGCTTCAAAATCCGTACCATTTCTTTTATAGCCTCCTGCGGAGACTCGACATGATGGATGTACATGTTGGCAAAAACATAATCAACAGCTTCATCAGGAATGGGTAATTTTTCCGCCTCTACCAAGCGGTATTCAATTCCCTCAGCACTGGAGAACTTCTTTCTCATCTCTACAAGCATTGCTTCGGACTGGTCTACAGCTATCACCTTAAGACCTTTGTGAATCAGCCCTTCACTGATAAAGCCGCTCCCTGCTCCGATATCAGCAGCGATCTTGCCTTTCTTCACCCCAGCTACGGAAAAAGCCTTCTCCCTGACGTCCTCTGAAAAGAAGCTCTGCTGCATATTGTCCCATTGATGGGCAACTTCATCAAAATATTTCTTGCTGTTCATGTCATAACCATACTGAAATGTTTATATCAAAAGAAAAATATACAGTCAAATAAAATACCTTGGGGTCAGACCCCATTAATTAAAAGAAGAAAAGGTTGTAAAAAGAAAAAAAGAAATTTATAATCCATAAAAATATTTAAAATGATAAAACCAAATATGTAAGGAGGAAAGCATGGAAAAAAACACTCCGAAATCTTATCTGGGCATTGTTGTAATGCTAGGGGCTGTATGGGGTTTTTCCGAAGCTGCCCTGGGTATGGGGCTCCGAAGCTGTGCTTCTCTTTTTTCCGGTTCTATAATGACAGGAGTTGCTCTCTTCTTTATAGCTGCCAGTTGGATCTTAACTCGAAGAATCCTTGGTGTTGCTCTGCTCATAGTCGTGGCTAGCCTCTTTAAGATGTTTGACGCCCTCCTTCTTTCCCTACCGGTGCAGCATGGAGCCATAGCAAATCCTATTTTTGCCTTTCTGATGGAAGGAGTAGCCTTTTTGGTTTTGATATCGATATTCACTGAAAAACGAAAACAAAAGATTGGGAGCCAGGCTTTCTTGGGAGGGATGGCCGCCCTCTTAGCTGTAAACCTCTTTCCTCTCGTGAAATATGCAACAGGAATCCCTGCCTGTGTTGTTCAAGGAACAGGCTACCCCCTCTCCCTCTACTATGCTCCTCTGGCTGTTTTTATCTCCCTTGTCACTGTTCCTCTTGGATTACGGGCCGGAGTGAAGATTAGAGCCTTAGAAACTAAACTTGATGAGTCGAGTCAAGCAAGAAAACTGAAATATCTTATCTCACCTGCAACTCTCTTCTTATGCCTGGCAATCATCACTCTTATCAGGCTGGTATAAGCAAATAATATCTTTTCCTGAAAAGGAGAGGCAAAATGGAAAAGGCCAAAAAGAGGAAAAGAAAGACTTTTACAAGAAGGGATTTTTTAAAAGGATTCGGGGGCGGAGCTTTAAGCGTTACTGTTGTCCCCCAGCTCCTCGCCCAGGATATCGATTCTCTCCGGACAAAGGGAGGATTAACATGAGAGAAACCATTAATTTTAAGCTCAATGACAAACCCACGCGATTGACTGTAGACGGTGAGCGTATGCTTATATGGGCTTTACGCTCTGAATTGAATCTTACCGGAACAAAATTCGGTTGCGGAGAGGGTTTCTGCGGTGCTTGCACTGTCCTTGTCAACAAAAAGGCTATCCGATCATGTCAGTTGCCTCTAAAAGATGTTAAGGGAAAAGAGGTAATGACTATTGAAGGATTAGCCAAAAACGGAAACCTCCATCCCCTCCAGAAAGCATTCATAAAACACGATGCTCTTCAATGTGGGTTTTGTACTGCAGGTATGATTCTCAATGCCTACAGTTTATTGTTAAATAATCCTCGACCTACACATAAAGATATCATTCAAAATATGGATGAGAATTTATGCCGCTGTGGATCACATACCCGAATTGTTCAAGCTATTAAAACCGCAGCCAAGGAAATGAAAGGAGAAAAGAAGAGATGAAAAAAGATGAATATATGGACCTTGATTTTAGTGATATAAAAGCCCATTTCCCCCTTGACCGACGGGAATTCATTAAACTGTTCGGTGGAGGAATCGTAATCCTCATCTCTACAAGAGACGCTGAAGCCCTGCTGCAAGAAACACGCCGCAGAAGGTTTCGCCCAGAGCTCCCCGAAGATTTCAATGCTTTTCTTAGAATCGGAGAGGACGGCAGAGTCAGCTGCTTTACAGGTAAAATTGAGATGGGCCAGGGTGTCATAACTTCACTGGCTCAGATGTTAGCAGATGAGCTGGAAGTACCCTTGGACTCAGTCGACATGGTGATGGGAGATACAGATCTCTGTCCTTGGGACATGGGGACCTTCGGTTCCATGACCACCCGCTTCTTTGGGCCTCCTCTCAGAGAAGCAGCCGCAAAAGCCAGAGCAGTTTTGATGGAGCTGGCGGTTGAATATCTTCAGACACCTCTGAACAAACTGAAAGCAAAGGACGGGGTAATATTTGACAAAACACAGAGCAAAAATAAGGTTACTTATGCCCAACTGACCAAAGGTAAAAAAATTGCAAAGAAACTAAATAGAAAAGCAACCTTAGAAGCTGTGTCAGAATTTACTATAGTTAACAAACCCGCTTCACGAACAGATGCGCCAGAAAAAGTCACTGGTAAAGCTATATTTGCGGGCGATATCCGCCTACCTGGTATGTTGTCTGCCAGCATTTTAAGACCTCCTGCCCACGGGGCAAAAATAAAGAGTGTGGACACTTCTGCAGCGGAAAAAATAAAGGAAGTCCGAGTAGTAAAGGACGGCGATTTGATTGCGGTCCTCCACAAACATCCAGATGAGGCTGAAAAAGCCTTAGCAAAAGTCAAAGCGCAATTTGATTTACCAGAAGAGAAGGTAGACGATAAGACAATTTTCGATCACTTGCTTAACGTTGCCCCAGAAGGAGAAGTAGTAGCCCAGGGAGGAAATATCAAAACAGGAGAAGAGCTATCAACCGATATTATTGAGGAAACATACTTGAATAGTTATGTCGCTCATGCCCCAATAGAGCCCCATACAGCCGTGGCCAAAATCGAGGGCAATAAAGCTACAGTCTGGGCTTCTACTCAGAGGCCTTTTGGCGTCCAAGAAGAAGTCGCCCAGGCTCTTGGTGTTCCTTCTCAAAATGTCCGCGTCATCACTCCTTTTGTAGGAGGAGGATTTGGTGGAAAGAACCAAAACAGACAAGCTGTGGAAGCAGCTCGGTTAGCAAAATTAACCGGAAAACCTGTCCAGGTTGCCTGGAGCCGGGCCGAAGAATTCTTCTATGATAGCTTCCGTCCCGCAGCAGTGGTTAAAATAAAATCCGGAATCAAAGATTCTGGTAAAATCTTTCTCTGGGATTATATAGTTTATTTTGCAGGGGAAAGAGGTTCTCAACAATTTTATGATATTCCTCATCATCGAACGGCCTCCACTGGAGGAGGCTGGCGGGGTACACCTGGTTCTCACCCCTTTGGTACAGGGCCTTGGCGTGCACCTGCCAACAACACCAACACCTTTGCCAGAGAATCGCAGATTGACATCATGGCTTCAAAAGCAGGCATAGATCCTCTGGAATTCCGCCTGAAGAATTTAAAGGATAAAAGAATGCTTAGAGTCCTCACCGCTGCTGCGGAGAAATTCGGCTGGACTAAATCCAAAGCAGCAAACGGCCGTGGTTATGGCATATCTTTGGGTATTGATGCGGGCACTTATGTGGCCCACATAGCTGAAGTTGAGGTCGATAAGAAGAAAGGAGCTGTTCAGGTTAAACGTGTTGTCTGTGCCCAAGACATGGGCTTATCAATTAATCCTGAGGGAGCAAAAATGCAGATAGAAGGCTGCATCACAATGGGATTGGGCTATGCTCTGACCGAAGAGATCCATTTCAAAGGTGGAGAGATATTTGACCTCAATTTTGATACGTATGAGATACCACGCTTCTCCTGGCTTCCAAAAATTGAGATAGTTCTGATCGACGCTAAAAATTCTCCTCCCCAGGGAGGTGGAGAGCCACCTATCATTTGCATGGGAGCTGTCGTTGCCAATGCGATTTTTGATGCAACTGGTGCCAGATTGTTCCAGCTGCCTATGACTCCAGAACGCATCAGAGCGGCATTGCCATAGGCTGGGCTCACTTATTCGTTCCGTTGACCACGCCTTTAAAGCACGAAAGCTATATTCCAGCATATTAGGGGGTGAACATTGTGAAGTTTTTACGCGACAGAGAAAACTAATTTCCTATGTTTTATTCTTTATCCTCTAATTCTCTCTTATAATCCGACTCGTCATCAATATCCTGGAATATACTCGGAGTTTCTACCTCAACCTCCAGTATGTCTTCAGGATGATTATAGACCGTCCCCCGAAGACCAACCTCAGGACTCAGGTTTTCCACTTCCTCCCCGTATTTCACGTCAATGAGCACAGGATGACCCCTCTCCTTTTTATAGACCGGTAGAACAATCCCTTTTCCTGTGCTTTTATAGGCATCTATAAGCTTGTTAATGACATCGGCCGATATTTTTGGTTGGTCCCCAAGCACAACCAGAACTGCGCGAGTCTCCTCAGGCACTGCCTTAAATCCACATTGGACGGATGAAAGCATCCCGCTCCGAAAATCACGATTATAGACAATCTTTACAGGAAAATTCTTGATCTTCTCCTCTATCTTTTCTCGTTCTGACCCAAGAATGACTAAAGTGTTTTCAACGTTCGATGAGACAACAGTCTTGACGATTGTCTCAATTATGGTTTTTTCTCCGTAAGGTAGAAGAAGCTTAGGTTTTCCCATTCTTTTGGATTCCCCAGCAGCTAAAATCATTGCCCAGATCATTCTATCTCCTTCCTTTTTTCTTGGATTTGGCTACGGACAAGAACGAGTTGAGCTGCGATGCTGATTGCAATCTCCTCCACAGTTTTTGATTGGATATCGATACCAATCGGAGCACAAACACGATTAAACTGGCGAGAAGTGGCCCATCCCTCTTCCAAGAATTTCTTTCGCATAAGCTTTATCTTACGAACACTCCCGATCATACCAATATAAGAAGCTTCAGAAGATATACATTGCCGCAGAGCTACCCCGTCGTGTTTATGTCCTCGAGTAACAATTACAAAATATGTATCAGAAGATATGGGAAAATTCTGGATAGCGTTCCCGATTTCATCAATGATTATATGATCCGCATCAGGGAGCTTTTCTTTATTGGCAAATTCAGGCCTGTCGTCTATTACAGTTACTTCAAAATTCAAGAGACTTCCTAAATGAGTCACCGCCTGACCGACGTGACCTGCACCAGCAATAACCAGTAGAGGCAGGGGGAAAATTGGTTCTAAAAAAAGGAATCTCTCTTTTGCTTTTTCAGGGAATATTTCTTTCTTTATTTTCAAGAGGAATGGCTTGCCTTCCAAAAAAGCTTTTCTTATCTCCTTTTTAAAGAAGGAAAGATGCTCTCCAGGATCTGCCGCGAATTTATCTTTTCTCTCCGTCCAACGCCGGGAAAGAGATAATTTTTCTTCAGAAATCCTGTTTATGAAAGTGGCTAGGACGCCTGGCTCCCGCTTAATAAGAGATTGGCTTAAAGCCTGGAACGCATCTCCGTGTTCTTCAGGGCTGGCATCGATAAGGATCTTAACTTCACCTCCACAGATGGCTCCTTCCCCTGAAGACACGTCACCTTTAAGGCTAAATTCGGAGAGTAGTGAGGCCTTTTTCTTCAGAGTCTTTAAAGCTTTTCTTTGAGCATCTGCTTCTAACAGACCACCTCCCAGAGTTCCCTCAAGGAGTCCTTCCGATGAAAAAAAAGCTGAGGCTCCAGGCACCTGGGGAGTTGAGCCCTTTGTTGCTACGATTGTAGCTAAAACCAAAGGTTTCTGCTCTGTAAGCCCCTCGAGAAGACGAACATAGATGTTTTTCATTTTATCTGCATCTTAGGTTCTTTGGCCTTTTTTTTCAATTTCAATTTCTTCAATCAATTGAGCAAGAATATCTTTGTTTTTAATATCAAATATTTTGACCTCACTCTTGCCAAGCATCGCCAGAAAATCCTTGATGATATTTTTTCTTATAACAAGAATATAGCTATTTAAGGGCTGAAAAACCACTTGCTTAAGGGCTGGCCAAAATCCTCTTCCTGATAATTCCAGGGGTCCAACCTCATCTACGACAAGAATATCCGCTTCTTTTCCCCGAAGAATTATCTTTTCAGCCTCGGCCAAGCTTTGAGGGATAAAGAAATACGAGCCAATTTTTTGCCATTCTTCCTCTCCTGTTCTGCGGATAAGCGGGATCGATCTCTCTTTTTTCAAATCAAATAAATCGTAACCGAAGGTCTCCTCCCTCATCCAAACAGCTTCGCTCAAGAAGCCATCTATTCTATATTTTTTCTCCTTTAACTCCCGGACTACTTTTTTCAACAAAGTCGTCTTTCCGGAATGGACAGAACCAGTCAGTATAAAAATCATGAATAGAAGATAAATAAAATACAGAATTAAGTCAAAATTTAGTTACTACTTCCCTTTTATATTAGAACTGGCATTTTTAGAGATCCCCTAAATTCAACGTTAATTTTGGCAATATATTTATTGTTTTATTCTCTATTTCACTTTATTAGAGGGAGGATTTAAAATCCAGCGAGATAATGCAGGGTAAACAGCAGGCTATTTTTCCCAGCGGATGCTGGAGCATCTGAGAATCTGGAATCCGTCCTCGTTCTCCTTTATTGCGTACAGCTTCTCTCCTTTCCAGATTCTGGGGTCAACATCAAGGGGAATTTTCGCTATATACATTCCCTCTGCGTCAAAGACATCAAAGAAATACTCTCTCTTCTTTTTCCCTTTCTCAAATGTTCTCACGAATATTCTTCCTTGATCATCACGCGAGAAACTTTGATAGGCTGGGAATGATTTTGGAAATTCTATTCTGTCTTTGATCATGGCAGCTTCGGCCGGAAGTCTATCCATGAATTCTTCCTGGTCTTCTTTTGTAATTTTTACAGGATCATATTCTTTCAAGATCCTTCTGATCAGTTTCCCTTCTGGATTAAATATCTCAATCTCGTATTCCTCTGGGTATCCGTAGATAATATTATCTTCTCTACCCAGAACATAGAATAAGGCTAAACGATAAGGATTAATTTTGCCCTCAATAATGCTCGTAAAATCGATAGTATCAATAGTAAAAAGCGGGCTTAAATCTTTGTCATATTTTTTTACTTCCCGGATTAGTTTTTTCTCAGTAGGAACAACCGCCTGACCGATTAAATTTCCCTTAGAATCAAGCACAATAGCAGCTAAACCAGCGGCCTTGGCTGTCGAGATACTTTTCAGAAATTCTCCTTCAGAAGAGAAAAACATTAATTTCCGGTTGACAACATCCTCAACAACCAGCTCATTATTTGGGGTAATCTGGACAACAATTGGCATATTCATTTCCCCTGGCCCCTGACCTTGTTTTCCGAATTTCCTTACAAACTTCCCTGCACTGTCAAAAACTTTAACCTTTTTCTCCTTTCGGTCAAGAATATAAATATTGCCATCATTATCGACTGCAACAGAAGTCATCTCAGAAAACATTTCCTCCTCTGATTCCCCTTCTCCTATTGTGAACTCTTCTTCGAGAATCATTTTGATCAGGGCGCCTTTTGGAGGAACAGGCTTTTTCGGATTTTTAATGACTTGGACTCCATCAACAGCCTTAACTTGAGTTTTTTCTGCTCTAACCGGGCTGAAGATGAAGATGGCAAGAAGGAATACCAGCGTCATAGAAGATATTTCTTTCATTGGTTTCTCCTTAAGGATTGCTTCTTTACTTTATCTTCCGGGCAGACAAATCTCCGCTTGGATTATTCACAGTAAGACCGGTTATCGCACCACTGCTATCAACGCCGAAACTCAGACGTATGTTTTTGGCCATACCCAGATGATAGCCTGCAAATTCAGTGCCGGACACCGGCATAAAAGGAACTAAAATCTCTTGAATACCCATTAAGGGGCCTACACCAATGTTCATCTTATTGCGCCAGTACAAGCTGAAATAGATACTTCCTTTCTCCCCCTTGAGTTGAACCTGTGTCATCACCGCATCTTTGCCGCCATAATCTGAGGGCAAGGTGCCAGAAACTTTTACTTCCTGAATTTTCCCTGTTCTTTCCTTGTATCTTTGAATTCTCATCTCTATAAGCTGACGGACCCGTACCAGCCGTCTTTCTTTATCTTGAAGAACATTCTCAAAAGGTTTGTAATCACCTTTTAAAGCGGCTTCAAAAACGGATACAGAGAGTTTGTTCAAATCTTTAAAAAAACCTGGAGAGGCCTTTTCTGGAAAAAACAGCGCATTTATGGCATCCTGCTCTTTTGCTTTGATTGTTAGCCTTCCGCTTTCGACATCTGCTTCAAGATGGCCTCCGCTTGAAAGACTGTATGTCCCTTCAAACTTACGAAGCTTTTCCATATCCAACGTAATTACCGAAGGCGGAATAACAACATCTCCCCCAAAAGCGAGAGTTTCAATCTTGTCTCTTATCGGCCTAAAAAGAGCTCCCCTGCCGAAACTCTGATTACAGAAAAGAATGGTGAACACATCAGCATCAATGTACCGGCGGATTTCTGCGCTGTTACCCAGAACACTCCCCCCGTCATGCTGGATGAGGATACCGCGCTCAGTTTCCAACACATCCCAGCCATAGCCATAGTCATTTAAAAACGGTGTAAATATTTTTTTCTTAGCCTCAGCCGAAAGAATCTTATCCCCCTTGAGTGCCAGATGCCATTTATACATATCTTCTGTTGTTGATAGTATTCCTCCATTTCCCAGAAGGTTCCAGTATGGATATGGCTTTTCAAGGGGAATCCCGTTGTCCTTTTCTCCCACATACCAGTGGGCTACAACTTTGTTCTCCCAATTGGGTAATCTGTACCCTGTGAATGTCATCCCAGCCGGCTTGAACAAATGTTCATAAAGGTACTCTTCATATCCCTTCCCAGAAACTTTTTCAATAACTGCTGCTAACAAGCTGAAACCAGCGTTGGAGTACTCAAAACGTTCACCGGGCTTAAAAAGAAGCGGAGCATCAAGGATTTTTCTAGCAGTTTCATCCCGTTTTGCCGTTTCATAATCCATTCCAGTATAGTTTATCACTCCCGAAGTGTGGGTCAGTAAATGATGGAGGGTTATTGTTTCTTTTCCCTCTGGAACCTTTTCGAAGAATTTTGTTATAGGGTCATTTGTATTCAATTTCCCCTGCATCTCCAATTTCATGATTCCAGCTGCTGTGAATTGTTTGGTAATCGAGCCAGTGCTAAACACAGTTTCAGATGTATTTGGAATATTCTCAGATCTGATTGCCATTCCATACCCCTTATTCAGAACGATCTTACCATTTTTCGCCACCAGCAATGCTCCAGAAAATCCAAATGGAGTTATCTGTCTCAGGTATCTCTCTATTTTATTTCCCAGTTCTCCTTCAACAATCTCATTTTTCAATAAATTATTATGAGATAGACTATGACCTGTTGAGATTGAGGTAATTAAGAAAATGATGGATAACAGAAAAGAAAAGAACCGCATTACGGATTTAACATTCATCCTCTTGGGCATACTTTTTTTATCCATTTTTTGCCTCCTCCAGTATTATAAGCATTTTATTATTATAAAATTATTCTCAGACAAAATAGCTACAAACTTATTATGATTTAAGAAAAAAGTAAATTATTTTAAGAAAGGGACAATGCATTGATTTCGGATATTTAATAACCAGGCATAAAAAGGAAAGCTCCGAAAGACAACGATACTTGAAATATTCAAACTTAGGACCTGGTATAGTTATTTGATCTCAACGATTCTTTCTTCAATTTCGTAATTGAGTACTTTGTACTTATCCAACCATTCCATCAGAACGATGTCTAATAAAATGCCGGTATCCTTTGGGGCAGTCACAGGAAAACCTAAGTATTTTTCTTGTGCATGTCCAACCAGGTAATTATTACTGACAATAGTATATGCTTTCCCCGGCCAGAGAAGGTTGCCTTTTTTTACCAAAACCTCCCCTTTGATTTCTATATAATCTACTCTTTCCCCATAAGGTCTGACTTTTTTAGGGTGATATTTGTACCTTATGCCTGAAACCTGAATTCTATCCCAGCCTCTTTCCACGTCTGCCTCCAGAGCATCCTTAAGCTGCTGACCTGTAAGCTTGAATACAACCAATGTGTTATGAAAAGGAGCAACATCAAATATATTAGATTTGGTTATCGGCCCGGCCTTAATATCAGCTCTGATTGCTCCAGTGTTGTGAAATCCGATTTGAGCTCCTGTCTTCCATCGCATTACATCAGTTATCCAATTTCCTAGCATGCTTTCCACAAATATATTTTCTCCTGGATAGTAATTTACAGTCTGATCTGCCTTGGCTTCTCCTATAACTTTAGCATATTCTTCCCCGACTAAGTCATCAACCTCTCTAACTAAAGCAGCAACTTGAGGTGATGGCTTCAAGTCTATATCTGCCCAGAGCCAGATCAATTTTTCTTCATAGCCAACAACTTTATCATTATCAACTTCCACTCTTAAATAACCCAGGGTCTCTTGATGTCCCTTTGTTGACTTGACTAATACCCCATCTACATCTTTAAATCTTCCATCCTCAGCAGCGACCAAAACTATGTCAATTCCTGCTACTTTTTTAGCTACATTTACTCCCTCATCAAACCAGCCATGAGCAATTACCACAATCAAATCTGTCTTTTTGTCGAGCACCGGGACATAAGAATTAAGGGTGGGGACAACTGGTAACACATCAAGACCCTCGACTATTTCTTTTTGGACTTCCGTCAAGAAATTCTCCTCCATAACTGCAATCACTCCCACTTTAATCCCCCCTACCTCAAAGATGTGGTATGGCTCTGCCGGAAAAAGTTTACCGCTTTTTCTATAGATAATGTTGGCCATTACTGTAGGAAACTTAGCCAACTTTGCCAGCCCCAATGCATTGTGCTGTCCTCTATCAAAATCATGATTGCCGTAGCCCCAAACATCGTAGCCTAATCTGTTAAGGAACTCCATCATTGCTCCACCAGTCACTCCTTCATATTCAATTTCTGCGGCTAGTGTGCCAGTTAAAATATCGCCTGTTTCAATTAAAAATACGTTTTTCTCCCTGGCCCTGATCTCGTTTATATAATGACTAGCTGCCTCCATGCCCCCGATTAATCTTTCTCCATTTTCTACTTTGATCTTGTAGGATTTAAAGTTGCCATGAGTGTCGTTCGAGTGAATAAAGGTTATCTTTTCCGGAAACAGCGGGCAAACAACGGCAAGTATCAAGCCTGAAACCAGAACCAGGAAGAGAGCCCTTTTCACCAGAAAATTCTCCTTATTTTGGCTCGTGTTTCATTACTCTTAATCATGGATTATTGTATCAAACAGGAAAGTCTCTCCAGTTTCACATTCAAAAAACTTTAGCACAACTAGAATTTCAGGTCAATTCCTAAGTCGCTCATTTAGCCGTATTTGCCTTATTTACGGGGGAATACAGAGCGTTTCAAACAAGCCACTATATCTGAGTTTAAGCCTTGATATGCCTTTATTCTAGGCATATATGAGGAAAGCCTAAGCAGGCAAGGCACCTAGGGCAAGTCCTTAGGTGCCTTTTTTTATGAGTGGATATTTTACTTTTTCCAAATAGTAAAAAACTCGATGCCTCAAAAATGGGTATAGTAAGTGAGGAGTGAAAAAAATTTGATAAGGAGGTATCAAAAAAAGATGCCTGATTTAAGAATTTCAGATATTCAAATCATGCCTTTAACTCCCAAAGACGGGTTAGTTGCAATCGCTTCTTTCATTATCAATGGATACCTGTTCGTTGGGGACGTTGCAATTTTCACCTCCTTTACAAATCCCTTAGGGTTTCGATTAGTCTATCCAGACAAGATTTTAAGGAATGGCAAAAGAATCAATTGCGTCTATCCTATCACCAGGGAAGCAGGGCAAACCATAAGTGAGGCTGTAGTCGGTAAGTATAAAAAGCTCATGACAAGGGCTAACACAGGAGAGGGCAAAAATATGTATCAAGGAAGTAATAAAAATGAAATTCAACGCATCAAAAGAACCTAAAGAAAAAACTAAGCCTGAGTTCCACTATGCTATTATCCCTGATGAGCTGGATGATGATGAGAGGACGGGTGAAGTCAAACCTGAGGAATTGCGAACATGGTGTAAAATCTACCGCTATTGTATGAATAAAAAGTCATTGCATCCTTCCCTTATACGTGATTCTTTAAAAGAAATTTCTGAATTAATAGGTGTAGAAAAAAGGACACTCCAGAGACACGTCCCTAACCTGGAGGAAAGAGGCTGGCTAGAAACAAAATGCAAACGTAACAAATCATATAGAATTACCCTAAACAAAAAACGGGATAAAAGTGAAGACTCTAAGGGGTAGAGGTGACACGTATGACGTTTTACTATAATAAAATTTATAGCATCCTGAGCACTAACCGCTTTATCTATAGAGAGCTAGGATGTGTCACCGATGTCACCCTGGGGTGTCACACGTGTCATCTTGAAGGTGTCACCGATGTCACGTCTACCCCTGGATATCGCTTCCTACAATATACAATACAGTATACATTACAGTTTCTTTTAATAAAAGAAACAAAAGAGGAGCGAGCTCGCTTAAAGGCTCGCCCGCTCTATAGGAAGTATAAATACTTCTATAGAGATTTTATTAGAAGTAAAAAAAGCATAAACGGAAGAGGCTCTTGTAGGGAAGATTTAAAAGAGACTCTTATGGAGGAATTATCATGAACGAGAAACAAATTAAAGCTAAAAAGAAGGAAAAATCCGAAGGGAAAACGACGGATAAACCCGACAAATCCAAGAAGAAAATGACGGATACGTTAGTAAAGATAGACCAGAAACTCATCGTCCCTGAAAAGTGCACTTTTACGAAAACCTCTCTTATTCTTGATGAATCTATTTCCGATGAAGACTACCTCAAAGTTGGCAAGTTTTTAACGAAGGTGAAGAAATCCCTAATGTGGTGGATTGGGGATTGGTGTGCTTTTGGCGAATTTAATGAAAACTTCTATTTTACTGGAATAATGCTTGAAATAAGAAGTCATTATTCAGACAAAAGTATATATAACGCTACTTGGGTTTGTCATAAAATAGAACCTTCCCGACGTCGGGAAAAGTTAGAATTTGGGCATCATGAAGCTGTTGCCTCTCTAGAGCCTGAGGAGCAAGATAATTGGTTGGAACGAGCAGAGAAGGAAAGGTTTTCTGTTATGAAACTCAGAAGATTAATAAAGTGTGAAAAGTTACTCGCTGAAGCAAAAGAATATGAGGAGGCGGCGATTGTTACTGATAATTGGGGGAAGTCTTTTTATTATTTGGATTATATTCATCGATGCAGGGAAGCTATGAGTGAGGCAGCATATATGGTTGACGTTTTATGTTCCTGGAGAGACCGATATTCCTTTGATTTTTATTCTGATAATAATAATGAAGTGATAGCATTTCTGGAAAAGGCGAATAAGCTTCTAAAATCTCTCAAGGATTTGCTTGGCAGGGGGATTAACGATGATGAAGATATTAAAGAAGACTCAGATGATATAGAAGAGCCTAAAGATGAACCAAAGATTGAAGAAGTGAAAAAAGAGGAAGTCGCTCCTGAGGATATAGAGAATTTAGTCGATGATTAGGTTGAGAAGGTTACTGGGCTATGCCTGTATATGCCTTTATAGGTTAACTTCGCTGGTATGAGCTTCCAGGAGCAGGTAGCCTATGATGGTAGCCCCGCTCAGACCCCTCCCAAGATTTACAAAAAATGAAAATAATCTTTTCGGCTGGAATTCACTTTTCTTTTGTAATCTGGTATTAATATATGGAAGATGTACAGCAAGGGATTAGAGGGGATTAATTCATGATTAGTCGAGCTGCAACTAAAATACTTGCTAAGATTTATGGTAATTTATTTACGAAAAGAGTTTTTAAAAGCACTATGATAAGACAATACGAGGATTATGTTGTAGTAAAAAATAGGCTATATGATTTCTTATATGAAAGAGATTATGAGGTATGGTTTTTAAATGCAACCCAAGAGAGACATATTTATAGACATAGAAACTTAGTTGAATTCATAATGAAAATTCACACAGGAGAATCTTTGATTTCTGCTACACTAGAATGGACATCTGAACAAAGGAGAAAGTTAGGGCAAAAATATTTAAAAGATTTAGCTGAAGATATAATTAAAGATTTGAAAAGTTCATCTTCGGTTAAAGAATTAATTAGTAGATTAGAATTGGATGGCTATATTTGGAAAAATGAAAGATTATTATTTTCTGAATCCGATGTGTTAGATTCAGAAGAAGAAGGGGGAATTTTAAAAAGCCTAGTAGATGAGTTAGATTTAGAGAACAAAGAAACAACACTACATCATTTACAGTTATCTGAAGACCATTACATAGATGAAAAATGGGACGATAGTATTTCCAACTCAAGAAAATTTTTAGAGTCAATTTTACAGGAAGTTGCTGCTAAACATCATATGGTTGAAGGAAATACTATACTATCGGATTCCATATACAGTAGTCCTAGAGACGTAAGAGATTACTTAAAAAGTAATGGATTAATTGAAGAAAAAGAGAAGAAGGCTATAGCATCTGTTTATGGCTTGTTAAGCGGGACTGGTGGACATCCATACATAGCAGAGCAAGACCAAGCAAGACTCTTAAGACATATGGCACTCACATTTTGTCAGTTTGTTATGTTAAGGTTGAAAGGATTTATAGAGCATTAATCTTTTTATTTAGGGTTGGTAGGAGGTAAAAGATGAAAGCTTTTATCATAATGCCTTTTGATGATGAGACAGCAAATGATGTGTATGAACTGTGTACAAAACCTATCTGTAGAGAATTTAATATAAAGGCTAATAGGGCTGATGAAATTTTTACAACAAATCCAATAATAGATGATATTATAAATGAAATAGAGGAAGCTACTGTCATTATTGCTGACATCTCAGGAAAGAACCCAAGTGTTTTTTATGAACTTGGAATGTCTCACATGCTTAAAAAAAGTCAAACAATCATGATAACTCATGACCCATTCGGTAATCTTCCTTTCGACATAGCTCATTTTAGAATAATTAAATATGAGAACTCTATTGCTGGAAAAAATGAGTATGAAAAGCAACTAACAAAAACATTAGAAAATATATTGAGGGATTATAAATTAATTTATAGAAATGAATATGAAATGATAATGAATTTATTAATGTCCTCCCCACGACAAAGTGATTTACTTTGTTTGATGTCTATAGGTAAAGCTCCTAAGCCAATAAAAAAAGGAATGTTTCTACAAGTTGAAGGTCACAATGAAAAAACTGGTGCTGGTATGGCATCGAGTACAAGTTCTGCGGAAGACGCAGTTCCTTCTTTCATAATGCTAAAATATGCTGAACTAGTAGGGGATATAATAATATTAACTGAGAAGGGTAAAGCCTTTGTTGAACTTTTAGAAGAAAGAGGTCTTGTGTTAGATTATGTAAATGGACATTCTTTGACTAAAGGTTTTATCTCGCAATGGGAAAAGATGGTAGAAAAACCTAAAAATAAAAAGATTAGAATATCACAACATAAGAAAAAAGTTAGGTAGTTTTTTTTATTTGGGATTTTGAATATATCATAATTATTAGAACCATAGGCCAACTCTCAGGATGGAAAAAGAATAGAACCTATCATTAAATAAAATGGATTTTTCAATGTCAAAATCTAAAAGTGATTTAAAACTTAGTGGTAGTGAAGCAGCTCAAGAAATGCAAGCTTTGAAAGATAAAATTGCCTCGATAGAGGAACATGACAAAGACCCTAAAGCCCTGGCTTCCCGATATTGAAAAAGACAGCTGAGCGAATTAGCTACTATGGATGATTGAGAGGGAGAGGGATTCTCGTTATCATTCAATTTGACTATTTTTTCTTCAAGAATTATTATATGCAAATAATTATATGGGAAAACATGAGGCTAACCAAGAAGTCTTCATCTTTTAAGAAATATCCTCCTAGCTCTTTTATGTACAGGGTAAGAAAATGGAGGATTATAGAAACGTTTATTGCCTTTGTTGCCGGTGGTGTAGCAGCTGTTGAATTTGTCTATCACATAATCTTTCATTACTATCATTTTCCAAGATATACCGTAGATATAACCATAATTGCCATTATGATAGCCATGCTCTGCACTTTGGCTTGGCGATGGTTTCGTGGGGAAAGAGAAGAGGGAACAGAAGAACCAAAAACAGAACCTATCAGCTTTCCTGAATGGAAAAATTCAATTGTTGTTCTGCCATTTGAGAATATCAGTTCAGAGGAGAGTCAGGACTATTTTTGTGATGGAATGACTGAGGAGATAATAACAGATCTATCTAGTATTCATGATCTGCGAGTTATATCCCGATCTTCGGCCATGATGCTTAAAGGGAGTAAAAAGGCTGTTAGGGATATAGCCAAGGAATTGAACGTGCAGTATATTCTGGAGGGAAGTGTGCGGAAGGCTGAAAATGATATTCGGATAACGGCACAGCTCATTGAAGCTACGAGTGATGCTCATTTGTGGGCTGAAAAATATAGCGTCAAGTTGGATGATGTGTTTGATATTCAGGAGAAAGTATCTCGTTCTATCGTTGATGCCCTTAAGTTGAAGTTGAGCCCCGAAGAAGTACGAGGAATAGCCGAACACGCCATTGATAACGCCCAAGCATATGAGTGGTATATAAGGGCCCGGCAGGAATTCTGGAAATACACCGAAGACTCTCTGAATAGATGTCTTCAATACCTGAAGAATGGGGAAACTATAGTCGGTGATAATGCTCTCTTACTGGCGGGGATAGGATTCGTCTATTTTCAATTCTATGACTCGGGTATCAGGCTAGAGACAGAGTATATACAAAATGCGGAATCTTATGGGAAAAAAGCACTGCACCTGAACTCGGATTCGCCTCATGCGCATCGCCTATTGGGTCTTGTTCAACTGAAGAAAACAGGCTCCACGGAAGCTTATGGATACATCAAAAAGGCCCATCAGCTGGATCCCAATGATCCGGATACCCTGTTATGGCTAGGCTATATTCTCTCCTTGATTAAAGGGCGTATTAGTGAATCTGAGCCGTATGTCAGAAAACTTTTGAGTATCGACCCTCTCATTCCGGCCAACCAGAGTGCAGTTGCAGGCTGGCACCTGGCGCAAGGGGAACTTGAACAGTCCCTATCGCACTTCCGCAAGTGGTACCACATGGAACCGGACAGCTCCGTGGGCAGGTGGCATTTGGCTGTAAATCTGGCTCTGAACCAAAAGCAAGAGGAATCCATATCACTTATTGAGCAGACCGATAAGGATATCCCTGGTGGTCCCATGAATACGTTTGGCTTGATTCTCAAATGCGCTATTAAGGGGGAGAAGGAATCTATCAAGGAACTGCTCACTGATGAAATCACTCAAATGGCCTGGAATGATTTTCACCTGCCGTGGTTCATGGCACAGTGCTTCGCTCTACTAAACCAGAAGTCAAGAGCATTGGACTGGCTTGAGCAAGCAGTAGAGCAAGGCTGGACTAACTATCCATTGTTCAGCACATACGATCCCTTCCTAGAAAACATCCGTGGTGAGCCTCGTTTCAAGAAGCTCATGAAAAGAGTCAAATACGAGTGGGAGAATTTTGAGGTGTGAGGCAATAAAGCCAAATCCATAGAGCATTACAAGAAATTCCTCGACCTGTGGAAAGACGCTGACCCAGGGATAGCCTGAGGTTGATGATGCTAAGAGGAGGCTGGCTGGGTAGTGATATAGCCAAAGACCCTAAAGCCTTGGCTTCCCTGGATTGGAAAAGACAGCAGAGCGTGGTTATCGCCTCATTGGGAGAGACGGATGAGGGAAAGAGAAATTCTCATCAATAAAATCGTTTGAAGATATGGAAAGAGAATTTAAAAGAGGGATTATATGGATAAACTACTTGATTTGATTATAGATTTATTGAAGAAAGGCTGGAAAAGTCTTTTAGGTCTGATATGTGGAATTTCATTAATTATAATAGTCTGTTGTTATTTTAATATTCCCTATAAGTTATATGTAATCCCGTGTTTAGTTTTTATATGGATTATTGTTTGGTCAATAAAAAGTGGACGATTTATATTCCCAACTAATAAATATCTAATTATATTCTGCATAAAAACAGACCAAAATTCCGCTGATGAATACAAAAAATTGTTTTATAAATTACAAAATGAATTAGATGCTATTAACTTAACTAAAAGGGTGAAACTTACAGATATTTCATCTGATATAATAAACAATACAAAGCAAGCAGTAAGATACAGAGAAAGTCAAAGTATTGATTTGATAATCTGGGGTAGCTCTTTTTCAGAAACACGAAATGGAAAATCTATTGTCAATTTTAATCTTAGATATACTTTTAGAATTAATAAAAGATTAAATAAGAAACTAAAACTCTTTATTTCAGACCTTTTATTAGTAATTGGCAGAAAAAACTGGACTATCAATTTAGACAATACATTATTTGATGAAATCAAAGTAGTTAATAATTTTATAGAGGCGTGCATCTTTATCGCTGGCGTCCATTTCTTAACTGATTATAAACTTGAAGATGCTATTAAACTGTTTGCTGCATTAAAGTTAAAGATGATTAATGTGGAAGATGATAATTTTAAAAAATTTGCTAAAGGAAGGATTAATGCTCTCATCGTGGAGACCTATCTTCTTTTGGGGATGATTGAGACTGAAAATAAGAATTACAGATTAGCGAAAAAATATTTTCTTGAGTTGCTCAAATACCCTATAAAAAAGTTCCGCCTGTATGCATTTTTAGCAAAGCTTGAATATTTATTAGGAAATCTGAATAAGGCAAAACAATATTCTGAAGAAGCATCAAAGATAGACAAAAATCATCCTGTTATATATGCTAATACTGCTTTTTTTAGAATTTTAGAAAAGGACTATGATAAGGCACTTTATTGGTATAAAAGAATAACAGCTTTAAAATCTATAGATTTAGATGTTCCAGGATTATTAGAGTTTTTGAATGATAAATATGGAGAAGATAAGAAAGAATTAGCATTTTTGTTTGCCGTAGGAATCATAAATTACTTTTTTTATGACCGTAAGAAAGGATTGTCAGATTTATCAAATTTTATTAGACGAGCAAGAGATAAACAGCAATATATTGATATGAAGAAATATGCAGAAGAATTAAAAGAAAGAATCAAACAGGAAGCAAGGTCATAGCTGCACAGGTCGGAAGGTCTAACTAATAAATTTATCTCCCAACAAAGATTAATAATTTTCCTAATTTAATATTTTCCTATTTGGATATTGAAGAAAAACAGAATCATAATTTGATGGTATATTATATTAGAGGCAAACTATTTTTTGCAGGCTGCGGAGACTTAAAATCCCCACCCGGACACAGAAGGAATCAGTTTCAAGCCCACGCAAGGAGAGATTGACGCTGGCCACGAAGCTGCTTATTTAAGGAGCGGGTTAAGAATCTATTTGGATTGAGAAGAGAAGGAGATTTAAGCAAATGAAGCAATATGAAAATGAAGCCTGGCTGTGGCAGCAATACGCTGATGAGAAAAGGTCAGCCAGGTCAATCGCTGATGAGTGCGGTAGCAGCCACACAACGATTTACAGGCACTTAAGGTTGTTCGGCATACCTATCAGGCCACAGAGGGAATCTATAGCAAGGAAGCAGCCACAGAAGCAGAAGATAACAATGAGGGAGTTCTTGTTGAAGTTGAAAAAGATAGATGAGGCTATTGAGGAGCTCAGGGAGTGGCAGGAGATTATCAAGGCACTGAAAGGTGAGGAGTCTGATTTTTATGTATCTCCTTCGGAAGCAGAGCGGAATAGGCTAAGGGATTTTAGGAAGGCAAGAGCAGAGGAGCTTCAAAAGATGAGAAAGGAGCTGAAGCAGAATAGTGATATTGATAGTTGGCAGCATAACGAACATGAAGAGTGGTTAGCTCGACTGATGTTTGAGCAAGACGAAAGGATATAAAATTCCACTGCTTTATATGTTAAGTTCCACTGCTTTTATGTATTAAATCTGTCATTTTTATGTAATATACCACTGATTTATATGGAATCTTATGTTTACAGCTTTGGGGTAGTTAAGCCAGGTATGTGAAGTGGATAGGGGTAGACAGGTAGCTGCGTCGCTAACACGGAAATGGGCTGAGGTATCTATCTCAGGTTGAATTTACAGCCAGGTTGCCTGGTTGGTACACATTTTATGCCTGGGGTATCTGCTTCAGGTAGGTTAGGTTGCTGAGTTGGCAGCTTATGAAAAACAGGTTGCAGGTTGAAGGTTGAGCTTAAGGTTGAGGTTGCATCCAGGTTGAAGAAAGCGTCCAGGTTGAAAATCAGAAATCCTCTCCTATTTCATGACTCAATTTTAGTGGGGGTAAAAGTTTTACCCCTGTAGAGACTCAATTTTCCTCATATATGCCTATTTTACCCCTGTAAACAAAGGACAAAGGTTGAAGTCCAGCAAGAGGGAGGAAGGGGAAAGAGTAGCTGCTATTCACTGCCTCTATAGTGACTATAGCTGTGACTGTAGCTTCAGCATGTCTTAGATGCATAGGGGTAGTGAGCTGTAAGGTTATATCAGACCTGTTGTAGTGTCTGAGGCTGTCTGTACAGGTATTTTTCTGGGATTGTTCGCTGAGGAGTTTGAGCATCCTGGTTGTCCTGTGGGGATAGCTGAAAGCAATTTACGGATTTTATGTCAAATCGAGGGCTTGTGTTGTTTTCAGGAGTACTCTAGGTTGGTTTAAAATCTTTTAAGTTATTTAATACAAAATTTTTATATCAGTTTTTAGAGGTAAGATTCTACTCATTGGATAAAGAAAAGCGTATCAGGTATAGTGAAGCAAAAGGAGGTTGGCAAATGTTAAAAGGGGTTAGAGAATTTGGACTCTATTCCGCTCTCGCTATATTCTGATATATCACTTATAGTCACGAATACGAGCTTTCTTGCGTAGTTTTTCCAGAGCATAGCTGATTTGCAAATCAGACATCCCTTCAATTTGGATTGTCTCGTCTATCCCTACGATAGCCCCAGCAATTCCCCCTAATACTGAGCCGGGGATTGAGAGTAGACAGCCAAGTATAAGTCCGTTCCAATAAATACTTGTATCTTCTCCAGGACTTGTTACGGCTATCACCATTCCGCCGACTAAACCGACTGCCCCCCCTATGAGAGAGCCCAATCCCCGTTTTGACTTCTTCACGATTCTAATGGTTCTAATATCTCGAATCTCAATCGATGCATCTCTTCCATATCTATCCAGGAGAAGAAGTGAATTCGGTTTAACCGTGATTAGTTCACCTTCTATCTCGTGTCCATCCTTTTTCGTTATTACAATATCTCCCTGTTTCCTTTCTGGAAATCTTCTTTTCGAAGTTCCAGAAATAATTGATGCGCAGTTTTGAAAGAAGAAAACGCTTGAGACTATTAAAGCCAAAATGATTTGTGTTTTTCTTTTAATAATCATTTTACCCCTCCTTAACGAGGAACCCTTTTTGTCAGGCTATAATATCAGAAAGCTTATGTCAATCTCTCAGGTACTCATTTTTGTGATGAACCTCTTATATAAAGGTTGAGCTCCAGGTTATAATTTATATACACCCCGTGTGGTTCTCCCTCATATGGGTAGATATGAGCAGGTAGAGGCTCCTGTGGCGAATGTGACCCGATTCTTGAAGCTCAAGAGACTTCATTGACCTTGAATCATTGAAGAGATTGAGTCATTCTATATGGATATTTGTCAATAGGAATGTGGCACTTGACATTTAGAAAAGGAAGGTGTATCTTATTATTGAAAAAGCAAGGCAAGAGGATAAAAAACGAGAGAGACGATTTTAAAAAGGAGCGTATTCTATGGATAAAGTATTGACCAGGGAAGAAGCAGCAGCACATATAAAAATGAGTCCCAGGAATCTAAACAGATTTATGGCTGCCAGGCTTGTCCCATTTATTAAGACTCATTTCAGCAAAAATCCAGCGAAGGGAAGAGTCTATTTCAGCCAAAAAAAGTTGGATATCTGGAAGGAGAGAGATGAGGATTTTCAAGCGATGAGCGAAGCAGAGAAAGAGGCATGGAAGATTGAACAGAATGCGAATATCGTTGCTGAACGTGGCAAGGAAGCCGATGAAGAGCTACTGGCTCTGGAGATTTTAAAGCTGTCAAAGACGTTGCTGTCCTGTCTGGACGAGGGCAAGAATCCGAGCCTGAGTGAGAAAGAAAGGGAAAAGCTTGAAGAGCACAGTGAGGATTTTTCAGAATACTTTGCTAAAATCCCTGAGCTTCATTCACTTGAAAAGAAGCGGTTGATTGAGTTTTTTGATGAGGATATGGATTGCCTGTTTCACTATTTCCCAAAAACTTTTGAGGTTGAAAGGAAGGCTCGGAAGGAAGCTGAAGCAAAGCAGGTCGGGGTAGTAGAGATGTATGGAGGCGTTCCACTTGAACGCTTTCCAACATTGCCTGGCACTAAAAAGGAAAAGAAGCAGAGCATACAGGTTACCATCGAGCAGGCCGATGAGGTTAAAAAATGAGTTTTCTTATCTTTCGGTGTACCAGGGATGAGGGTTTTTTCCAGATTTCCCTTGTCTCTGGGTTTATTTGGCATGGGGGAGAGTGCTTGATACCTCCAAGCTAGCTAGCTCTCCCCCGAAGGAAAAGGTTTCTGGCATTTGATTTATATAAGTTGGATGCAGTTTTCACTTTGTCGGAGGGGAGCGGTTTGAACCTGCCAAGGCTGCTTCCCTCATTTTCAATGAGAGAGGAATAAGAGAGAGGATAAAAATTCAATTTAAAGGAAGGTTAAAATGTCGGAAGGATTAACAATCAAAGAGGAAAGTCAGCGTCTTATGGATATCATTTCTGATATTGAAGAGAAACTAGGACTTCATAAGGAAGAATATGGTGAAAGTGAGGTAGCACTAACCGAAACGGAAAAAATCAGCTTGGAAAGAGCAAAACTCAGGCTGAGTGCAATCGAAAGAGCCGAGAAGGAAATCGTGCAAAGGAATATCAATGATTCCATCGAAAAAGGCGAAGGATTGTTCCCCAAGGAAATGTATCGAGAAATCAAAAAAGAGGAGTAACCGTGGTAACTGTAGGCTGTTGTCTGGCTCTGTTGGTTTCAGCGTTCTTGATGTTGAAGGTTTTGAACAGTAAGAGTCTAAAGAAGAGTAAATAAAGGAGAGGGCTGAGAATGATTATTGAGGAGTAGGATATGAATTTTCAAATCATTGCTCTTGGATTTTTAGCCAAAGATTCTTTTGAAAGACAGATGGAGATGGTTGCATTGAATCAACAAAAGATGGCGGTTGGCTCGATGATGGAGATAGCTCATTATCTAAGAAGTATAACTCCAAGAAGGTCTGGTATGATGGCGAGCTTGGTAAGGGGATGTGATTTTAAAAGAAGGGGAAGATGGGGATTTAGCTTCTTTGTGGGCTGGAGAGCTTCGGACTTTTATGGCAAGTTTTATGCACCTTTCACTTTATATGGGACTGGTGTTTATGGATTATACGGAAGAGCTATAAGACCTAGAAGTGCACAGAGGCTTGCATGGCAAACAAAGTCGGGGGCTTGGAGAAGTGCTGAGGAAGTTCGAGGACAGCGTCCTAAACCTATTCTAAAACAGGCACAGAATTTCGGCGTGAAGCTGCTAAGACAAAACCTTCGGTTTGCGTACCTTCGTTCCATGAGGACGGGAAAGTGATATTTATTTTTTATAATTTTTAGTAGGAGGTGAGAAAAAGTTAAATGAAACAAAGAGCGGATTTGAGACTCAAATCTGCTTTCATAGTAGAGCTGTCCCACACGGAAAAAGAAGCTGACCACGTAGTTAAAGAAATGGGTATAGGCAATGAGAGAGAGAAAATACGACTTAGGTTGGTTCTACTATGGCTATTCGAAAATGGCTTACTTCAAAGGAAAAGGCTGAGGAGATAAAGGTGACTCCGCAAACTATAAGGCGAATGGCGTCAAGGGGAGACCTCCCCTCCGCTAAAAAGGTTGGTAGAGACTGGCGTTTTCTTGAAGAAGATGACGCAATTCAGGATAACCTGAAAACAGACCTAAGCAAGGAGAGAGCTCCTGATGATGAGCGTCTTGTGGAATTTGCACTTTCCTTGAGTAAGCAGAAAAAAGGAGGTTTAGCCATGAGGAGGTCATCACGTCTACCTCAAAGGCTAAACTTCGGTTATGGAGGCTATTTCTTGCGTAAGTATTCCCCCTCAAAACACAATAGGGCAGGTATGGACAGGTGGTATATTTACTTCTACGATGAGCACGGTAAGAAGCATGAGAAAGTTATCAAGTTGGCTGCGAGTCCAGAGGACGCTTTTGAAGCTCTTGAGTTTGAAAGAAGAAAGGCATTTAACCGCTATTTAGGGAAAGAGAATGAAGAGGAGATAAAGACAATCACTTTTAAGGAATTCTCAGTTGAATTTCTCCAAACGCACAACAAAAAGAATGCTCAAGGTGATAAGAGTATTATCAATCTGCACTTGATACCTCATTTTGGAAGTGTCGCTCTGGATAGAATAAGCATAAAGGACGTTGACACTTATTTGACAGAGAAAGAAGCTCATGGACTAAAACAGGGCACTATCAACCAGCATCTCATCTGTTTAAGAAAGATGCTCTACAAAGCTAAGGAATACGGTTACATAAAAGAGATTATTCCAATTTCAAAGAGACAACTTGCTGTTACAGATGCGAGAGAGGGCAAAGAAATACCTGATGAACACTTCTGGATGATACATGACAAAGCAGAGCCTTTTATGCAGAAGATGATGATTGTCTCACGGTTGTCCTCATGCAGAGGCAATGAGTTAAGGACTCTAAAATGGGATTGCGTCAAGCTGGACGGAGATGATTCTAAGTTCATTATCAGACCTGAGTTTGACAAAGCTAAGAAAGGTAAGCAGTGCGTTATCACTGAGCAGATGAGACCTGTTTTTGATGAGCTAAAGAAAAGTAAGAATAACTGTGAACACGTCTTTACCTACAGTGACCGTCCTATCAATAAGAGCAGGTTTTCAAGTGCATGGGTTAAGGCTGTTATAGATGCAGGGTTCAAAAAGGGATTCTACAAATTTCACGACTTGAGGCACACAGGTATTACAATAATGGCACACAACGGACAAGTGGGTTTTAGAACAATTCAATCCCTAGCAGGGCAGCATGATGCTAAAACTACTCAAAAATACATGCATGACAATTGGCAAGCTCAAAAAGAAGCTGCGGAAGTCCTTACCCTGGACTCTAATGACAAGAAAGTTAGGCATATATGAGGAAAGAGATGAGATTTACAGGGGTAGCAAACTTTAGCACAACAAAAATTTGATGTCAAAAAATTAAGGACAAAAAGTCAAGATTTTCGCAAATTAAGGAATAATGGCGAAAACTCGAGCTGGCGCACCTGTCCCTCCTTTAATGGGCATCGGGATGACATAGAGCGTTGTTCCAGAGGGAGGCAACTTATCTAAATTGGCTATATTTTCTAAGGCAAGTTTATCAGCTCTGCAGAGAACTTGATGAACTTTAAATTCTTTTGATTTTCCGTAATCAATACTCGGAGTATCAATGGCTATTCCGGTGATATTTCTCTCTTCTATCAAAAACTCGACTGATTCAGGTGAGAAACCAGGGAAACTCAGTTCAGGAATAGCTTCTTCGCCTGTTTTATCGGTTCCGAGGACTTTTTTCTTATCAGGGTAGTATTTGGTATCTATACCTGTGTACATGATTACCCAGGCGCCATCAGGAATTTTTCCATGTTTTCTCTCCCAGTTGTTAATATCATCAACACCAAGAAGATAATCTCGATTCTCATCGCATTTTTCAGTGACATCTAACTTGACAGCCGGCCCTATCCACTCCTCCAGAGGAATCTGCTCGATAGTGCGTCCCTTCTCTGCAAAATGAATAGGCGCATCGACATGAGTTCCTCCGTGCTCTGAAGCACTGAACTCATTGGAAGCATACCACCAGCCTCCTTCAGTAATTCCCCAGGAAACCTTCTCTAGTTTAAAAGACTTTGCAGTTGGCCAATAGATCGTGCTTTCATCATAGGGATAGGTCATATCCAGTAATTTTCCCTTGGAACCACAAGCAGAGAAAGATGCGGTGACGACAAGACAAAAGAAAACAAGCATAATCCATTTTTTTAATAAGCTGTTTACTACCTTCATATTATAACCCTCCCTTTCATCCAGTAATTAGCCTGAATTATTCATAAAAAATGCCGATACTTTCTGCAATTACAGCAATATCAAAAAGATATCTTGATATTGCTGTAGATCCTGATAAACACTTATTCGAAAAGAAGCTATCTATATTAATCGGCATTTTTTCCCTGGTGGCGAGTCGATCTCACCACATCTGCTTCGTTGCAGCCCATTCGCGGTGGAGGACCACAGCTTCATGGGCTGACGCCTTGCATCTGCGGCAACGTCGACTCGTGAATAATCCAGGTTAGTAAAAGTTGCTTTATGCTCTTTCTTTAAAAAATGGGCTGAAGATAATAAATAAAAAATTGAAGCAGCACTACAAAAGCAAACTTTTATGTCAAACCTAAAAGAGATTAAGTGTTAATGCTGGAAAGAACCATCTCTTAAGGATGCGGAAGCACTGCTTAAAAAGTTCAAATAAGGCCTACGCCGGATAAGAACTGCCTTTATGATTGAGAAGGCCCTGCCCAGAAAGACAAATATCAAGACCTAACCCCGGATAATTAATCCCAGATAGATGAAGCTAGATAAGAAATTATCTATTAAATTGTTTGAATCCCCCGCGTTTTTCAAACCGGGGCTCTCTTCTTTGCGCTTTATTAACCTTGAGCTTTCTGGATTTTAATTCATAACCATCCAACGACTCTATCGCTTTTTGGACTTGCTCATCATTCTCAAATTCTGCAAACCCAAATCCCTTTGATCTACCGGAAAATTTGTCTCTTATAATGTTTACATCTTTTGCCTCGAAGCCCTTCTCCTTGAATATTCCTCTTAGCTCCTCTTCGGTTACTTCATAGTCCATATTCCCAATATAAATCTTGTTTTCTTCGTCCATTATTACTCCCTTAAAAAATATTATCCATCAAATAAACCTTTCCTTTTTTGTTGCTTTCTTACATTCTTTCTCCTTTTAATAAATTTCACATCCAGCATTGCATTAACTAAAATTTATTTGGAATTTTCCCCCTTCTCTCTAAATCCTAGATGTATTTAACGCCTTTTATGTTTCTTCCAATTCTCATCTGTATTCTTATATCTGCATGGAAAGTCTAATTATACAGAATTTCCCGAATAATACAAGAAAAATTTACAGTGTGCAGCCATTCCCAGCTCCGTTAGTAGAAAAGGTTTTGGAAAATGCCCTGCTCTCCTATTTTTTAAAAAACGGATGCTTAAGGAACACGGGTTTCTG
>Ga0209979_1001334_pt1 | contig 27517 bp, 27 predicted proteins | sample AnhtaG_FD_183114 | JGI IMG/M metagenome (GOLD analysis project Ga0209979, IMG submission 183114) | Deep subsurface microbial communities from Anholt, Denmark to uncover new lineages of life (NeLLi) - Anholt_01485 metaG (SPAdes) (version 2) | ecosystem: Environmental > Aquatic > Marine > Oceanic...
TTGCAAACTGTGTGAAAACAAACCCAATTCAAAGCCAATCAAAGCCAATACAAAGCCAATTAAAGCCAATAAAATGCCAAAACAAACCCAATACAAACCCAAAACAAACCCAATCAAACTCGAAGCGAAGCGGATATCCCTACGGGTGAGCTTCTCGGAATCCTCAAACCGGGGACCAATTTCAAAGGCAAAAAAAATGCTGCTGCATTTGACGATTAATCAAAGGTGTACGACCGGGGGCGGCTTTTTAAAATCTTTGGTATTCCAACCAGCTTTTCTGCCGATAAACAGGATATGGTCTCGAAGCATAAAAAAGTGAAAAGGGGATAATCCGATGAGAAGCAGGAATTTATTGGCCGTTGCCGCAGGTTTGGTATGCTGCGTAGTGGTGGTCTGGCTTTCCACATCAATTCAGGGCGGCGAAAAAACTTACGAGGTCCGGCCCCAAATTACATTGCCCGAATATAGAAGCGATACAGCCCGTGCCATAGATGCCTATGAGCGTTTGATGGACCGGTATATGGGCCTGACCGAGAGGAATTTAACCGGGATTGGCACGGGCCTCAAAGGCGTTGTTAAAAAATTAGATTCCATTGACGCTAAATTAACAGAGCTTTCGACAAGGATGGCAAGAATTGAAAAGGCGCTTGGTATTGAACAGGGACCCCATTTGCCCAAAAGCAGGCAAATGAGAACCCAACCCAAACGCCCGGTCGAGAAAAAAGCTCCGCCGGAGGGGGTTCATAAACCCATCCACCCCCCTGCTTTCTTGCGAAAGCAAGAAGGTGGGCCGCCGCCTGTGGAATAAACCTCACCGGCCTGGCATAATCCGGCGTTGATGCTCGATACTCGATGCGACAAAAGAATTAAACGCAGAGAACGCTGAGAAAAAACTAAAATTAAAAAAACTCAGCGGGCTCTGCGAACTCAGCGGTAAAAAAAGACGGGAATCGGAAATCGAATGTGAGCAGGCTTTAGCCGTAGGTTTTGCCGTTTTGGTCCACGTAAATAGTGCCCTTTGCCTGCTTTATTACCTTAACTGCCTTTGGTACATCCTCCAATTTCGGGACTTTGAATAGTCTGCGGCATCTCTGGCATCTTATCCTTCGGTCGGCGGCGCTGCTATCGAGCAGCCAGTTGTGGCCACATCTTGGGCATTGGGCAATAATCTGCATCAGTAGATACCTTTTTCAAGAACTAAGTACTGAAATTCGAAATTGACCCGCACACAAAATATTTTATCCGCAAACTCAGGTGGTATCCATTATAAATTTTCTCTCCCTATTCCTATAATATCACTTTATTATAACCACTACCGCCTTGAGCGGAAAGAATATCAGGACTACGGCTCAGGCCGATATGATTTTGCTTGATTTGGCTTTTCGAATTTGCTAACATAGCTTTGCCGGGGTGTGATGAAATGATAAAGAGAATTTCATGTAGAGTTGTTAGATCTGTTCCTCTTGGCAAAAGCAGTGACGCATTGCGACACGCAAGACAGCCAAATAATAAGCACTACAAGATTAGCAGTGCTGCTGCTGTAAATATTCGTGCCAGGCACAATGGCACTCCAGTTATCTATACAGGCCGGTTGGACATAGCAGGAGTATCTGTCGGCGATAGTCCGATGGGGCAAATTCTCGATTGTTACGTTTGAGATTCTGGCCGGCGAGTCGAAATCATACCAAATCTTTTAAGCGGTGTCTCAGGTAATAGCGGCATTGAGACAAGATTACCGCGCTTATCATTATGATGACAAAAGCGTCGATGGGGGAGACTTCATTTATTACGACGGCCAAAGCTGTGCCTGCGGCTGGTGGGTGTTCAACATTCAAAGCTACCATAATAAAGATAGCAATTCCGACTGCGAGGGCATATTCAAGGGAATAATACGGCAGGGGAGTAAAATAGAATATAGCTCCAGAGGCCAATCCGACCAGGTGCCCGCCGATAACGTTTTTTGTTTGTGCGGATACGGTGGTGGGCATTGCGAATACGATAAAAGCAGTGGCACCCATTGCGCTGATTACGACCATTTTTTCCTTGCCCAGGACAAGGACGAGGATAAAGAGAGCAGCGGCAGCCAATAAGCTTTGCAGCAGGTAATATTTCCAGAGCTTTTTAAATTTTTCCTTGATTGTTGCTTCTGGTTTCATATTTGGCTGTTTCGGCCTGACTTTTTATTATTCGGACGGATTTGAAAAAAAACGGCGAGGTGTTGATAACTGGGGTGGCCAGCCGTGTATGTTTCCTCGCCGAGTTTGTAAATCCGTTCAGGCTATGGTATTGACCTTCCGTGGTCGGCCTTACGATTTAATACTTTCTTTTTTAAGTTTTTATATACCAAACATTATGATGTCTTCTGCGGCTGCTCGAGTGTTTTCGGGACTTTCAAGTTGACCGGACAATAAAAGCTCTTGTGCCCGTTGAACGGCCTCGGAGTCCGTCTGTGAGGCTTGGTTTGCCTTTTCAATCAAAGAAGCATAATTGACCTGCAGGGATGCATCCACCCCATTATTTGGAGGAGTCTTAGCGGAGTCGGGTTGTTTGGACGGTGATTTTTCCAGAATATCTGGGATTTGATTGGCATCTATTTTTTCTATCATTGTATTACTTCTCTTTCAGAACTCCTAATCCACAATCTTTTTCGCACATTTTTGGCGAAACTTTATGATTTTTTGCCGAATTTTCATTTTTTTCTAAAGTTAACGTTCTTTTCGGACGAAAAAACTATGTTTGTAATCTTACCTTCTGGGCTGTAGTGTTTCGGCCACCTCATAGACTACGAATTTGATGAACCCAAGCGAACTAACAACCATCAATTGTTCGCGCAAAGGGGCAAACCCCGCGCGCATTTCCCGTTGAAAATAGTTTTTTATCCGATGTTCAGTTGTTTTATCGGCGGTGTCCCAAATTTCCTCGAGAGCCCACAGCAGCTGCCCATCCGCCAGGTCGACAAGCTTCAAGCGAAGACCAATGGCCATATGAGGATAAGGCCGATATTCCGTAACAGTGCCAATCAATACGGCATCACACTTTAATGTCTTGCGAATGGCGAATAACTCCGCAAGAGTATACGTTGAGTTCAGGTCCAACTGCAAGCTGCGCCACGCAGGAGCGTTTTGGCGGACGACAGTTAAACCGAAAATCTGTTTTTTTTGCAATGCCTGGAAAAGCGTTTCGGTTACATCGGCGGAAATTTGCGGATAGCTCGAATCGTTGTCCAACTCAACAATAGCAACCCTGCCAATGGTGGACAAATCCTTATCCGGATTTAGATAATAGTATTCCACAGCCGGTGCAGAAGCGCTATAAAAACTGCAGCCTGATAAAAGAACCGGCAGCAAAAACGATAATGCTATTTTTAAGTTATTCATTTGATTTACCCGAAGTTGGAGTTTCTTTTAATTGGGCTTTGCCTGGCTTACTGATGCCATATCTGAGCCCTTCGCTTCGCTCGAGGATAAACTTTCGCCTTCATTTTGGCCTGATTCCGCCTTAACTTCTCCGCCGAGGATTTTAAGTATCTTGAGCAGTGTTTCCAGTTGGGCTTTTTCGGCATAACGCATCTCGTCACGGAAACCGAGGATATCGGTTTTCCAATTGTTTAGTTCGATGCGCATTTCAATCAGAAGGTCATTTGCTTCAGTTAATTCTTTTTGTGTTTGGTTTAATTCAGCCTGTCGGGATGTGAACTGAGTTTTTAGGCGGTGGTTCTCGGCGATAAGGTCCCGGTTTTTTTGCTGGAGCACAGCCGCCCGTTCGGATAGTTTGGCGTATTTTTCCGACAATTCTATCGCGGACTCTACGGCAGTTGGGCCTTGTGGAGCGGATTCCCGGAATCTTTTCGCAACCCCGATTCCATCAGAATGCTGCTGTTTTTCGGCAGGGTCGGGCGGGAAAATAATCTTCACCGGCCCTTCAGCGAGTTGGCAGCTCAGTAGCAGAGATATTAGCACTAACGGAATCAGAAAAGCTATGATTTTTTTGTTAGTTTGCATTTTCATTTTCTCCAATTATTTTTGTTTGGTCAGGTTTCTGGTTAAGGTCCTCAGACGCACCATTTTGTGCGTCATCCGGCACCGCATCGACGGACATTTGTGAACCCTCGGCAGGAGATTCGGCAGCAGCATATTCGCATCGTACATACGTTTTTGTTCCGCAGGAGCAGGTTATTTCTATAACAGCAAATTCGGGCTGGTTTTCTACAATACTTACCTGAGGTGTGGCTGAGGCCACATCTTTTCCTTTTGCCGACCCTGGAGCAACCTCTTCCGTATTGAGATGGAATGGGCCTTCGAGTTTGACGTTGCTACCCTTTAAGATGTGTCCCGCTGCTTTTGCCATTTATTATCCTAACCTTTCGCTCTTTTTCGCACGGTAAGAATTACGAAGTCAAGCACAATAATCGATAGTGTTCTGGTCACTTTCGTTTTCGGTAAGTTCGTTGTCGAGGCCCTGCTGGTCAACCGACTCGTTTAGTTCTTCTTCCGGTTCTTTCTTGTTTTGCCTGGTCAAGTTCTGCTTGCGTTTTCTTTCTTCGCGGCGTTTTGTAGGAGTCAAAGCTTCAATATTTTGCGGGCCTTCCGTCGGCTTTATTATATGGTAATCGTTATCTGGCATCTTTCCATTGCCTCAATTTTACGGACAAGTTAAATAGAGCACTTGCGTGCAGTTGGCTGACACGCGGCTCAGTAATTTTGAAAACCTCGGCTATCTGCTTCATCGTTAGTTGCTGCTGATAGTAGAGCAAAATAATCTGTCGCTGCCTCTCGTTCAACTGCTGTATGGCTTCGGTTAGTTTATCTATAAGCTCATCTTGTTCGAGTTGCTGCACAGGAGTGCTTGTGTTGACTGCCGCCAGAAGATTGCCCAGTGCAGGCGAATCCTCTCCTCCGAAGCCATCGATTGAGACGAAATGCTGCGCACGGGCATTTTCGAATGTTTGATAAAGCTTATCAACAGTTATTCCAAGTTTTTCGGCCAACTCGGCATCATTGGGTGCGGAGCCTGTCTGCTTGGTGATTTCCAGGCTGAGCTGGAGGGCCTTATGAATCTGCCTGCTGATATTTGCAGGGACGAAAGACCAGCCTCTCAGTTCGTCGAGAACAGCTCCTCTTATTCTAATATAGGCATAGGTTTTGAACTCGGCCTGGTGAGACGGGTCGTAATTGCGAACAGCCTTAACCAGCCCAACAGTTCCTGCGGAGACCAAATCTTCGTATGATAACGGAGGCTTCAGATACGTTACTACACGCTGAACTATTTTATGAACCATAGGGAGAAACTGGGCTATCTGCTCATTCTCGGGTTTGCCCTGGGCGGGTTTTTTCTGTCCGGAGTATGCGCGCCGGGCAACGGTCTTTAGATGCTTTTGGCTATCTTCAACAAGCGCCGTTAGATGCTTTTGGCCATTAGATGTTTTATATGCAACATTATTTGCATCTAACGGAGCAATCTGATGTTCGGAAATATTTTTAGTCTGTGTCGCCACTGCCTTTTTCCTTTTGTTGCTTCATCTGGTCTGTAATCATCGCATTTATCAAAATAGCGTTAATTGCTTTTACAGCCAGAGCTGCCGCTATATATGCACACACGGCCCCTGCCAGGGCCCTCTTACAACAGGTAAACGGCGAAAGACCACTACCCCAGCCGATAACAGCTATACCGAAAAAACATATCACAGCAATGCTTACCGCGATTGACCGAACGTTTAACGGCATAATTAACTGCTCCGTTCTATAGTATTGCGTATGTCATATTACGTCTATTTTCTGCACAACTGATAACTATGGAGCCCCGATGAGTTCCTGCTCTTTGGGCGCTGCCTCTTGAGATTGCTGTACAGATATGGTTTCTATTGGTTCTACTTCGGTTCCAAGGACTATTTCGTCATAAGCTATGACCGGCAACAGCGGCACTGTTCTCGATAGCATTGCTGCCAGAGGCGCCCGTAATCTCGAATCGCACAGCAAAACCACCTTGTCCTTACCTTTGTCCATTACTGCTTTCCAGGCTTGTGCGATATTTCTGCTTATATCCATTGCCATCTCGGTTGGCAAAGTTAGGTTTATTTCCTCTGCTTCCTGCCGCAAAGTTGAGGCCATTTGATGTTCGAGTACGGGTTCGAGCGTTATGGCTGAAATTTTACCGGCCTCGTCTTTGCACTGCTCGGTAATGGTTCTGCTTAAAGATTTTCGAACCATCTCGGTTAAAATAGCAGTATTTTTTGTTTTTGAAGTGTGTTCGGCCAGTGATTCAAGTATGACAGTTAATTCACGAATTGGTATCCCATTCTTTAAGAGGTTTTTAAGCACGCGTTGAAGCAGTCCAATAGGTGCTTTCCCATCTGCGGTAACAACTTCTCCGACCAATGACGGTTGAGTTGTGCGAAGTCGGTCAACGAGAAGTTGAACATCTTCGCGGGTCAATAATTCGTCGGCGTGTTTTTTTAGTGTTTCAGACAGGTGCGTAATGAAGACGGATTCCGGGTCGATCACAGTATATCCGTTTAATTCGGTTTTTTCCTTATTGGCTGGTGTAATCCACAGAGCGGGCAAGCCATAAACAGGTTCAGTAGTTTCTATGCCCTCTACTTTGGTTTGGACAGCACCGGAATCCATAGCGAGGAACATATCAGGCTCTAACCGTCCCTTTGCAACCGGCAGGTCAGTGAGCCTAATCTCGTAAGCAGTCGGCTCGAGATTGATATTGTCCCGCAGGCGAATCAGTGGCATAACGATGCCGAGCTGCTGGGCAAATTTTCTTCGCAGCGCCCCGATGCGATCGAAGACAGTACTGTGTTTGCGAGGGTCCACCATACTAATCAATCTCACGCCGACGTTTACAGAAACTCTGTCGATATCCAGCAGTTCTTCGACCGGTTGTTTCTCCGCCTTTACTTGCTGCGAGAGGGTTTCGGGTTTTTTCTTACGGCCCTTTTCAGATTGGGCCACAGCTCGTCCCATCAGGGCCGTGCCGATAGCCAACAATAAGAACGGCGTTTTAGGCAAGCCGGGCACCAATGCTATCGCAGCGATGATGCAAGCAGCTATCATCAGCGGCTGGCTGGCCTTAAGAAACTGACTTGACAAATCTTGGCCGACACTGTGGCGTGACGAGATTTTAGTTACCAAAAAGCCCGAACTTACGGAGATTATCATCGAGGGTATCTGGCTGACAAGTCCGTCGCCGATGGAGAGAATCGAATAGGTTTTTATGGCACCGCCAATCGTCATACCTCGTGTATAACCCATAGCTATGCCGCCGATGATGTTAATCGCGGTGATTATAATTCCCGCCTTGGCATCTCCGCGAATGAATTTGCTGGCACCATCCATTGCCCCGTAGAACTCGCTTTCCTTGACAATTTTTGCTCTTCGTTCGTTGGCCTGCGCCTCGGTAATAGTGCCGGCGTTAAGGTCTGCGTCAATTGCCATTTGCTTGCCGGGCATAGCATCAAGGGTAAAGCGGGCAGAAACTTCGGCTACTCGTTCGGCGCCTTTTGTGATTACTATAAATTGTATAACAACAAGGATTAAGAAAATCACCAGCCCGATGACGAAACTGCCGCCGGCGACGAAATCACCGAAGGTCTGGATAATTTTTCCAGCGCTGCCCTGTAGGAGTATCAATCTGGTTGAGGCGACGTTAAGAGAGAGGCGAAACAGCGTTACGAAAAGAAGCAGAGAAGGAAACGTAGATAATTCGAGCGGCTCTTTCGAGGCTAAGGTGATTATTAAAACGGCCACCGCCAATGATATACTGCAAGCCAGGAGCATATCCAGCAATATCGTGGGCAGAGGGACTAAGAGGGTGGCAAGAACCACGACCAGGCCCACAGCCAAAATAATATTGCTGTAGGAAGCCAGAGGCGTATTGAGCAGATTTCCATTTGCTGATTTCGACAAATGAGGTTCCAGCGATTCCGACGAATTTAACCTATCAGATAGTGCCATTATAATTTTTTCTCTAAAGCAGCCATTGCTGCCCCGCACCAATTGAGCTTAGGCTCACGCCTAATTGGTACGTGGCAGCGTGAACGCTGTGATACTAATTTAGGGCTCAGTCGGATTTACAGCAGAGTCACCAAGGCCGAGAATCTGTTTTATTCTAACTGCGAATCTGTCCTCTACCACGACCACATTTCCGGTAGCGAACTTAGTGTCCCTCAGGTATAAGTCTACCGGCGCATCAATAGGTTTATCGAGTCTCAATACAGAGCCGGGTCCAAGCTGTAAAAGCTGCCGGACTGGTATCTCTGTCTGGCCAATAGAAACCGTAACAAGTATGCTCATATTCAGTAGGATTCCGATACCTCCGCCGGCGCCTAAGTCCTCGCTTGGAACAGCTTCGGAGAATTCAACGGGTTGTGCCTGCGTTTTTGACTCTGCTTTGCTTTCCGATGCATCGAGATTTTCCTGGTTCTGGTTTTCTTCTATGGCTTCAGCTGTTTCTGCCATATTTTTTCCTTTCGTATTGGGTTTAGCCTACAAAGTGCACATTGATTGACAATTGACACTTATAATCTGCCGGGCGTTATTTCCTCCCCGCCAATTCTTTCTGTAATTATCACGGCGTACCTGCCGGCTGATTTTGCAGGCCGACCGTGAAAAGCCATCTGGTCGTTTACCATCACTTCAACCGGCTTATCAATTGCTTTATCGAGCAACAATATGTCATCAACCTGGAGACTCATCATCTCGTCGAAAGTAAGCACTGTAGAAGCCAGTTGAGCAGTAACAGAAACCGATATTTGCTGTAAATGGTTAAGGATTGCTTTTGAAATATCCTCGGCTGAGAATTCATCGGTAGCTTGTGCGGTTTTTCCTACAACGGGTTCCAGGGCGTCACAGAGCATCAAAAGGTAGGCTTCAGTATCGTCTGAGTCGCTTTTCTTGACGTTGAAAATAATCTTGCAGAGTTCTTCTGTGCCTTTCAGTTCAAGAGGCAACAGTCTTCTGACAATATTCTTGGCCGGCTGGAAATCACAGTCGCTATGAGAGTCGGAAAGCGCCTCAACAATGGCAGAGCCGATGTCTAATAAAAGCGATTCTTCCAATTGCGATAAATCGCTTCTCGAATCTTCTTTGGATTCAGTGTCCCCGAGCAATTGTGTTGCCCATATAAATGCAGTTTTAAGAGGTATGCTGATGAGTCCACATGGATGGGCTTCGTCGGTGCCAAAAGCGAGATAATAATCATTCTGTCCGCTCTCTAAGGCATGGTCAAGAAGTTCGTTGGCGAAGTGCTGTGTGGTCGAGGCAATTGTTACATTGAAATCGCCGTGACATAAAGTGGCAAATTTCTGAGCAATCGTTTTACCTGTTTTTTTTGTGAAATCATCAAGCATGTGGAGCTGGCTGCGAGTAAAACAGTGAGGCTGGTGCCAGTTGTATTCGGCAGCCTCTATTTGTGTGGTATCCTCCATTATTGGCCCGGAACCGAGAGCCGCAAGGATCTGCTGTATCTTTTTTCTGCTTAAGTTGTTATTACGTGCGCCATTCATTGTATAGCGAATTCCTTAAAGAGAATATGCTTGATTTGAGGCTTGGCATCAGGGAAAAGCTTTTCGTTGAAAGCATCGAGTATTTGCGATTGAATACGCCTGAGGTTCCTATCACCTCTGATATCTTCCAGCGTCAGGCTCGCAAGATAAATAGTAAGCCAACTTGTCAGGACAGGTTTTTTCTCCTCAAGAAAAACGACCCCTTTCTGCTGGTCCACCTCAGCGCTGATTTCCAGTGTTATGGCCGCTCGAACATAGCGTGTTATGCCAGGTACATCGAGATTTGCCACAACGGGCTCTAACTCGTAATACCAGGTCTTTTGAGAGCCCGCTTTAGAACCGTCCACTTTCAGGTTCTCTGCCTGTGTTGATTTGACTTGTTGAGAAGGTTCGACTGTCTGGGGCGTGCCGGAGCCGGCAAATAATCGACCGAGTCCAAGGCCGGCACCGGCGCAAAGAACTATTGCAACAGCCATTATTATCCACGGCAGCAAGCCGCTGCTTGAGGGCTTTTCATCGGTTGATTTAGCCTTTGTATCTTCCTGCTGCTCCCCGTTTTTTGTTTCATCTGCATCTGCCATTTTTGTCTTTTGCCTTAATTATTTGGTATAAAACAATAAGTCGTAAAGCGCCTTATCAGGCTGGCTGCAGGCACCCTTGCTGACGATATCGGCGCATCTTATCTCGCAACGTTCGGTCACTGATGCCTAATACCTTTGCAGCTTTCGTCTGGTTACCCGCCGTCTGTCGTAAAGTATCAAGAATCGCTCGCTGCTCTATCTGCACAAGCGGTACTCCCCCCAGTCCGGAAATCGACAATTGACAATTGCCGCTTGACAATTTATTTTCTTGTGGGAGTGGTTGTAATTCATCAAAGAGCCACGAGACGTCAGCTAACGAGAGGGTTTCGCCGACTCCTAAAATCAGGGATGTTCGCACAACATTTCGTAATTGCCGGATGTTGCCGGGCCAATGGTATCTGGTGAAAATGCCCATCATCACGGGGTCGAGTTTAGTGATACGACGCTGGGCTTCACGGGCATAAAGGTTGACAAAATGCCATACAAGATCAGGCAAATCCTCTCTGCGTTCCCTCAGAGGTGAGATAACTAATCTTACTCCGCTTAGCCGATAGTAAAGGTCCTGGCGAAACCGGCCCTGTTGAACTTCGTGTAATAAATCTTTGTTGGTGGTACTTATTGTTCGAATATCGACTCTGATATTTTCATTTCCGCCGACACGTTCAAAATCCTGCTGTTCGAGTACGCGCAACAGCTTGGCCTGAAATTTTAGAGGTGTTTCAGTGATTTCGTCCAAAAGCAGAGTACCGCCATGGGCCATTTCGAATCGTCCCTTGCGCTGAGTGTAGGCACCGGTGAAGGCGCCTTTCTCATGACCGAACAGCTCACTTTCAAGAAGCGAGTCACTTAATGCCACACAATTGACTTTGATGTACGGTCCCTGTGCCCTTCTGCTTTCGTGGTGGGTAAGATAAGAGATTAGCTCTTTTCCTGTTCCGCTTTCACCGCTTATTAAAACTGGTGCCGAGGTAGGAGCTATTCTTTTGGCCAAATTGATGGTTTGGACTAGTTTCTCGCTTCTGCCCACAATCTGATAAAGGCAGCGGATGTCCTCCTGAGCCGAAGCTATCGTTGAGACACTGTGGTTTGGCAGGAAGGTATCCAGCAGTCTCTCTATTTTTTCACGTTGGAGCGGCTTGATTAGGAAATCACAACATCCTGCACGGATGGCCTTGACGGCTGTTTCGATTAGTTCGTCGCTCGTCGCTCGTCGCTCGTCGCTCGTTACCATAACCACCACCAGCTCCGGCGAATTTGCCCTGATTTTCCGGAGCAGCTCGAAGCCGCTCTGTGACTGGCCGGACAGGTCGGAGCGCTGGCTTATTTTGTCGCTGGTGAACACAAGGTCGTAATTACCCTTATCGAGAAGGTCAACAGCGGCTTTTTTGTCATTAGCAATGATTCCGTGGATTCCTTTGCGGGCTAAAATCTCAAGCATAAATCGAATCAGCTTAGGGTCGTTATCAACGATCAGTACATTTGCAATCCGGCTTCTCTGCGGGACTCGCTTTACGTTGTTTCTTGCGGTTTTGCTCACTTCCGGCACACTCCATTTTCACCCCTGCTGGTAACAAGCAGGAGCTAAGATTGGCTTTCGGCAATTAATACCCGGGGGTTGTCTTTCTGGTACCAATCAATTAATTTGCTCCGGGCTTTGGCCAAATCCGCCCAGGGCGAATCGGGATATTCTGCAATCAGTTGGCTGTACATCTTCATTGCCGTCGGCAGGTCATCATCTCGCAGGCAATTACCTATCTGAAATAAAATCCAGGCTCTATTCCGAATTGAAAACATCCCTGTTTTGGTTCCCGCCAAGCGGGGTCCCAAAACGACTTCGGGAACCTTCGCATCCTGCTGCGGTTTCTGATTTGGGTCGGCTTTGTCCGGACTGCTGCGACGAAGGGCTTCCTGGTAACATATCGCCGCATCTTTTAGATGGCCACTGAGAAACAAAACCTCTCCCAGCTCGAATGGGTTATGTAATCGTTCAGGATGTTGCAACAGACTCTTGAGCATTTGTAAAGTTAGGTCTGTTAGCGGCTCGTACGGGAGTTTGGGTTCGAGCTTTTTCTCCTCATTTTCTTGTGGCGCCTCTATGGCAGATGAAGTTTCATTGGGTTCAGTTGTTGGGGCCGGCTCAACGACAATGACAGGCTTAGAGACCTTTTCCCGCGGCCCAATTTCAACAGAACGGATTTGCTCAATTATCCGCTGAAGTTCATTTTTGCTCTCGGCCTTTTCCGCTTTAGCAATGCTAATCCTGGCCTGCCACAATTGGCGTGCGGGGTGATTATTTGAGCTTTGTGCAACAGGTAAACTACCCTGTGGCAATTGAGAGCGTTTTTTGCTGTCATTCCCTCGCCAAGCTTGGGGCAGGCTTTGAACCAGAGCTGAATTATCTGGCCACTCCGTAAGAAAAGATTCTTCCCCTTCGGCGTTGCGGGCTAAAGGCTCTTCCCGCTCAGAAGGATGAGTCGCCTCAGTAGCGGAGTTTACATCAGCAATCCGGCAATTTGCCGGACTGATTTGTAATTGCTCTCCTATGGAGTCCTCACGGACTTGCCGGGCTGATTGAAGCTTAGCGACCTGCATCAGGGGTTCCCAGAGGCGGAAAAGAGCATCCGGGGTCCACGGGACATCAGGGGCGTTCACATCTTGCGAAGTTTTGGCTGTAACATCCGGCATGTTAGCATCTTGCAAAGTTTCGGCTGTAATATTCGGCGTGTTTACATCTTGTGAAGTTTTGGTTGTAACGTTCGACGTGTTCACATCTTGCGAAGTTAGTGCTAAATTGGATGTCAGAAAATCAATCGGGTCGAGTTGTTCTGATGAAATCTCCGCGTTGGCAAAAGATGCTAATAAGCAAAAAGCTAAAAACGAAAAGCGAAGAACGCAAAAGCAGAACTTAAAACTCAAAGTTAAAGAACTTTTAAATTTCGAGGTTGTCATTGCGAGCGGAGCGAAGCAATCTACACCGTTCGCTTCCGTGAGATTGCCACGGCCATATTCTGCGGCCTCGCAATGACAATCGAGGCTCTGGTTTTCCTTTTTAATTTTCATTGTTAATTACCCTGTTTATTGGGTTCAGTGCCCCGCACCTATTAGGCGTGAGCCTGAGCTCAATAGGTGCGGGGTGGCTTCGGTCCCATTCCACTGGCCCAAAAGAGCCAATGCTGCGCTGTCATAATTTTTCTCTCGTGTATAGGCTGTTGCCAGGATGTTTAAGGCCTCTTGCTTTACTCGCTCTGAGGGCCCCGAATCTAAAAGCTGGGAGCAAACGGATATAGCTTGAGAATTCTGGCCGAGTTTCAAACAAACGTTAGCCAATTCGAGGGCGATTTCGTGTGCGAAAGGCCCGGGTTCGGCGAGGATAAGAATTCCGGTTAAGTTCGCGCGGGCGAGCTGCAAATTCCCTTTAGCGATGTAGCAGTTAGTCAGTTCGAAAGATATTCTGGCCTTTAACTGCGAATCGGAAATATATTCAACTCTGTCACCGAGTACCACAATAGCCTTATCAACCAGGCCCATCGCCCGGAGGACTTCGCTCTTGAGCAGTAACATCTCGACAGATTCTTTCTGTGAGAACGCCACTGAACGTATGTTCTCTAATACATCAAGTGCCTTGATGAAATGCTCCTGTTCGATATGACTTTTAACTAAAGCCGAGATAGTCTCCACATATTCTTTTCTGGAAAGCGGGCCTGCCAGTGCATATTGAAAAGCATCGCAGGCTTGCTGGGGCTTTCTTAGAGCGAGGTTGGTTTTGCCCAGGAGAAAATAGGCCCAATACAGACCAGAGCTTGTGTGGTCACTGGCGAGGTTGATATATCGAGTCAGCCATTTGGCGGCAGTTTCATAGTCTTTTTTCTCGTAGAAGCATCTGCCCGCTCCAAGCGCGGAGGCAGTCTGTGATTCCAAAGAGAAACCAAGATGGTAAACCTTGCGATAGAGTCGTGCAGCTTCGTCGTAAAGCCGGGCCTTCATTGTAGCATCAGCAAGATGCAAACAGGCCTGGTCCGAAAACTCGGTATCAGGATATTGCTCAACGAGCTGCTTCAAATCCTCGCGTGCACCAGGATAGTCACGAAGATTAGTCTTCAGTTTGCTCGAGTGTAACAAAGCAAACGGCGCCAAAGATGTTCGTGAAAAGCGATTGGCCACTAATTTGTATTCTGCGATGGCATCGGTAACCTGGCCTTTTTGAGCCTGCAGAAGTGCCAGGGCAAAATGAGCGTTGGGGATACGTTCATCAGGGCGGGCGGCAAGTAAAAATCTTTGCCAGAGTGAAATAGTATCCTGGGTAAGCAAAGATACGTGTTCTGATAATGAGGAATAGTCGGCTGGATTGAAAATATTTACGACCCCTTTCTCATCCAGACGTGCCAACAAGCCGACGTGACCGGCTGCGACCGTGACAAATTGCTGTGGTGTTACCGCCGGCAGATACAAACTCACCGGCCTTTTCCGAATTGAAAACGTCCCTGTTTTCAAAACGACGTCGGGAACCTTCGCATCCTGCTTCGATTTGTGAATAGTATCGTTTGTCTCTTCCAAGGCACTGCTGAAGGCCCAGTAAATATCAAGGTCGGTATTGGCAGCGAATCTCGCCAGCAGCTCTTCAATCGATGCCCCGTGGCAAACGACGGAATAACGAGGTGAGGCGCCCTCGTGCTCGAGCTTCTGAATTTGCGGACTGAGCAGTCCTTTGCTTAATTGCTCTGAGCCGGAATTCAAAAGGCGGCGCAGTTCTGCCTCGTTCAGGTTGGTGAAAGGATCAACCTCCACAGGATTGCTCCACAACTTTCCGGGAAGGTCTTTGTCGGCATCGCAAAGGGAAAGGATGTGTCTGGTTATCGATTCAGCGACCAGTAAGTAACAATCCTGCTGCAGGGATAAAACCCAATCCTTGTTCCCTGCTTTGGGTCCCCCCAAAGCGGGGGCCCTCGCGGGGGTAAACTCGTCCCCGCAAAGGCGGGAATCCACTGCACTGATTAAGGCAATCGCCTGATAGGCTCTGGTTCGTGCATTCAAGTATTGCTTTTTCTGCACATCAAGCAAGCTGCGGTGATAATTGGCGACCACCCTTACGACAGGGGAGTGACTTTTTGAAACTATCCTGAATAAATGGTTGGCCTGGTCGGGGTCGGCTGCTTTTTTCATACACAAAGCCATTCTTAGCTGAAGAAAATCTCTCACCAATTCCTCTTCAGCATTCTTTGGAAGAGTTTGGCGAAGCTGGTAATAGGCGGCATAAGCTTTGTCGTAATCCTTTTGCAGATAGAATGTTTCGGCAACTTTCAAAGACAGTGGCTGTGTGGGTGGAAGCATAAATTCCGGTTTTTTGATTTGCTGCGGTGCTTTCTGTACAAGATGCTCGGCTGGTGGTTTTGGAGTAGCTGGTTGTTGGACGGTAGGTGTTGTCCGGCCGGTAGCAGGCCTTGGTAGAGATTTGAGCAATACGTACAACAAGATTGCTGCAATCGCAACAATACCGGCAACGAGGACTTTCTGGAGGTTTGAAAAATAATACTTATGCCGAATCAGCCCCAACGGGGGTTGGCTTGCGCCGGCAGGCTGCCCGGCCTCAGCATCCTGGGTGGAATCTGCCAGACGCTTGTAAAAATCTTCGTCTCCGGCAAATGCTTCACGCTCCGAGAGTTCCTCATGAACTTCGCCTGCAAATAATTCGTGGTCCGATGGCACCTCGGAAGTGTTCTCTTCGAGATTGTCTTTTTGCTTTTCTGTCGCCATATCTTCCAACTTCGCCCTCAACACAGTCCGGTTAAAGCCGAACCAGTTCAGAAAGACTCTGAGAGCGTATTTCATAACCTCTTCCACAACGCAGCAATAATTGTGCCAGACTTGGCTAAAGACGGCTATGTGGGTGCATCCAGGGAGTTTTTGCCCGAAAATCGCTCTTTTGGTCCTGCATTGGGCGGTTCGCAATGCAAAGGGGTGTCAGGAGTCTATACGAACCGATGGATTTTCTGACAGAAATCAGGTTATAGAATTGCAGCACCTGTAACCAGAAAGATAAAAGCAATGAACAACCAGAAGCGTGAAAACATCCGGCAGCATGAGTTAAAAATTAGCAGGCTAAATCCTTATTATGTAGTCGTTACGGGCTGAGGCGAGGATGATGCTGGTACCCCGTTCTGCGACCCTTTCGCAACGTATGAGCCCTTTTCGATATTGTACTGCCTGACCTTTGCATAGAGGGTTGCCCTGGTTATGCCAAGAAGGTCAGCGGCCTTGGTCTTTTGCCAGCCTGTTTCCTGTAGAGCGCGAGCAATCAGCTCACGTTCGGCTTTTGCCAGTGAAAAATCCTTGATGCGACCGGCAGTTGGGCTCTCCGACATCTCACCACATTCGGGCGGGTCGATTACAATGCTGCTCAGGCCGATTTTGTCCGTTGTTTCCAACAGTATCGCTCTTTCGATAACATTGTGCAGTTCACGAACGTTGCCGGGCCAATCGTGTTTCTGCAGAGCTTCAACAGCTAATTTAGTTAGAGAGGTTATCTTATTGTGTTTTTCCGGACAAATAGTCGATGTCTTGAGGAAATATTCAGCCAGCAGCGGGATGTCTTCTTTTCGGTCGGGCGATTTGAGAGGGACGATGATAACAGGACAGATATTCAAACGATAATAAAGGTCGCGCCGGAAGCGATTAGCTTTAGTCTCCCTGTAGAGATTGCGATTGCTCGAAGCTATTATCGTGGCATTGCAGGTGATATTTTTGATACCGCCGACCCTTCGGAAGGTTTTGTCCTGAAGGACGCGCAGCAATTTGGCCTGGAGGTCCATTGGCATTTCAGAAATTTCATCAAGCAGGATTGTGCCGCTCCCAGCCAATTCTAAAAGTCCTATTTTTTCGCGGTCAGCTCCCGTGAAAGAACCCTTCGCATGACCGAAGAGTTCGCTTTCCAACAGATTTGCCGTTAGCGCTGCACAATTTATAGCGACAAACTGCTCGTCCGGATGCCTTAGAGTATGGACTGCTTTGGCCGCCAGCTCTTTGCCTGTGCCTGTTTCACCAATTATCAAAACCGGGTTGCATCGGCTGGCTGCGACAAGCCTAATCATCCCAAGCATTTTGACAAATGCTTTACTGCGGCCGACCATAGAGACAGAAGCGGCATAGTCCTGAGCAAAAAAATCACCTGCGTTTCTTTCGGTGTTGATAGCTTTAGATTTATTCTTTATTCGACTTACAATCTGCTCCAGCCGGTTGTAATCGCCTCTACCCTGTAAATAGTCACAGGCGCCCATCTGTATGAACTCCGCAGATAGGTCACTGTTGCGCCCGTCTCCAACTACCACTACGGGAACATTTATTGAATTTTTTTCGGTCATATTCAGGAATTCACGGATGCCGGCAGGGTGGAAGCAATGGTCAAAGAGAATTAAATCCGGATTGACTGTCTCAACGATGTCCAAAGCCTCATCCAGGTTGTCGGCCACAAATATTTCCTGGCCAACCTGTCGAGCTAACTGTTGGACTTCCGCCTCCTTGCTTACTGCAACAATTCTACGCAGACTCATCCGTGTTCCAAAACTATAAACTTTGCCGTATTATTTTTCTTTTCTGTTACGTGGATGCCCAACAAATCGACAGATAATCGGGGATGACTTTAATTTTTTATGGGACGGGCCTATAATGTCTCCTATTTGTTATTCGCAAAGAAGCATTAAAATCTGCGATAATTTTATCGGACATTTTAGCAAAACGAAGAAGGCAAAAGTCACAGCGAGACGGCGTCGCTTTTTATAGGACTATCAATATCACTGAGCAAGCTAAGGAAAACAAAAAAAATTTAGCACAATCACCAAATCGGCGCCGGCAAAATTTTCTGGGGTATAGGAAGAATTGTCCTTTGAGAGAATTCTTTAAGGAAGCTGATTTCGATATTTATTCAATTTCTCGGTTTTCTTAACATCTGCTTTAACAAGAAGTTACCCGTCACCAAACCAGCGGCAACTCTAATGTGGCACACCAATTGCTAATTTATCGGTGTCTGCTCGTTGCCGGTGCGGTCTTGAGCAGCGTTGTTTGAAAGGAAACGTTGTTTAGTTTTTGGTTTTTTAAGAAGGTGGAAAACTTATGGCAGTATCAGCAATAGGAACAGCAAGTGACATCCAGATGGATTATATGAAGCTTCTGATAACGCAGCTGCAGAACCAGAATCCATTGGAACCGTTGAACAATAACGAAATGGCTTCTCAACTGGCGCAGTTCTCGCAACTGCAGCAGCTTGAGTCAATGAATTCAAGTTTTGCTGAGGTGCTTGCTGTTGCCAACCATACCTACGCCAATTCGTTGATAGGCAAGGAGGTTTCATTCCTTGGAGAAACACCGGAAGGTACCGTGGATATCCTGAGAGGTGTAGTTGAGCAAGTTTACAAGCAGAATGGGGAAAACTTTTTGATAGTAGGCGATTATGTTCTTGGTTTGGAAGACATAATATCGGTCAAAAATTACAATCAGATTTAGATTTTTATATTAAGGAGAAACAAAAATGAGTTTTGCATTGTCAGCAGGAGTTACGGGGCTTCAGGCCCACCAGAAGATGCTCGATGTAGCCGGCAACAACCTGGCCAATGTCAATACCACCGCTTTTAAGTCCAGCAGAATAACCTTCTCGGAGCTGCTGAGCGAGACGATTAAAAAGGCATCACAGCCGACAGCTACCGTCGGCGGCACCAACCCTCAGCAGATGGGCAGCGGTGTTGGGGTAGCCGGCATATCCCCCAATATGGCGCAGGGCAATATCGTAAATACGGGCAATCCTCTGGATCTGGCATTGGAAGGAGAAGGTTATTTTGTATTGAGTGACGGCTCGCAAGACCTCTATACGCGCGCAGGTGCGTTCGGTGTCGATGCGGATTCGAATTTTATTGACCCTGCCACGGGCTATCGTGTTCAGCGTACCGGCAATGTAGGCGAAGCTGACGGCTTCCAGGTTTCCGGTAATAGCGATATTCATATCCCTTACGATGTAACACTGGAGGCAAATGCCACATCAACGATAACAGTGCAGGGCAATCTAAGTTATGATGCGACATTTGCCACACCGCAAACACAAAAGATGACCGCGAATATAGTTTATACTACTGGTGGCGGCACGACGGCTGTCGGAACCGATATAATCGATGAGTTCGACCAATTCAGTGGGGGCTCAGGGACCGGTGGGTCGTTGGGTGGTACTGAGTCGGGGACAATTACTATCGATGGTTATCGGCCGGACGGCATTGGTCTTTCGGTAGGCACTTTAACCTTTGGTCTTACTGTGGCTGGCAACGAAACGCTGCAAGATTTAATCGACCATCTAAATAATAATGTCTTCACCGGAGCCGATGCCGGAGTCACCGCATCTCTGGTCAACGGCAGAATAGTACTAACCGATGACACCAGCGGCTACAGCGAGACGGATCTGACTCTGTCATACGCTCCGACCGGCGCAGAAACCCATTCGCTGGAGGTGCCGGCGTATTTCGAGCTGACAACTGTCGGCGGAGATCAAGTTAAAGATATGAGTATTACCGCTTACGACTCGCTGGGTGGGAAACATGTTCTCTCCGGTGCATTTGTTCGAACAGATACACTCAACACCTGGGATATGGTGCTGACATCAATCACCGGCGATATCGATGAGATAACTATGGACAATCGGCGCATCAAAGATATAGAATTTTCCGCCAGCGACGGTTCTTACTCCGGTTTAGCACCCGGTGATACCGCCCAGTTTGAAATAACATTTCCACATGATACCTCGAACCCGCAAATCATCACAATATCAATGGGTACAGTAGGCAAGTTTGATGGCTTGACACAGTTGGCCGGAAACTCTACGGCAGTAGCAAGAGAGCAGGACGGTTATGAATCGGGCAGGCTTTCCACTGTTTCGGTTGATAATGAAGGGATAGTCATCGGTGCGTTCTCCAACGGTATCAAGAAGGACATTGCCACCATCCAGGTAGCGTTATTCCAGAACGCCGAAGCTCTGGAAGGCGTTGGCGGCGGGTACTCTACTCCCTCGGCCAACTCAGGCGAGGCGATAGCCACCCAGGCCATGACCGCTGGTGCCGGAACCATTCATGGCGGTGCACTGGAGAAATCCAACGCCGATGTGGCGACCGAGTTCGTCAATATGATTAAAGCGCAAAACGGCTTCCAGGCCAATGCAAGGACCATCAGAGTGGCCAATGACATACTGCGAGAATTGACCAACCTTATCAGGTAGTAACCGGGACCCCATTTTGTGACTTATTGCCAAATGTGAACACCTTTTGGAAATTTAATAATGATAACAGTACCTGTAATCACGGACAGCTTGGCCGCTATTGTTTTGGCACTGACACCGGCGCAGCGGTGGGACGCTGCAAGAAGCTGGTTTGGCACCAGCATTGTAACCGACCGCTGGTTCATTATAATCAGTCTGGCTACCTTACTTATATTAATTGTGCTGTTTTTGGTGGTTAGCTTACAGCGAACAATACAGGAACGAAAGGCTGCCGACCGGTTGTTTGTTGAGTATGCTGATAGAAGGGGCTTGAGCGAGCATGAGCGTCAAATTCTGCTGGATATAGCAGGCAAAGCAGAGCTTAAACGAAGTGAAGCGATTTTCACTATGGGCAATGCTTTTGACCGCGGGGCTGCCAAAATAATAGAAGAAAACCTCGCGCAGCAAAAAGCTGAGGAAGCAGCCGCCAGGGACAATCTACGAATTCTGCACCAGCAGATCGGACTGTCTTCCCTGCGTGAAAAGCTCGGTTTCCAGAAACGACGTCCCGCTTCAATAGGCTCGCCGACGAAGTCGAAGAAAGCGACCAGCAGGCAGATTCCCGTCGGTAAAAAACTTCATATGACACGCCGAAAGACCCCTGGTGCAGGCAGTATTGAGTCCACCGTCATAAAAAATGATGATACGGAGCTGATGGTCAAATTGGGGATGCCGGTGGTAAGTAGTCTCGGCGAACTCTGGCGTGTGCGTTATTATTTTGGTGCATCGGTTTGGGAGTTTGACGCTTCTGTGCTTAGTTATAGTGGTGACATTCTGGTTTTGAATCACAGTGATGATATACGGTTCATTAATCGGCGGCGTTTTCTGCGTGTTCCGGTAAAAAAGCCGGCCTTTATTGCTCGTTTTCCCTTCGCAAAAACAGTTGGCCGAAGCAGTGATATCAGCGAAGAGGCTTCTGAGGCAAAGCAAGGTTCGGCCCCCATGCTTGCTTCGCAAGAAGCAATGGGGGTCGGCACCTGGGGGCCACCGGAATTCGTCCCTGCGGTTGTCACTGAGCTGGCGGGACCTGGTTTGCGTATAGAAGCTCCCCTGGAGGTAAAGGTAGGTGACAGAGTTTTGGTGGTGCTGAGGTTGGATGAAGAAAAGGGTCAGGATTCAGATTTGCAAAAAACGGGCAAAGCGCCAACATCCGCCGTAAGGCGTCCCCAAGCGGAAAAAATAGTAGAAGATATTGGCGAGGTCAGGCACACCAGAGCTATACAAAATGGTTTGTCGATAGCGGTTGAATTGACAGGCTTAAGCGACTCAGACGTTAATGAACTGATTCGCGCTACCAACGCAGCTTCGGTAAGAGCCGGTGCTGAAGGTCGGGATATTCCCCCTTTGCCTTCTACCGAAGGTAGAAAAGGGGGCAACAAGCAGGGGGCAGGAGGAGTCGCTGCGGAGCCAGCGGCTGTGCAAGGAGTCTAAAATGTCGGACATTATAGCCCAAGTTGGTCCAAGCGTTGATGCGTTGATGCGGGAACTTTATATCATTACGCACAATCTGGCCAACGTAAGTACGGCCGGATATAAGCGTAGATGCAACGCATTTTCAAAATCGCTTGAAGCGCAGGGGGCGGGGACGGAAACATATTCTCCCGGCGGCATGGATTTGAATTCGGTATTTGATTTTTCCCAGGGCAGCGTCACCAAGACGGGCCGGTCGCTGGATTTTGCACTGTATGGCAAGGGCTTCTTTGTAGTAGAGACGCCCGAGGGGCCGCATTACACCCGCAACGGGATGTTCCACTTAAACCAAAATGGTCAAATAGTAAATTCTGAGGGAAATACCGTAGCAGGCGAAGGTGGGCCAATCACGATACCGGCTAATGTGGGACTTTCGCAGCTATATGTCTCGAGTGATGGAAGCATCAGTGCCGGCGGCACAGCCATAGGCAAATTCAGATTTGTCGATTTCAAGGACGATGAAAACAAACTCGTGCCAACCGGCGCGAGCTGCTTCCGAATGCCGGACGAGGATGTAAGGCCGGTTGCAGCCGAAAATATAGTTGTGAAACAGAGCTACCAGGAGGCATCCAACGTTAAGCTGGTTGACGAGTTAGTGGATATGATAATGGTGTCCAGACTCTACGAAGCGAATATGAAGTTCGTCTCAGCCAAAAAGGAAATTTCCAGTAGTATTATAAGTGTAGCTATGGGCTGATGAATTTGAGATTTGAGATTTCAAATTTGAAATTAATCAAAGGAGAACAATATTATGTTAAAAGCATTTTCCACTGCGGCGACAGGTATGGAGGCCCAGCAAAGGATGGTTGATGTGACCGCTAATAACCTTGCCAACATCAACACCAACGGCTTCAAGCGAAGCACGGTTGACTTTCAGGATTTGCTTTACGTCAAGATAAGGGCATCCGGTACGGAAGTGGCTTCGGGTATAACTGCTCCCGCTGGTTTAGAAATAGGAAGCGGAGTCCGCATTGCATCTACGGTAAAGGTTTTTAGCGGCGGTGAGCTTCAGAATACCAACCGACCTCTCGATGTAGCTATTTCAGGTGAAGGCTTCTTTCAGGTAAGTTTGCCAGGCGGCGAATTAAGGTATACCCGCGATGGCGGGCTGCAACTAAATGCCGAGGGGCAATTAGTTACCAGTACCGGATACGCCATAGAGCCGAGCATTAGCATTCCAACGGATGCCGAATCCGTAGATATCGCAAAAGATGGAGGCGTCAATGTTACTGTTGCGGGAACTGCATCGGTTGTAGGCAATATTGAGCTGGCGCGATTTCCCAACCCGCCAGGTCTTTCGAGTGAAGGAGATAACCTGTTTGCAGAGACCGCGGCGAGCGGTACGGCCACGACCGGCACGCCGGGAGACAGTGGTTTCGGCACTCTCCAGTCGGGCTTTCTGGAAAAATCCAATGTCCAGATGATAACCGAGCTGGTCAACCTTATAAAGGCCCAACGCGCATACGAGACAAACTCCCGCGCAATAAGGGCAGCGGACGAGATGCTTCGAAAGGCAATCGCAATAGCGAGATTTTAATAAGGGAACATTATGAGCGGTAAAACAGTTAGCATTGTCGTAATTACTTCTCTGCTGGCATCAATCCAATTTGGCCAGGCCTCGACGAACGACAAAACCAACGGTTTACAGAAAGACTCTCCCCTCCGGATTTACCTGCCGAGAGAGGTTACAATTAAGGACGATGCTATCAAGCTGGGCCAGGTGAGTATAATCCGGGGCAAAGAATCTCTTGTCGCCAGGGCGAGTGAAATTGCCTTAGGGCGGATTTCAGTGCCGGGCCAGAAAATTGTCGTTGCCAGGTCAATGGTCCTGAGTAGATTGGCTTGCAATGGAATCCCCGCATCGCAAGTGACATTAACCGGTGCAGAAAAAATAACGGTAGGACAGCAGCAGCGGATCATCAAGGGCAGCGAATTCGTTGAGCTGGCAAGCTCATTTTTAAGGAAAAACCCACCTGCCGGTTCTGTTTGCCAGATGCACCCGATACGGATACCCAAAGTTTTGGTTCTGCCCGGGGAGAGCAAAGAAATTAAATTGTCCCCGCGTTTGGCCGGAAGCGGCGCAAGGAATCAGGCTAAGGTTCAGATTGTTGTGCTTGACGATGGCAAAGAGATAGAGGTGCGTGAAGTAACTTTCCGCTTGAAATACAATTGTCGCAGAGTAGTAACGCTGGCCGAACTCGTCGCAGGTACGGTCATCAGTGCCAAGAATGTCAAGATAGAAAAGGGCGTGTCAAACTACCCGGAGCCTGCCGATTGGAAGCCGCCCTACGGCCTTGTCGCCAGGCGCAAGCTGCGGGCAAACACTGTAATTCGTTCGGATATGATAGGCCCTGCGAAGCCCGCGGTTGTTGTTGGGCGCAATCAAACAGTTGTGATTCGAATTGAAAGGCCGGGCCTTCTGGTTACGGCCATCGGAAAAGCTATGCAAGATGGCCGAGCCGGGGAATATATAAAAGTGCGAAACGTAGACTCACAACGAATAATCTTAGCTAAGGTCAATGAAGACGGAACGGTGGAACCCATTTTCTAAAAGGAGAAACAATGAATAATAGAACAGTTTTGGTGCTTGTCTCAATGGTTTTTGTGCTCTGCTCGGCGGCCTGTTCACAGGCAGGTTCTATCTGGGCCAAGAGGGGCAAGAATATGAGAGATTTATACGCCGACGACGTGGCTCGTCAGATAGGTGATGTGCTGACCATTAGCATTAGTGAAGCCAGTAAGGTCGATAACAAGGCAAAAAGAGACCTGAAAAAGGAGGCCGATCGGTCAACCACGTTTGATGGGAAGCTGAATATTAACCACATCTTGCCCGGCATACCCGGTTTCACTATGGCGGCTAAATCCGCTAATGAGATGAAAAGCAAGTCTGATTACAAAGACGAGCGCAGCTTTATTGATCGTATCACCGTAGTCGTTGTGGATATTTTGCCGAATCGTAACCTTGTGGTTATGGGGACTCGTAACCGCAATATCGCAGGTGATATACAAATCGTTGAGGTAAGCGGCATAGTCAGGCCGAGCGATATCGCATTTGATAACACAGTTAAGAGCGAACAAATCGCAGACTTCCGTCTTGTTACTAAAAATTCAGGTATCGCGGCACCGTATACCAGGCCGGGCTGGCTCGGCACGCTATTTGACATTATTTGGCCGTTTTGACCCCTACTTTGGGTTCCCGCAAGGCGGGGTCCCTCGCAGGGGTGACAATGTCATTGCTGTGAAAGCTAAAATTTGAAAGTGGTAGCTTATGAAATCTCGTTTGATACTTTTGATACTTTTATTTGTAGTCCTGTTGAGTACCGTTGAAGTTGGACAATGCGAGCGAATAAAGGACATTGTTGATATTCAAGGCATTCGCAGCAATCCGCTCGCGGGGTTCGGATTAGTTATAGGTCTGGCCGGCACCGGCGATAGTACACTTCTGTCGCGACAAATGCTGACGAACATATTGAGGGATTCAGGACTGGTTCTTAATCCTGACAATTTGACCGGTGGCAATATTGCGGTCGTTATGGTTACAGCAGAATTGGGGCCTTTTGCCCGTGAAGGCTCTCGAATCGATGTTGACGTCTCTGCTATAGGTGATGCCAAAAGTCTTCAGGGCGGGATGCTTTTGCCGACGCCACTGATAGGTCTTGATAGGCAGGTATACGCCGTGGCGCAGGGAGGAGTTTCAATCGGCGGCTGGGCGGCATCAGGCGATAAGGCTTCAATTACAAAGAACCACCAGACGGTCGGGCGAATTCCCGGCGGTGCGATAGTTGAAAAGGAAGAAATAGCTACTTTTGTCGAATACATCGCAGACCATAGGCTTATCACGCTTAATCTTAGAAACAGCGATTTTTCAACTGCAGAGCAAATCAGCAAAGCCATTAACAAAGATTATCCAAACAGTGCAGTAGTAGTTGACCCCGGGACCGTCAAAGTTAAAGTTCCCAGTGAAATTAGTCAGACAGATATAGCCGGCTTCGTCGTTGATATTACAAAGCACGAAGTCAAGGTTGATATTCCTGCGGTGGTGGTTATTAACGAACGCACCGGCACAATTATAGTCGGTGAAAAGGTCAGCATATCTGCAGTAGCGATTTCCCAGGGCAGCCTGGTTGTAAAAATCAAGGAAACCGCAGCCGTTTCCCAGCCGACCGCACCTTTCTCTGATGCCGGCACAACGGAAGTTATTCCAGAAACAATAATAGGGGTCGAAGAGAAAGAAGGGTATCTGATTCCTGTGTCCAGGGCAGTTACTGTCTCAGAGCTGGCCAAAACGCTCAATGCCATAGGAGCGACACCGAGAGACCTTATAGCGATATTTAACGCCTTGAAAAAGGCCGGTGCCCTTCAGGCCAAGCTGGTGATAATGTAGGGATAAAAAAATTAACCGCAGAGAACGCCGAGAATGCAGAGAAGAAATTATTGAAAATAATCTTAGCGGTCTCGGCGGTAAAAAAAATGTCGGAGTGATTTTATGGATAGCACCCAATTGATATTAACCGGAGCCGTCCCACCGTCGAGTCTGCCGGAGAATTTAAGTGAGACCTTATTTTACGGGAAAATCGCAAAATGGGAACCCGGTAAAATTGACGGCGTTTCAGAAGAGAGGAAAAAACAAATAGCCAAGGATTTTGAGTCGGTTTTAATCAATAAATTGCTGGATGAAATGAAAAACACTATCGGGGACTGGGGGTTTGACGAAGATGAGACTTCCAAGCAAGTTCAAGGAATATTTTGGCTATACCTGGCCCGTGATATTGCAAACAACGGCGGCTTTGGGATGTGGAAGGATATATACCAATTTTTGACCAATCCGGACCAGGCAAACACAACGACAGGGACACTGGATGGGAATATATGAAAGCAACAGCAGTTGAAATAGAAGAGGGCCCCCGTTTTGCAAAGAAACCGCAAAATGTGGACACGGATAAAGTCGACGAGCTGCTCGTTATTCTCGACAAAGACACGCAGCATATACAGGGGAGTTTGTCGCGATTGAACGAACTGCGCAGCCTGGTCATCAAGCGAGACAACGCAGCTTTGGCCAAACTGCTCGAGCGTATCCACTCTGAATCAGACAGTTACAGAAGCCACGAATTGAAACGCCAGTCGATACGAAAAGAATTGGCGACTGCTCTGGACTGCAGCCTCGAGCAAATGACCCTGTCGAGACTCGAAGAAGTGCTGCCGGAAGAGAAAAAAGCTCAAGTAACCGAGAGAAAGGACAAATTGCGATTATTGGCCGGGGAACTTAAGAAAGAATATTTGAGCACAACAATGCTTTTGTCAGATTGTGCCAGATTCAACAGCCTGCTCTTGAAGAGTATTTTCGACCTTGGGAAGACAGGGATGGTTTACTACAATTCCAGTGGGGCTGCCAAACGACAAACTGACGCAGCTTTTGTAAATTTGGAGTTTTGAAGGGACCTGCAAAATACTGCAAATGGGAACCCTGAAAAACTGTGAACCAAACGGAGTTAAGAAATGGCGAATTACGACATAGGTATTAGCGGCCTTGAGGCGGCCCAGAGGGCCCTTGACGTAATCGGCAATAATCTTGCCAATGCGGCTACGGAGGGCTACCACCGCCAGAGGATAGAGCTGACTCCTGCATACTCGTCCCAAATCGGCTCGGTTTTATTGGGGGGGGGGTCGACATCGCCG
>Ga0209979_1001335_pt1 | contig 27503 bp, 25 predicted proteins | sample AnhtaG_FD_183114 | JGI IMG/M metagenome (GOLD analysis project Ga0209979, IMG submission 183114) | Deep subsurface microbial communities from Anholt, Denmark to uncover new lineages of life (NeLLi) - Anholt_01485 metaG (SPAdes) (version 2) | ecosystem: Environmental > Aquatic > Marine > Oceanic...
CCAAAGCGACCCTCTGCGGTGCCGTCCCCAATGCAAAATACAAGGCGAGCTGGTTCAACCCGCGCAACGGGCATTGGCTCGACGCAGGCAGGGGGGTACTGACTGTCGATTCGGAGGGAAAAGTTGCTTTGCCGAACTTCCCCGGCAATCTGACAGCCTCTGATACCGATTGGGCCCTCAAGCTCACACTGATATATGCTGTAGACTATCGTTGACACCGCTGCTTTCGGTATTTAGAATGTCCGGCAGTTTAGGACAGGTTCTTACGGAGACGAATATGGATTTAAGGGGCGTTGTTTTGGCCGGCGGCACGGGCTCGCGCCTGATGCCGCTGACCAAGGTTACAAACAAGCATTTGCTTGGCATCGGGCAAAAACCTATGATTTATTACCCGATTGCGAAACTGACCTCGGCGGGCATCGACCAGATACTAATTGTAACCGGCGTTGAGCACATGGGCGACGTGGTCAGTCTGCTGGGCTCCGGCAGAGAGTTTGGCTGTCAGTTTACATACAAAGTCCAGGACCAGGCCGGTGGAATTGCGCAGGCCCTGGGACTGGCCGAAAACTTCGCAGCCGGACGGCCCCTCGCTGTTATCCTTGGTGACAATATCTTTGAAAGTAACTTCAAGATATATGCCGACAAGTTTGTCTCTCAAAAAACAGGCGCGAGGGTGCTGCTCAAGCAGGTGCCGGACCCTCAGCGCTTCGGTGTCGCCGAGGTATCCGACGGCAGGGTTATTAGTATTGAAGAAAAACCGAAACAACCGAAATCAGATTATATCGTAACCGGCATATATTTTTACGATGCCCAAGTTTTTGATATCATACGAAAGCTCAAACCGTCGGCTCGCGGCGAGCTCGAAATTACTGATGTCAACAACGCCTATATCGAAAAAGGTCAGTTGGAGTATGATACCCTCGATGGCTGGTGGACCGATGCCGGAACATTCGAATCGCTTAACAGAGCTAACGAGCTGGTTATGAAGGAGCCGCCCAAATGACAAAGAGAACAGAAGCGTTAAAAACGGTTTTTTCGGATGAAGGACTAATTGTCCGGGGCTCCGGAGCTTTGATTGACGGAGTTGCTGTTCGCCGGGCAAAGGTTTTGCCTGACCAGCGTGGCAGACTCGGCGAGATAATGCGAGCCGATGACTCGTGGTTTGAAAAATTCGGACAGGTCTATTTTACCACAACCCACCCGGGCGTAATCAAAGCCTGGCACTACCACAAAAAGCAGACAGACCATTTCTACGTCATCAAAGGAATGGTGAAAATCGCCCTTTGTGACCGGCGTGAAGGCTCGCCGACTTTCGGTGTTGTCAACGAGCTATACCTGGGCGAGCATTGTCCCGGCTTGTTGAAAATACCACCGGGCGTATTACACGGCTGGATGTGCGTCAGCCAAACCGAAGCCTACATAGTAAACGTGGTATCGGAAATGTACGACTACTCGGACCCCGATGAATTCCGCACCGACCCGCACGACAATGACATCGGCTACGACTGGGCACGCAAAGATGGCTGAGCAAAACGTCGCTATTTTAGGCGGCAGGGGGATGCTTGGCTCTGACTTAGCTGCTGTATGCCAAAAAAGCTTCAATACAACAGTGCTCGACCTGCCGGATTTTGATGTCACCAACTACGACCAGCTCGAACAGGCGGTCAAAGATGCCTCAGTCGTCGTCAATTGTGCGGCTTACACCAACGTGGATGGTGCCGAAAGTGAGTCGGAGCTGGCATACCGGGTCAACGCCGAAGCGGTAGGGCGGCTTGGTGCTTTCGCCAGAGACGCTAATGTATGGGTGTTACATATCAGTACGGATTTTGTCTTCGACGGCAAATCCGACAGGCCTTATGTCGAGACCGATCCCCCAAACCCGATAAATGCGTACGGAAAAAGCAAACTGGCCGGCGAGCAGCTTTTGGTTGAAAGCCGGTGTCGGCACTGTATAATGCGTGTCGAATGGACTTATGGCTTGCACGGCAGCAATTTTGTAACCAGGCTCATACAGCGTGCAAAGGCCAACAAAATCTTGAAGGTTGTCGATGACCAGATAGGTTCACCAACAGCCACCACGCAGGTGGCCAGGACAATTTGCAAATTGCTGCCGAAAAAGCCCGAAGGCTTATTTCATTTTGCAAGTGCCGGCTGCGTCAGCCGGTACGAAATGGCAAAGTTTGTTTTTGACAAGATTCCGATGGATGTCGCGTTGGCCTCTTGCAAGAGCAGCGATTTCGTCAGTCCTGCCGCCAGGCCGTTGAATAGCCGGTTCGACTGTAGCAAAATTGAGGTCTTGCTTGCTGAGCCGATTGAGCCCTGGCAGGGCCCGTTAGAACGTTTTTTGGTGCAATTATGAGCAGAATTCTGGTGACAGGTGGTGCGGGATTTATAGGAAGCAATTTCGTTCGAATGGTGCTTTCGGAGCATCCTGATTGTTTTATCGTCAATCTTGACAAGCTCACTTATGCCGGCAATCTTGAGAACCTGACCGGTTTTGAGAACCACCCCAACCACAAGTTTGTCAAGGGTGACATTTGTGACGGCGCGCTGACAGAGAAAATCATCGACCAGCACGAGGTAGATGTGATTATTAACTTCGCAGCCGAAAGCCACGTGGACCGCTCAATCAGCGAGCCGAAGGTTTTTATCGAAACCAATGTTACGGGGACATTGACTCTGCTGGAAGCGGCACGCGATAAGAACCTGGAGCGATTCATTCAAATTTCAACCGACGAGGTGTATGGCCAGCTCGGCCCGGAGGGCAAATTTACCGAGCAGACGCCGCTAAGCCCGAACTCCCCGTATTCATCCAGCAAAGCAGCGGCAGACCATCTTGTAAGAGCGTTCGGCCATACCTGGGGCGTAAAATATAATATCACCAGATGTTCAAACAACTACGGCCCGTACCAGTTCCCGGAAAAACTAATCCCGCTGATGATTAACAATGCTTTGAATGACAAGGAGCTGCCGATTTACGGTGACGGCTTATATGTGCGTGACTGGCTGTATGTATATGACCATTGTACCGCGATTTGGGAAGTCCTCACTAAAGCGGCGCCCGGTGAAACTTACAATATCGGCGGCTGCAACGAAAAGGTGAATCTTGAAGTGGTCAATCTGATATTGGACCGGCTTGGCAAACCGAAATCGCTTATCAGGCACGTAACCGACAGACCCGGCCACGACAGACGGTACGCCATCGACGCGAGCAAGATAATCAGCCAGCTTAGCTGGCAGCCTTCGGTCAGCTTCGAGCAGGGCCTTAATAAAACCATAGACTGGTACCTGCAGAATAAAAAATGGCTGGCCAACGTTGTCTCCGGCGATTATCAAAAATATTACGAGATGATGTACGGGAATCGTTAAGCAACTGGAAGGGCTATCCGATTAATGTCAGAGCTTATCAAAGGCAAGGCGACTATATGCATAGTGAATTATAAGACACTGGACTTTACAAGGCTCTGCCTGCGCAGCATCCGCAAGTTTACTAAATATCCCTATCAGGTGACTGTCGTCGATAACGATTCGCGGGATGAGTCTCTGGAATATCTCAGACGCTTAAGCTGGATTCGCTTAATCGAACGGCGGGCTACGCCTGAGGAGCCGGGCGGCGGTTACGCCCACGCTGTCGGCCTGGACCTCGGTCTGGAGAAATGCAATACCGAATTTTTCGTCTCGATGCACTCAGATGCCTTTGTCCAGAAAGAAAACTGGCTCACGGAATTGACCGGCTATTTCGACAATAATGAAAATGTAGCCTGTGTTGGCTCCGGCAAGCTCGAACTGACGCCGAAATGGCGGGCCCTGCTCAAGAAAGCGACTGATTTTAGAACGTTCAGGCGAGAGTTGCTGCGGCAGCCCGATCCGGTGGGAAAATTACGCTACTACAACCGCACAATATGTTGTATTTACCGGACAGACATTTTACAATGTGAGAACCTGTCGTTTCTTATGGACAGAGACAAAGGTTTAACAGGGGGCAAGAAGTTGTATTTTGAGCTGGTTGACCGCAGCTACAAGACCGTTGAGCTGCCGGCCTCGGTAATGGGCCAATACATTATACACCTTGCCCACGCTACTCAGGTAGTAAACCCCGGGGAATTTACCTTACGAAAAAGAACAACAAGAAAGTGCAATCGACTTGTTGATAAGGTTTTGTCTCTTGAGGCAGTGCGGACTATACTTACGGATGATTTGTTAGATCAATAACAACAGAAGGCTGAGAAGGTGCTGTGGGCGGTGTGACGTATAGCCCTCAACCTGAGAAACTCAGATTTGGACCAAGTTTATGTCAAAAGCCAAGCGTATCTTTTTTGTGACTGACACAAAAGGTCTTACCGACAAGCTCTTATTGGAAGGACTACGCAAACAAGTCAAGGGTTTTATTAGGCTCGGGCATGACACGCAGGTTTTCAGTTACAATAACGCCATTATTCAAGCCAGCCCTGTTAGAAGCAACAAATTTTTCGGTCGTTTTTGTAAAACACGGGCCGATGAGCTTTTGGTCAAACAAATAAGGAATTACAGCCCGCACATCATCATCGTCACGTTTGCGAAGCATCTTGATGCTCAGACTGTTGATCGCATTCGGGAAGCGGCTCCTGGCGCTATCTCTGTCGGTCTCGATGTGGACCTTTGGCCTGAACTGCATAAGGGAAGGGTCGAAGCTGCTGTCAAACTCGACATGGTACTAACTACCTATGCTGGCAATGGCCAGCAAGCATTCGAAGACGTAGGTGTTCGTTGCGTCTTTATGCCAAATATGTGCGACCCTGATATTGAATACAGATATGACGTTTCGGATAAGTGGAAAAGCGACATACTGTTTACAGGCAAGCTGAAGCATAAACACTACCCGACCGAAGAATTGAGATCGAAATTAGTCCATAGGCTTTCCGAAATGAAAAATTGTGCCTTATACGGCTGTTGCGGCCGGCGCCCAATAGGTGGCATCCAGTATTATTATGCCATAAGTGGGGCTCGAATAGCCCTCAGTATTAACGCGGTTAACAACATTACACGCTACCATTCCGACCGCTTGACCCAGTACCTTGCCTGTGGGACTCTCGTGTTGGCGAAAAGAGTACCGGGCTCAGAGATACTTTTCAAAGATGGGACACACCTGAGATATTTTGAGACAATTGAAGAGTTCTTTGATCTGGCTCAATGGTATCTCGCAAATGAAGAGGAACGTGTCAAAGTCGCAAATGCAGGGATGGAATGGGTGCACAGTGAATTCAATTGCCAAAAGATCGCCAAGTATACTCTTGACGCAATAGAAACCGGAGCTTACAGCGCGCCCTGGATGGTCAGTCCGTGAAAACGGTTACCCGAATAGAGAGAACGCCTATGAAGCCAAAGGTAAGCATTTGTATACCTACGTTCAACAGGAAGGACTACTTAAAGCAATCGCTGGACAGCGTTTATGCACAGACGTGCAGAGACTATGAATTGATCGTAGTTGATGATGGCTCCACCGACGGCACTGGCGAAATGATAAAAAGCCGGAACTTGCCCATCCGGTATTACTGGCAGGAAAACCGGGGTGAATCTGCTGCTCGCAACAGACTTATTAACTTAGCTCACGCACGATTCATAACCTTTCTCGATTCAGATGACCTGTTGATGCCAGATGCCATTGAGCAGATGATGCGTGTAATGGAGGCAGAATCCGGTGCGGTCATCGTGTACGGTCCTTATCTGCGAATCGACCAGAAGGGAAACGTTTGCGGGCGTTGTAAAAGGAAGTTGCACAGTGGAGATGTTACCAAGCATTTATTTCAAGATATCTTTATTCATTCGTGCGGGTCAATGTTCCCCAAAAAAGGCTTGGACGAAACAGGCGGATTTGATGAATCGCTTCCGGTGTGCGCAGATTATGATTTGTGGTTGCGTCTGTCGCTTAAATATCGTTTTATAGCATTGCACGAACCCACGTTCAAGAGACGCCGTCATTCAGCAAATATCTCGGCCATTTCTTCAGCAAATCAGATCATGGAGTTGAAGGTGCTTGAGCGTTTTTACTATGAAAAAGGTGGCAGGACTGTTGTTCCTGAAGACATTGCCATGCGAAGGTTCAGCCGGGAGGAGTATAGGATTGGAAAATATTCCCTCAGAGAAAAAAAACTCGACATGGCTGCCTCTTATTTCCGCACATCGTTTCATCGCCGTCCGAATATCAAATCAGCGTTGAGGTGGGGGCAGATTGCTCTCAGGTATCGCGGAACTAAGTAGCCTCGATCCGGGCTCGAATCTCAGGACTCAAAAATGTTGCATTGCCCCACCTGAGCTGGCCATTGCGAGCACGCTTCAAATTGTAAAGATTGAATAGTGTGTAACCGTATTGACGAAGAAAAGCAGACACTTCGTGGAACAAGCATCCACTTTCGTAGTGAGATACAAACATCACTTCGGTAAAGATTAGTCTTATCTGTTGGTTTGCCAATTTCTTGGATGCCCCGGTCAAGACTTTTATTTCCGCACCTTCAACATCCAATTTAAGAATATCGATCTCTGATATTCCTTCTCCGTCGCAGAAGGTGTCCAGTGCTCGCGTTTCGACTTCTATTTGTCCTACGTTTTGTGATTTGCTCGAGTAGTATTTGGCACCGCTTTGGGGTCTCGGAAGCAGCGAGTTGCAGCTTCTATCTGAATTTACCTGAAGTTTGGCTCTGCCGTCGCTTTCGCACAGCGCTATTTGATAGAGTCGGATGAATTCACTATTAGCAAGTTGAGAGACTTTTTCGAAGGACTCAGGAAAAGGCTCAAAGCAATAGATAGTCGCTTTGGGAAATATATCTCTGTAGATCGCGGTGACATCCCCCACATATGCACCAACGTCAAAGATTGTGAGGTCGGTACCATCTCCCAAAAGGCGTTTCTGTGCTTGGAAAGGGTTTCTTACGTCAGGGCCTTTTTGCCCGATCAATGAACTTAATATGTTTGTCATTTTTCTTCTCATGACTATTTTAGATCAAGGAGCAATTAAGTTTTGAACATAAACTCCCACGAATGCCTTGCCAAGAAATTCATAGAGTCTTTTATCTTTGCCTGTGTTTTGAGTCGCTTTCTCCGATCAAACAGCAAGATGGAAATGACGAACACGGCTGTGGCCAAAATCATGTTCAGAATATGTCTGATAATCACGGCCAACTTGAAAAGAAGCCTGAAGAGTGCGGTAGCGGGTTGGCCCCGGTGCTTCCTGAAGTAAATGAACAAACTCTTGTAGAGCATAATGTTTTTCCTGTGGGATACTTGCCCGGAAGACCGGCCTCCCACGTGTACAATCACTGCCTCCGGCACATACACAATTCTCCAGCCGGCTTTTCTAATTCTTAAACACAGATCAACATCTTCATAATACATGAAGAAATTGTCGTCCATCAAGCCGATTTCCCGCATTACGGAACGTCTTACCAGCAAGGCTGCGCCGGAAAGTTGTTCCACGTCCGTCTGGCTGTCATAGTTGAACCTGTGGGCGGTGAGTTTCTTATAATGACCACGAAAAATGCCCACCGACCTGAAGAATGTTTTTCCGTAAAGCAGCGCTCGAAACGTGGGAACATATCCAACCGAAGGACAAGTTGTTCCATCTGTGTCTGTCAGCCTTGGCCCGCACGCGCCGACGGTCGGATTCTCGTCCAAAATCCTGACCAGATTGTCTAACGAATGAGGCTGTACAATTGTGTCGGGATTTAGCAGAAGAACGTATTCGCCTTTTGCGATCTCTATCGCCTGATTGTTGGCCGCGGAAAAACCCCTGTTTTCGGTATTTGCAAGCAATTGCACATTCGAAAAATCCTTTCTCAATAAATCAACGGTACCATCGGTACTTGTGTTATCAACAACGATTATCTCAAAGTTATAATTAGGCCGGTTTTCTTCAATTGAACGAAGACAATTAAGCAAGTCGTTCTTAACATTCCAGCTCACAATAATAACCGACAGTTTCATAAAACAATTACTCTCCGATTTTAGGCCTGACAATGCAGGCAAAATGTATGTACCTCACATCAGCAAACCTATTTAACAAGAGTGTATTCAGTACCCTGAGAGTCCTGCTCGAAGTAGGGTGAATACCCTCTATCAGCAGAATTTCGAACCCAAGCTGGTCAAACATCTTTACAATACTCTTGTAGGTGAAAAATCTTAGATGAGTCTTATCTAGTATTCCCTGATCTACGTAATCCCAATTACCATGGAGCGCAAAGTCTACAAAAGTACGATAATACCTTATATTCGGAATTGATGCTATAATTACTCCTTTACTGGTCAGTTTTTGTTTCATCGCTATCAGCAGGGAATAGGGGTCTACCATGTGTTCCAAGATGTCGAGAAATACAATACAGTCAAAGTAATTATCCGGTATCTGCCCGAGCGACTCAAGTGCGTCGGTGTTAATCACCTTGTCAAGCCTCTTTGCCGCTTCCGCTGCCGCTCGTTCATCTATTTCAACGGCCCAGGTTTCAGCCCCAAACGTTTCCTTAACCAAGGCGGAAAACCCGCCGAAGCCACAACCGAACTCTAATGTTGTTTTCACGTGCTCAGGTATATATTTGAGCATGTCTTCCCGCATAGCACGGTAATAACCGTCAGGCTTATTGAGCATATTTGTCAAATCTGTGGGCACAGTTTTCTCCCATTACATTGCAGCACGCTTTTTTTTCATGAAATTTTCGTCGTTTTGCAAAAAGACTCCCAGATTTTTCAGGATTTTCCTTACTTTTAGCCTTTTTTTCATTTTCCTTTTCAACTTTATAAACAGTGCAAACAGCTTGTATATTTCCATTCTTGTCAACTTTTCTGACAGGATTACTGCTTTGTCATAGTTTGCTTTGAAATTTACATTCAAAATATCCCAATCCATATCTTCGTTTATCAAGTTTCTCGCTTTTGCGTAATCCCAAACGGGAGTACCGGGAAAAGGTGTCAGAACATACAGGTCAAAGCTAAACAGCCGGTTTTTCTTAATGAAGGCTAATGTTTCTAAAACATCTTCTTTGCTTTCCTGGGGCGAACCGATAATAAAGCTGACATGGGGTTCGATTTCATGCTTTCTGAGTGTTGTGAGCGCAGTTATATGGTCCTTTACGCATATATTATCCCCCTTGAGATACTTCAGGGTTTTAGGGGACCCAGACTCAAATCCCATACCAATGGCTGTTATACTCATTTCCTTTAATAATAAGACTAATTCATTTGTGACAACGTTGGACCTGGCGTTGCACGCGAAGTTTACCTTGCCTATAAGATTTTCCTTTTTCAGCAGTTCTAAAATCTTTTTGATTCTTGCCTTATTAGCTATAAAAAGGTCGTCCAAAAACGATATATGTTTTACTTTATATGTTTGAACCAGAAACCTAATTTCATTAACGACATATTCAGGTGAAAAAAATCTGATCTTGCCCCAAAAACGGCATGAGGCGCAAAAAGCACATTTGAAAGGGCATCCTCTTGACGTAAATAAATAGGTAGAGTCTTGTATTTCAAACAGGTCTCTGGCAGGCATCGGTAGCGTATCCAGCGGTTCTATCGGCAATCTTTTTTCTGTTACAACAATTTTTCCTCCTCTTCTGAAAACAATTCCCTTGATCTCTGCCAGCGATTTCTCATCAAAATGTTTTCTTTCTGTAAAAAGATTAAAAAGTCTTATAATTGTTTCTTCTCCTTCTCCGATAACACCTACATCCATATCAATTGTCAACGTGGATGGCAAAGCCGAAATATGTACTCCGCCCACAATAACAGGCAGGTTGTATTTTTTCGCGATCCTGGCGTATTCGATTGCCCTGTTGTAGTTTTGGCTTACCGATGAGATACCAATAATATCCGGATCAAATTCTTTTATTTCCTGTTCTATGGCACGGTCCACGATTTTGAATTTAATCATGTCTGGACCAAACTCTTTTCTCAGTGAACCTGCCAGGTATCCTAAACCTAACGGCGGAAGAGAAATGGCAATTTTGTTTGTCACGTCAATTGCGTTAATAAACATAATTTTAGTTTTCATTTTACCTATAATCCCTGTTGGTGTTTTTGCAGCTTCCGCATTTTTTTTCGTCTGCGTTTTCTTTTGTGCCTTCCTATTTCGTATGCTATTCTACCTGCCAGCCCCCCCTGCAGTCTGCACAACTTGCATGTAGTCTCGATGATAGCCAAGGGAGCATTTCTATTCCTCCACTTCTGATAAAGTCTATTCATCGCTTCATAGAAGTCGGCACCCAGCTTGTCTCCCGGTGAAAGATGCTCGAGGCAGGCATCTATGGCAAAATTGATGAGCCCTTTGGCCATTGCCTGAATACAAATATCGGCCCCGTATAAATGAAATCCGCCAATATCCTCATCGAAGGACAGGCCGCTGTCCGATTTCATTATCAGGCAGTGTTCGTCAAGAGACTGCACTTCAGCAGGCAGGGGCGGACAATGAAAACGTACACCGTGGTCAAGTATATGGCCCGCTAACATGCCGCTTTTGGCAACACCGAATGTACCCAGAACGCCCCAATTCTTATGGGTATTCTCGATAATGGATATTTGTTCGAGCAGCTTTCCCGTCCACTCGTCGGGAAATGTTACGTCCTGGTGGCAGAAGACGACAATCCTGCCGCCGGCTTTCTTGAGCCCCTGGTTGAGTGCTTGGGGTGCGGACAGGCCGTTAGCAGTGTTGTCAACAGGGATTAGTTCGACGGTTCCCTCTTCTTGTTCTTCCCGAAAAGAGCTTCTAACGCACGAATTGTACTTCTCAAAGTCATTAACACAGCTTACCACGCTTATCTTCGCCAAGGGCGATTTCTCCTTTTGACGTATGACAGTCTCACTTTGTGGCGTGTTGTTTGACCATTTCGCTCTCGTTTTGCTCATATTTCTGCCAAACGCCGCAGGTCTTCGGCTCGCCTAAGCCGGTAAATCCAATTCCACTTATGGCTCTGCATCGCATCGAGGTCTGTCAGCACGAGCCCATTTTCTGTAATCAGAATATTTGTATGCTTCAAATCACCGTGAGTGATGCGGTGTTTTCCCAGTTTATCAAGCAGTTCCTTGACCTGGCCGGTCAGCTTTGCACGTTCCTCTTCGCCCGTGTCACTATCCTTGAGAAAGTCATAAAGCTTCTGCCCCCTCACATATTCCGTTACAAGATAAGATTTCCATACGAGAGGGCCTTTGCGCTGCTCAAAATAAGCAAGCGGCCTCGGTGTGGCTATGTTCAGCATCCCAAGCTGATGCGCGTGCAGCCAGCCGCGGCGAGCACGGGACCTCTTTATTGTCTGACGCACCGAATGAATAATTCCCTTGTGGTTGTACCTTTTTACAACTAATTCTTCACCGGCCAGATTAATGCGTGACACAAAACAGGTGTTTCCGTTTTTTAAAACTTGCCCGTTTTGCATCAGTTCGTCGATGCTTTCCATAAAGTCGCAAAAATCCACCTTCTCGAAGAAATCCCTGGCCGCAGCTCCGCAGTAGCCGCCCTCTTTGATTCTTTGATGTTTTTTATTTGTGCGTAAGCATTTTGCCAGTGCTTTTGTGATACCATTTTTTCTGTACCAGGCTAATTTTTTCCAGAACACGGCCATATCCGATTCGCTGAATTTCCACGCTCGCGCCTGAAGATACGCTTCACAAACGCTTGCAGCTGTATCAGTATCTTCATCAGACACGATAGACGCCAATGAAGCCAGTTGAGCGATGGCCTGTCTTTTATCAACCTCGCCGGAAAGAAAACGCACCTGAGCCGGGTCAAGAGCAAGCAGCTTGTCCCCCTGCAGCAGAAAATTGCCCAGATGCAGGTCTTTCTGAACCACACCTTTGCTGTGTTGTTTGGCCAGTTCCCGGCTTACCGCACGAAGCAATTCACATTTCTTCGCCGCATCAGTTGTGTTGTCCCACACATCTCTGACAGTTAACGCATCGACGATTTTTTCTGCCGCCACCGCCCAGCCGTATTGCTCAGTCTTACCGTAAAACAGCGGTGCCGGAGAATTCAGGTCTCGCTCCCCCAGCAGCTTCAGTCCGCGCCACTCTCTTTTCATATGGTATTTTGCCTTGATTGGGTCGGCGAAGACCTTCACGATCACAGGCCGTTGCCCCCAGACTGCGTCGAAAACTTTTCGCTTTCCGCCCAGACCGCGCAATAGGCCCACACACACAATAGTCTGAGGCCGACCATTTAGGGATGCAGGTTTAATCGTAAGCGCCAATGGAAATTCAGCCATAAAGCTTTAACTGTTACTGACAAAAATTACCGGCAAAGTTCTTTGCCAAACTCGTCTTCGGAAAACTCAACACCGACAATCCTGATGCCCAATTCATCAGCGAGTTTTATTGTCTCGGGCTTATCGATAATTATTGTTTTATCCGCTTCCACAACCAGGCATTTGCCCCCATTTTCAGCCAGACTTCTGATAGTATCAGGCCCGATGCACGGTACATCAAACCGCTGGTCCTGATGTGGTTTCGAGGTTTTGATAAGTGTCCACCCGCCGGATTTACAGAACTGGCCGGCGCGTTCAATCATCTTCGCCGTCCCTTCGATCGCCTCAACGGCGATTACTTCTCTCTCTTTTACCGCAATCGCCTGGCCTATGTCCAGCTCGCCGAGCTTCTTAACTATTTGCCAGCCGAATTTAATATCACCTTTAACTGACGGGCTCGGCCGTGTTCTTGTCATAACGCCCGCCGTTGCCAGATGCTCCTTGCAGTACATCGTCGAATTCTCCAAAACTATTCCTCCACTGGCCAGTTCGTCGGCTATGGCGCACAAAACCGAATCCGTCAGCTTGTCTTCGCCGCGCAGTCGCCAGTAATAAATCCTGAATGTTCGCCAGTCGGGCAAATACCGCAGGATTCGCCACGGCGTAAAAAGTCGCGATTTAGCAACGTGCCCGACCATAATCGTTTTGGTTACGCCGTGCCTTCTTAATTTGCGTATCCAACTGCCGGGACGAGCAATGGCTGCCTTGTAAAAGACGTCAACTTCGTCAGCCAGGCTGGGCTCTGTGCTACCCGCCAAACCGACACAAATTACTCTTAGCCCCGCCTGTTTCGCGCCGGCCGCTACAAGAAACGGAAGTCTGCCCTCTCCCGCAATCAAACCGAGGACATTTTCAGTATTCACAACGCGCATTTGATACGCCGTAATTCCAGAATCACGGTTTGTCTTCGTCAGCCGGCTCTTCAGAATCGAATTCAATAGATGAGAGAATTTGTTCGAGCTGACTTTGAAGATGTCGAATGCTTTGCCGCATATCAGGCAGGTATTGTATCATGCTATATGCTCGCTTACCTTGATTTGCCTCGATAGCCGGCGCCCCTAACACTACCTTGTTGTCGCCAATATTGTTAATTACACCGGCCTGGGCGGCAACCGTAACATTGTTTCCAATGTTGATATGGCCCACAATCCCAACCTGACCCCCGATGACACAATGATGCCCGAGGGTGGTTGAGCCGGCAATACCTACCTGAGCAACAAGCAGACAATGTGCACCGATTTTTGTGCCGTGACCTACCGTAACCAGGTCACCCAGCTTGCTGCCTTGGCCTATGACCGTATCGCCGAGTGTCCCGCGTTCGATTCCACAGCACGTGCCGATTTCCACATCGTCTTCTATGACCACAATACCAGTCTGCGGTATCTTGTGATGCACGCCTTTATGGCTGGCATAGCCGAAGCCATCTTCGCCAATCGTTGAATTTGCATTTATAATCGCACGGTTGCCTATTTGGCTGCCATCGTAAATCGTCACGTTGGGATAGATTATACAGTCATTGCCGACCTGCACACCCTGCCCAATGTACACACCAGGGTAGATTATACACCCGTCACCCACTTTTGCCTCGTCAGCGATTGTCGCAAAGTCATGAATATGGCAGTCTGCACCGACTTTTGCACTATCTGAAATTGAAGCTCGCGGGCTGATTCCCACCTTCTTGTGCTTTCGATGGCCGTGCAGAAGAACCATAATCTGCATAAAAGCGTAGTAAGGGTCCTCCGCTACCAAAAGAGGAACCGATGTATTGGCTGTTTCTTTGCCCATAATTACTGCACTGGCTTTGGTCGTTCGCAGATGCTTTTCATATTTGGCGTTGGCCAGGAAGCTAATATCACCTTCGTCCGCTCGGCCAAGCGTCGAGGCCGACCTTATTACTACATTAGGGTCGCCGCAGACCCGCCCGCCTACATATTCGGCTAATTCACCCAAAGTTCTTGTTTGCATTTATAAATGTCCTCATCTTTAACAGCCGGTATCGTACACTCACAAAACCTGCCAGCCAATACCTGGCGAGCTATTATACCAAAATGACCAGCTTCGTCAACCCCGTTACCTGTGGCAGAGCTATAAATCTTCCCTTTTCTAACGTATCCTTACGCCCTTTGTAATTTCTAACGGGGTCAACTACTCAAGCCTTTTTGGCCATCGTCGTTCCCGCAGCTCAAATCCACTTTTACCATCACGCTGTCAAAACCTCCAGAAGCTTTTTTTGCAGCTCCACCGAGGGTTTCTTGGCAAAAGCCGGCGTGCAGCTTGCAAGTACAGTTACAGCCGGCCCAATGGGCTTGAACACAGCCGGATCAGTCGGGCCAAAAACAGCTATTGTCCTGACGCCCAGTCCCGCCGCCAGATGCGTAATTCCGCTGTCATTGCCGATAAAGCTGTCCGCACAGCTTAAAAGCCCCAGAACCTGTGCCAAAGGCAGATTCATCAGGCATTTTGCGGTGCTGGTTATATCTTTTATTGTGGCATCGCTGAATTTGTCTAACTCAGCCGGCCCCAGCAGGAATATCACTTCTGTACCCTCACCGGCAAGCTCTTCGGCAACAGCCAAAAAATTGCCCACATGCCAGCATTTGTCCAAACCGCCGCTGCCGGGCTGAATTACCACTATCTTCTCAGAAAAATCAAGCCCTGTTCCTTTCAGCAGTTCTCTGCCTCTTTCTACGTCCGCTTCGGTCGCTCTTATTAGAATATCGTCACGTCGAGTTCGCGCCGATTCTAAAGACAACCCGCTTTGGGTAACAAATTGCTGTATATGAAAATCGGTTATATGAGTTGAGAGCTTCTTTGGCAGTTTGATTGATAAACTTATAACCTCCGCACTGTGGCTGCAATTGGCGGTAAAGATCAGGTTTTGTTCGAAGTCACTCTCAGGCTCACCCAGGAAACTGACAATCCAGGCATAGCCGGCAAAAACGTTTATCAAGGGGTCGCCGTCCGCAAGGTCAAACGTCTTTGCTTCAGCGAACAATCGATGCAAATCCACCGAGTCCATCGAACGGATACCATCGGCGCAGCTCCTGCCCGGCAAAATACCAATATATTCGCTATGTCCGAGAATATCAACCGTACCCAACCCAAGGCAGTCTTTCATAAATCCCGCCAAAGGCAGCGTCAACATACAATCGCCGATAGCGCCCGGCTGCAATATCAGCCCCCACTGGGCTTTCCGAGCCACTTCAGCTCCTTTTTCCCTCAGCAGCTTCAAAATGTCATCGCTTGCCTGCATAATCTAAAGCCGGATTTTAGCTTTCTCCCGAAACCTCCTGGTTATTAGTCCGCTGTCTTCTCAATCCATCCACCGCCGACTACTTTGCTGCCGTTTCCCTGCTGAACGTAGAAAACAGCAAGTTGGCCCGGCGTTATAGCCAGATTTGGCTCATCAAACTCAACAACGGCCTCGTTGCCTTGCGGTCCTAGGGACCCCTTACGGGGAGAAACCTTCGCAGCGGCGCCGCTGTCATTGTAGCGTATTTTCACCTTTGCACGAAAAGCCGACCGCGGTTCCTCCGTTAGCCAGTTTACTCCTCGCGCTGATAATTTCTTGTGCATAACTTCTTCTTTGGGGCCGACGGTAACTGTATTACTTTCTGCGTCAATCTTAACCACATAGTAAGGCTTGCCCATTGCGACCTGCAACCCGCGCCTTTGGCCGATAGTAAATCTGTGCACACCATTATGCTCCCCCAGAGCCTTGCCGCTGCTGTCGATAATTTTCCCGGACCGGGCAACTTCCGGATACCGCTGCTCAAGTACGCCGGCATAGTCGTTGTCGGGTATAAAGCATATTTCCTGAGATTCTTTCCTGCCCTCTGTGCCGAGCCCGAATTTCGCTGCCAGCTTTCGCGTCTGGTCTTTGGAATGCCCGCCCATCGGAAAAATGATATAAGGCAATATCTCCTTATTAATCATTGAAAGAACGTATGATTGGTCTTTAGCCCCATCGCAGGCCTCGTACAGCTCAACGCCGTTATTATGTTTGATAGTTCTTGCATAATGGCCCGTAGCAAGCGAATCTGCACCTTTATCTCGCGCAAAATCCCACAACCTGCCGAATTTGATATACCTGTTACAAAAAACGCACGGATTGGGCGTCCGGCCTCTTCTGTACTCACTGCAGAAATAGTCGAGGATTTGCTCAAAATCTTTACGAACGTCCAGTACGTAAAGGTTTATGCGCAATTTCTGTGCGACTTCTTCAGCATCTGCCTGGTCACGCTGTGATTGGTCGCTGGTAACCATAAACACGCCTGCACAATCGAACCCGGACTTAAGCAGCAGCGCCGCAGCCGTCGAGCTGTCCACTCCACCACTGATTGCAACAAGAACTTTCTTTTTTTTGCCGGCCATTCCACCTTTCGCGTAAGACAATATCGCAATTCAAAATACGAGATACGAAATTAATCTTGCGGGTAAATAATCACCCGGTCGTGGATAACGGTTACCAAATCATCTTTACCATCGGCCGTAACGTCAGCGATTTTCAGCTCTCGAGGCTCAACATTGAACTTGCCGCGAGCGCGTTCTTTACGGCGGTAACTTTTCTCCTCGAATATCTTGAAACGCATCGCCGGAATCGGCCTCATCTGCGAATCGAACGCGAGTATTTCGATATGATTGCGCTTGTATTCGACCATAATAATATCCGCACGCTCGTCAGAGTTAATGTCGCCCGCTGTAAGGTTGCCGTATCCCCCGTCTTTTATCTTTGTCTCATAACTGAACTGCCGTTCCAGATAGCGAGCGACATTGTCACCACTGGGCGCTGTTATTAGTGCAAACTTCTCGCTGTCGAACAACAAAACACTTTTAACCGCACTGCCCGTAAGCGGTGCAAACAGCATCTTCAGATGTGTCGCAGCGTCCCACTTACCCACATCTAATTCTTTTTCAAGCCGGTATGTCTTATCATCTCCGGCTTTGAGTATCTGGAGCTGACCTTTCTGGCCGTCCAGCAGCAGGATAGCAGGCCTTTCCTGCAAACCCTTGCCATCGATGTCAAAAGCGGCGACAGCCGATATCCTGTTCTCCCTGCCCTTGGCATTATATTGGTCCACAATGCTCCAGCTTTTGCCGTCGGCGAAAACAAGGCTCCTCGCAAAGTTCTTCTGCGCCAACAACAGCTCTTCGCCTCCCTGACCATCCACATCAGCAATACCTATTGAGCTCAGACTCGCATCTTTTATCAAACTGGCCTGGGCTTTCGGCGAATCAACTATTTCAAATTCCCCTTTTTGCGTTTGACGCACCAATAGTGGACTTTCGTATTTGACAAATATCAAAACATCCGCCAGGCCGTCCTGGTCAACGTCAAGCACTTTCAAACCATCCGGATTGGAAGTGAGTTTCTTGAGTTCCAAAGCCGGCCCGGTTCCGCCGGTTTCTTTCCAGCTCGCGAGCAGCTCATTTATGTTACTTGACCCCTTGCGCGCTGTATAAGAATTATAAATGACCCTCAGAGATCTGATTTCGTTAGCGTCCTTGGATATGTAAATACAGTCTGCACTTCCGCTGCAATCGACATCGGCAAGTTCCATTGCCAGCGGCTCGCCGGTCAAATCGATGGGTTTGGGGAACGATAATCTGTCATCCTCGAATTCACTTATGCCGATTACCTTTTCCTTAACGCTCAAAACACCCAGCTCGCTTCTCCCGTCACCGTCAACGTCTGCAGCAGACAAATTTGTAATATCGGCAAAGGCGGGAAATCGCACCGGCTCAGTCAGTCCCAGCCCCGCCGTTTGTTTATAGAAAATAACTTCCGCAGCCCCCGGCTCGCTTACCGTAACATCGGCCAAACCATCACCATCAAAATCGCCGGCGACCAGGTCCCGCTTTGTACCCCCTTCGCCCGAGGTAAGAGGATAAAACAGAATCGGCCAGTCGGCATCCTGCTGGTTTTCAGTGGCAAATTTATAACACGTTAGCCGCTTACTTATGGCATCAACAATCAGTACCTCATCACCACCTGTCCCGTCCACGTCATAAAGCTCCAGCGCCCACCCCTTCTCAATAAAAAGTCGCACTTGAGGCCCTAATTGCCCCGTCTTGAGGGGGCCCCCCAGACCAAACCGCACATGTAATGGCCTTTCGCTGTCATTTGTTACAAGGATAAGGTCGTTTATCTTGTCACCGTTCAAGTCACCCACCTTGACTCCCAGCGTTAGCGCAGTCGTGGGATATTTCACCGGCTCGGCCAATGAACCGTCTTCTTGTTGCAGGACGATATAAACGGCATCCTGACCGGCCAGTGCCACGTCGTCTGCCCCGTCATTATTCAGGTCCCCACACACCAGCCCATCGGAAGTCATAAGACCATCGTCAATCTTGATTTTTTTTATCGGTCGCCAGCTTAATGTTTTCCCTTTGTCTTCTTCAGCCTCGCCGGCCTTTTGCAGCATCACGTACAGGCCTTTTTTCGGCTCACCGTAGAAAGCTATGTCCGGCATACCATCTGAATTCAAATCCCCACAAGCCAGACTGAACACATTTTGTGAAACCGCCACACTCTGTCTCTCAAAACGAGTAGGGGGGATAATCTGATTTATATCTACATCTTCAGCATCAACAGCTACGGCTGTTTCGCCCGGCCCGACAGCTTCTTTTTGAAGCAGCAGTTCGATCTTCGCCTTTCTGTTATTAACCACTGCGATATCGTTCCGGCCGTCGCCGTCAAAATCCACAACCCTCAAGCCTTTTATGCCCCGGTCCAGTTTGATTATCTCCATCTCCTCAAATCCGTAGTACGCTGAGATGTCGTTCTCAGGGACCCCGTTTTGCACTTCTTTCGCAAAACCCGAACCCGCGTCCTCATTCGAGGCCGTCTTCTCACCACCCGGATTGGGCTCGCGTAGTACCGGCGGCTCGCGAACCGCCCCTACTTTGCACGATGGATTCCCACCGCCAAGGATTGCACTCACAAAAAACACTGCCATTATCGTTTTAATCAGCCGCAAAGCAAAATTCTCCACACAAGTTCTATTGGTTTATCCATATAACCAATATACCTTATTAGCACACCGAATCAATGATTTTATACGATACGACCGTGTTTTGTAGCCGGCCGCATTTAATCCCGCTACATAATCCGCCACAGGTGCGCTTCTTAAAGACGTATTCGAGATTTGTGCGGCGTTTTACGCCGGCTTTACGTTAGCGCAGCTTCTTTTTAATCGCCCGCAGCAGTTTTTTGTCAATATCCGCGCCCAATTCCTCCGCGATTCTTATGTGCTTGAACGCCAAATCATACTTTTTTAGCATGTAAAACGTATACGCAAATCCATTATGCGCGTCTCCCATTCCCGGCTCAATCTCAACCGCTTTTCTGTATTCAATCACTGCCTGCTGATATTCGCCTTTGTTGGAATACGCCGCCCCGAGATTATAATAGAGCGTAGCGTCATCAGGTTTTATCCGCACCGCTTTTTTGTACTGTTCAATCGCTGCATCGTACTGCTCTTTTTTGAAATACGCACTGCCCAGATTCACCAATGCACCAAGCATATCGGGCTCAATGGCCAAAGCTTTTTTGTGTGCTCGAATTTCCTCGTCAACACGACCCAATTTGTTATAGCACATAGCCAGGCCGTAATGCGCCTGGGCCAAACCTGGTTTCATCTTCAAGGCTTTTTTATATTGAAGCATCGCTTTTTCACAATCCCCCATCTTACTATAGACATCGCCTGATTGGCTGTATAAGCTGCTGTCTTTCGGCTCCAAAAGCAGTGCCCGCCTCACTTGTGCTAAGGCCTGCCCGAACATCTCCCGCTTGCAATAAACTGTAGCCAGATTCTTGTATGTGTCTATGATATTAGGGTCGAGTTTCAGCGACAGGTTGTATTCACCAATTGCTTCTGTCAGCCATCCCCGTTCACTGTAGGCATTGCCGAGGTTAAGATGTGTCTTGGCATCGTCCGGATTAACTTCCAGAGCCGTCCGGTATTCATATATCGCATCATCTACCCGACCCTTTTTCAGGTAAATATTGCCCAGATTCATACGCGACTCAGCCAGCGATGGATTTATCTCGACCGCTCTTTCAAGCGCGACCAGCGCACGCTCGATATCGCCGATGGTGTTGTAAATATTTCCCAGATTATTGAAGAAACAGCCCAGCGTCTCAATCTTATCCAGGTTCTGCATATAAACACTGTCTCGGTCGCCCTTCGGCACATTGAACTTGGTTATGTAGTGTTCATCAGGAGCAGTTCCGCCTTGGCTCGTTGTTTCAATATTGATGGCCGGCGATTGTCCGTCATCGTATCTCACGAAGAAGTGTCCGGGCACAACCACGCCATATAGAGGCAGATCCAGCCGTTCGGCCAGCGAAAGATAAAGAATCGAAAGACTCAAACAATATCCCCGTTTGTTATCCAGCACGCAGTGCAGGAACAAATCGTTCGGGTCTCTTACCTCAGAAACCGACTCAAACCTTTCTTTCTTAAACAAGTACTCGTTTATTACCGCAAGCGCTCTGGAGTCCGCTTGCAGTCTCTTGGCCTTTAGTCTATCGCGAATTTCAAAAGCCATATCATCCAATCTTGACAGATATCTTCGCCCATGTACGATGTCACTCCACTGCTCCGAGACAATCAGAGCAGCCGTGGCCAAATCGACTTCCTCTTTTCTGAGCCGAAGGACCTCTTCAATCGACCTCGCGTACAGCCCCCTCTTGCCCTCATTGGCTAAGGGCTCATCCCGGCCAAAAGATTGCCCCGCCGTGAAAAACAAAATGCAGACTATTATCACTAAGGTCTTTTTCATAGCTATTCAACCACCGCTCCAGCCTCGACCGGCACACCAACGGCACGCCGCTTAAACAAATCTATTTTCATCCACCTGTTACTCCTGAATCTCCACCGATTTGCCAGCCCCACCGTTATAATACTGAGTGTCGCGGCAATCCAGGGCCCAATAGAGCCAAGCTGTGGCAAAAACCAGACCGTAAGCAAACCGCCCAGCCCTAATACTACGACCGCTCCCAACGCTGACGCAATCGCCAGCCACACCGTATCCCCGGCGCCACGCAGCGAGCCGCTGTAGATAGTCCGCGCCGCGTGAAAAACCTGGTATATAGCTGCGAAAATCAAAATATTGACTCCAATCTCAACCACTTTATTATCGTCAGGAGCCCAAAACACCATTATAGCATTTCTAAATAGAAGAAAGCAGAGCCCTACGAATCCCATATAAACCAGCGCAACCCGTAAACAAACCCTCGCTTGTTTAATTGCCAAATCTTTCCTCCCTCTGCCGATGCTCTTGCCCACCGCGGCCGTCAGAGCGGTTGCTATTCCCACAATCGGCATAACTGATACATTTGTGCACGAAAGCACGGCACTTGTCGCCGCCATTGCCTCTTTACCGAACCGCCCAATAAGCCAAAACAAAATCACCCCCCACAATGCTACGTTTAACATCAATTCAAGCCCTGTCGCAGGCCCCACTTTTAACAGGTCCCTCATCTTCCCAAAATCGATATTCACCGTTCGCCTGCTCTTAAAGGTTGCATTTATCTCGCCGCTCAGGAACATAGTCATTATTATTACCACCCCGACGGCAATCCCGATAAATGTCCCCCATCCGGCACCTGCAATCCCCATCCTTGGAAACCCAAGTTTGCCGAAAATTAATACGTAATTAGCGGCAACGTTTACCACCTGGCCGACCAGGGCCGCATACATTATGATGATTGGACGGTGAATCCCCATAAAGAATTGACTGCTCGACCAGCTAAACACCGCCAGCACCTGAGCATAAAGCATAATCCGAAGATATATAACTTCCATATTGGCAACCGCCGGCTCATGCCCCATCATCTTAAATATCGCCGGTGCGCTGGGCCACATAATTGCCAGAGTAATAACAGAATACACCAGCCCCATATATATCGCTTGCCAGCAGTAATTTGAGCAGTCCCTTTTCGCACCTCTGCCCAGACTCTGACTCACAAATGTATTAACGCTTATCATCACACCCAGCGCGAAGCTGGCCGGAACAAAACTGACAAACCCCGCCGGAAGAATCGCCGCCAATGCCTCCGTCCCCAGACGGGATACCATAAACCGGTCAACAAACTGCATTATGGTAAAAGAGATGTGCATCACAACCATCGGCGCCGCCAGCTTCAGCATATATCGCAGTGACGTCTCTTCCGCCGGTTGCCTTCGTGCTGATAAACCTGATTCGTCAGTCATTAACTAAGACCCTGTTCATCTAAGTTCAGCCTTTCCAATAGCGACTCGGCCGATACCCCCAAAACCCATATCTGCTTAACTGGACTGGTTGGCCCCGAGATTATGCCGATGGTTTTCTTTTTGACACCAAGTCGTTTTGCCAAAAACTCGAGCAAACACTGATTAGCTTTTCCCTTCTCCGCGGCTGCCCCAACCTTTATCTTCACCATCCCATCGAGCAGTCCGCACACAGTTGTTTGACTGCTGCCGGGCACAATCTTCGCCGTAAATACCACTCCGCCGTGGACTTCTCGAACCCTCAGTTCAGCCATAGAACCCCAATCGCCGCCGACATCATTTTGCTGCCTCTTACTACTCTTTGATGTTCGTGCCGATTGCCGACTGCACATACTTTTCAATCTGCTCGGCAAGTTCATTCAGCGACGCAAGCTGAAAATCTTCATAATGGCCGCCTACAAAGTCGTCGTTCAGCGCCCTCTTGGATATTCTAACCCTGATAACCGGCAGCTCGACGCCGGACTTGCTGAAATCGCTCTCTTTATGCTCAGTCAGCTCAACCCGCCAGTCCTCGCTTATAAAAACAAGGCGCTTGCCGGTAAATACCGCCGTCGGAAAGTAATCACATAACAGCTTAAGAGTTTCCATACATATCTATAACCAGATTCCTTCTTTCAGCAGAGCTTAACATCTAAAATAGCACGAGTCCAGAAGTATTTTTTTCATATAACCTACAGGGGTGCATAATGAGTTACATCCAAACTTAAGCGAAGAATATTTGGTTACTTATGCGAAATATCGCTCTTTTTCAAAGTCAAAGTATGAATCACCTCATTGTCGATGCTGACGATCTGGTAGGTTACCGTCGGTTCGCCCGTGGTGGTATCGAAGCTGAGCAGCCCGAAAGACTGTTTCTTGTTGTAGCCGAACAGAGCACCAGGCTTTAGGCCGTGTTTGTGCTCGTTTGTCAATCTGGAACTCTCGAACTCGTACAACGGATACCCCTTCTCGCGGTCGATCCGCCGGGCGTCGCTGCGGTGGCGGTCCGCCGAAATCAGAATAACGCCGTCAATTCTGTTTTCTTCCAGAAAGCCAAAAACTTCTTCTCGCTCGTCCCTGAAGCCGTTCCATGTATCACGCGAATCGCCTTTAGTGTAGAAATCCCATGGCACCGGCGAGGCCAGAACCTTGAAAGTCGCCTTGGATTGTTTGAACCTGCTCCAGCAGCCAGGCCTTTTGCGCAGCACCAAGCATAGTGGGATTCTTAGCTAGTTCCTGTTGCGGAAAACGCATTTGTCATTCCCGCGAAAGCGGGAATCCAGCTTTTTCGCTCTGGACCCCTGATTTCGCAGGGGTGACATCATCGGTTTTTACTTTCCGCAACAGATACTAGCTAATGGGTTAGTGCGATAGAATCGTCCGTCGAGCATGAAAAAATCGACATCGGCAATAGAGAATCGGAACCAGCAGCCGGGCCATTGCTCATTTCCGTAGCCGGGATTGTTCCAGTTCATTCGAAAACCCTCCAGCATCGACATCTTCCAGGCCGGTTTGTCACGATACGGTCCCATCCGGATATCATCTGTCCCGCAGTCGTGGTCGTCCCAGATAGCAAAGACCGGCACGGAACGGGTAAGCCTGCGAAATTCCGGCCGCGACTGTCGGCGATAGTAAGTATATTTGTGAAATTCACCCAATTGTTGCGGAAGGTCAATGTAAACATTGTCCCCCAAAAGCAGCAAAGCAGCCGGGTTGTGCGAGCCGATCGTATCCCACATCCGTTCATTCGCAGGACAGTAAAGTGCGCCCCCTCCAAAGCCGACCTGGAACTTTGCCTTCGATGCGGTATAAGTACGAAAAGAAGGTAGCTCAGGTGACAAAGCAGATTTATCGTTAAGAATCACATCATAATAATAGAGGGTATCCGGTTGCAGTCCCTTAACCCCAACCACAGCCGTCCAGTCACGTTTGGAGCTGGTTGACGCTATTGTTGACTTAATTGGGCCGGAAAGGTCTTTCGATGTGCTCACCACCACCTGTACCGGCACTTCGTCAACCGTCCGAACCCAGAACTTGGCACTCGTATCGGTCAGGCAACCAAGCAAAGGGCCATGGATCAATTGGACCCTGTACCGTGCCGCCAACCGACGGAATTGGTCTGTGTCCCGCAGGGGTTTGAATATCTGCCTTGGCCCTGCCAGAAACCGCTCGAACGGCAGGCCCGCCTCCACGGCCTTTTTCATCGATTCAGCCGCGCCCGCATAGTCCTTCTGTCCGTAAGGACTCCTCAGGAGTACACAGCGGGCGACAGTCAGCGTGAACAGGGACTCCGCATCTTTTGCGTCAGATGCCAACAATTCTGCACAATAATTGACCGCGTCATCGACGCGACCTTCGAGGATATCGAGCATCTGACGCTGACCTCGCCTGCCGTATAATCGCAGGTCCCCACCACATAACATCAGCTTCCCATTTTTATCGATGTCGCCAAAGAACCGAAGGTTCCACGGATCCCCGCTGCCGTAATAAGGATGACCGGAACCGCCAACAAAAGCATCTTTCGGCGCATGTTCACCGCCTCGGCCTTGTGAGAAAAAACCAAGCAGAACAACAGAAGCAGCAATCAAAACGTTCGTTTTCATCCCTCTTAGTCCTTTCCTTTATCGTTTTGCTGCTTTCCTGCAAACGATTTGGAAACCAGGTTTTATTTTGTCCGTTTCAGATCGCTGGTCATCACGTTGTCGATGTGGTAGGTCACCTTCGCCAAAGGCTCTTCGCTGTTCGGTATGTCATGCCTGGCTTTATACACCACACCGTGATACTTAGCCGTCTTTAGTCGTCAATCATCACACCCTCTGCTATGAATCTCTCCTCAAAAATCTCTTCCCAGTCGTAATTCTTCTTCTTGTAATTGTTGGCTGCGATCCTGGCAATCCTGGCCAGTCTCTGCTGCTCAGAATCCATCTTCCGGATATCGGCAAACATTTCCTTCAACTGCGCACTGTGATTCAACGGAATATCTATCATATCCAGGTTCGCACCTCGACCAATCTGCTTGGCCCTGTACTTTGGCACACTCGTCTGCAAACCGATACTCTGGAACAGCGCCTCAGCCAGTTCGAAAACCCGCGCGCGAAGTTCGGACTTCTGCCTGTATTCCACCGCTTTATTCAGCACAGCCTCTGCCGCATCAAGGGCCTTGGCCGAACCAACCTCACCGGCTCTCTTGAGAATCTCAAGCGCTTCTTTCTCGAGGGCCTCTTCGTATTCGAGCCGGGCCTTGATATACGCATCGTAGTAAGCCCGGTAAAGCCCCTGCTGAAATCGCCAGTTCAGCTTGTCCTGAGGCGTCGCATTCTTCTCCATTGACTGAAATAACTTCAGCGTCTCGAAAACACCGTCGTTGTCCTTCAAACGACCTCTCCAGTTCCGCTCAAGACCAAGCAGACCCATCGCAAAAGTCTCTTCGTATTCTTTGCTGATAAAGTACCTGCTGTATTCAACCAGGATATCATCGACCTTCATCTGAGGGTCCCACCCCAGGCAGCTCCAAATAACCTTATTGAGGTCGTCATTGCAGCCTTCGCTGTAACTGATAAAGCCAATCGCATACTGCTGCAGATCCCTGAATATCTTCGCATAAGCTCGAGGCCGGGGATTAATCGGCTCACGCCCCAGCGTACTCTCCAACGCATTATCCCAGTTATCTACTTCGTATTGACAACTCCTCGAGTGAGTTATATCGGGATACCGCCGTATCGGAAAACGCTCCGGAACATCCCTTCGCATCTCTCGCAGACTTATCTCCGTCGCCGGACCGAACACAACACCGTCAAACCAGTCAACTCTTCCGCTTCTGAGCCAGCCGTAGAACGCCTTGATCCACCCCATCGTCTTTGCTTCGTCATCATAGTTCTGCACCGAACTCCAGATAGTCGCGTTAGGATGATAACGGTTCAGTACCTTCTTGTGCTCTTTCATATGAGGGAACAGGTATCTCGGATGTACTTCATCCGGGTCACCGCTGGGAACAAATACAGCGTCAACGCGAGGCAGCTTACTGAGCACTTCATCTCGATTCTTTATCGCCAGCTCCATAAGCTCAGGCGTTATCTCCTCGTCGTCATCAACGTCGAACTCCATTATCGGATACCATATCCAAACATCCAGACCGTAATCGTCCGCCAGCTTCGACATCGCAATCATCATCTCGAGCGGCGTCTTTGGAAAATGAGGACTGTCAAGAAGGTCATCGGTCACCGGCGGAACCAGTTCCACCGCATTCAATCCGAAGACCACCATGTCCCGGTAGTATTGCTCCCACTTCTTAATCGTCCACGCGTCATAAGAATTCGTCTTGCACCTGTAACCCATCTGATGTCCCCGCAGAGCATACTTCGGTGCCGTTGCAACCTGTATGCCGGCGTCAACAGAAACCGTGTCCCTGCCCATCTCCAGCATCCGAAGAAGCCTGCCCACCGCGTACAATGCCCCACGGTCGTCGTAACCCGCAAGGCAAATCATCGGTCCGCGTTTACTTTTAGCGCTCCATATCGCGTAACCATCCGCTTTTTGCGGAACCGCAAAACCCGAAGGCGGCCCGCCAAATTTCTTGCTAATCTCCTTACCGGTACCGATTACGATAGTCACCACGTTCACGCTCGGTATCTGCCTGACAACCTCAAGCCCAATCCGAGTTCGCCTCTCTATCTCATCGGAAAGCATATCAGCAGCGCTCGCCTGTATCTTACTCCGTTTATTCAACGCCACTATCTTGGCCTTCGATAGATCGATATTCCCAAGCCCTGAAACCCTTTGAGGCGACCGCGACAGACCAAAATCGTCATATGAGACCTCGATCCCTTCGTATTCACCATCATCGATTTCGGTAACAATCGCCCCGGCAAACTCTCGCTGTACAACTGCCTGCACAACCGCCGGAAGACCCAATAACGAAATCCCCTCGTTGTCAGCGGCCAACCCCTGCTGAGAAAACCCCGGCAAGCAAACCACAAATAACAGTATCAAAACC
>Ga0209979_1001336_pt1 | contig 27503 bp, 26 predicted proteins | sample AnhtaG_FD_183114 | JGI IMG/M metagenome (GOLD analysis project Ga0209979, IMG submission 183114) | Deep subsurface microbial communities from Anholt, Denmark to uncover new lineages of life (NeLLi) - Anholt_01485 metaG (SPAdes) (version 2) | ecosystem: Environmental > Aquatic > Marine > Oceanic...
CATAAAAGACCTCATGGAGGCATAAACAAAATGACACCTATACAAAAATTAAACTTGAAACTCAATCCACCATAAACTATATTAAAAAAGTCCCTCTTGGGTGTCCGATATGTATCCGGTCATTACAAAAAATGGTGTGGTTCTCTGTAAAAACCAAGAAAGGCTCCCACACCTCAAACTCCATCAGATAACTTAAGAACCAGTTGAAAAATTCGAATGACCATCATTGCGAGTCCCGATGAAATCGGGACGAAGCAATCTGGTTTCTATATGGATCAATAAATCAAAGATTGCTTCGTCGTCCATATGGACTTCTCGCAATGACATTAAAGGAGTTTTTCGACAGTCTGTTAAATTATATGCCGGTAAAAGAAACTATAACCAGCAGGGATTGGTGGAAAAAATGTAGCAACCGCAGAAATCTTAAATCGGGGGGAATGCGTTACCAACTGAAGTTTTCCCGCCATAGATTTTGGTTTTTCTCCTGAAAAGGCATAGTTGAACCATTTTTTTGAAAAAAATAAAAAAAGTTCTTGACAAACCCTTGAAAATATTGTATCCTCGACATGTTGGCAAAGAAACAAAAACCGTTGAACCTCTAAAAGTCGTGAAGGGGGTGAGTAGATGACAAAAGAGGATCTGGTTAACAGGATCGCCAAAGAGGCGAAGGTCACCAAAGCGCAGGCCAATAGGGCTGTCAAGACTTTCTTTGATGGAGTCACCAGCTCTCTGAAGAGGGGCAGAAAGGTTAGCTTCGTTGGATTTGGTACCTTCTCCGTAGTCAGGAGAAAAGCCCGAATGGGGAGAAACCCGCAGACGGGTGCACCCCTCCGGATTGCCGCATCCAGAGTGCCGAAGTTCAAGGCAGGGAAACACCTGAAGGATGCAGTGAAGTAAAGCCTGGCTGCAGCAGATTTGTGAAGGCAGGGTACACCGAAACCAGGGTGTGACCCTGCCTTTCTTTTTTTAAACCGAAGATTTTTCTTTTCCTTGTGGCGTCCATTAGAGTCTCCCATCTAACTTTCCGTCATTTCCCAGGATTTAAAGAATAAAAATCCAGGTTTAAATTTGATAACCTGATGGTCAAATATTCTGAAGGGAATTTTTTTAAGCATTTCATCTAAGGGGAGAGTGAGCCTGTGGGTTGAAAAAAATGAGAAGCTTCTGGTGCTATATTTTTGTTGACAGGGTAAATTATAGTTTTAAATTACACTTGCAACGTAAACAGTGTTTCCGAAAGCAAATGATATAAAGGTATCATGAGAGTCTCAAGCACCATATCGGATGAGAGAAAAAAAGAGATTTTAGGAATTTTGTTGATCGCTTTAGCTCTTTTTATGTGGCTGTCGCTTTTCAGCTATGATAAGATAAGCGACAACCAGATTCTAAAAAAACATACAAGCATACAAAGCTTAACCGAAATCTTCTCTCAAAAATTCAACAATCAGTGTGGACCTGTGGGTGCCGGGGTTTCCTATCTTATCCTTTACGCTCTGGGCTACTCAGGCTTCTTCATCCCCCTGTTTTTCATCCTTTTTGGAATAAGCTGTTTTCCCAAAGTGAGACTTACCCTCATCTCAAAAAAGATTTTCTTTATCTTCATTTTCGTCTTGGTCCTGGGAATCCTTCTCAGTCTTCCCAAAATTAGGAGCCAGGAGGTGACCGATTTTTCTCAGGTGACTATGGGAGGATGGGTTTCAGCCGCTTTGGGGGAGGTCTTTCTGAAGGTTCTGGGAACCGCAGGCTCTTATGTCTTATTGATCGCTTCTTTGATCATGCTGGCTGCCATGATCACACCATTTAAGCCCAGCGACTTTATTCTCCTATTCAAACGGATGCTGGAGAGACTTTTGACTCAGGGTAGCAAATGGCGAGAGCTGAGAAGAATTCATCGACAGAGGGTTAAAAGGGAGAAGGAGTTTAAAGCAAAAAAGAGAGCCGAACCAGTTCTCCCGGTGGGAAAGATAGCTACAACTTTGTCTGACGAAGAAAAGATCACTCCCGAAGCCTCATCTGTGAGCAGGGATAGAACATCGCTCACGCTGGTGCGGGGAGAGGAAAAGGGAGGGGGATATAGATTTCCTCCATTGGATCTTTTGGATGATCCACCTTACGTAAAACTGTCTGTGTCGGAGGAGGAGCTGAATGAGACCGCCAAAATTCTTAAACAGACACTATCCACCTTCGGCGTGGAGATCGAAGGCGAAAAAATCGAGATCTATCCCGGTCCGGTCATAACCCGGTATGAGTTCAAGCCAGCGGCGGGGGTCAAGGTGAATCAGGTGGTGAATCTATCAGATGATTTGGCTTTAGCCATGCGGGCGCGGAAGGTTAGGATCGTTGCACCAGTTCCCGGAAAGGCGGCTATTGGAGTGGAGATTCCCAATAAGAGTTCACAGACGGTTTACTTAAAGGAGATACTCACCTCATCCGCTTTTCAAAATGCCCAAGCAAAGCTGAGCTTGGTTCTGGGCAAAACCTCCTCCGGGGAGCCTTTTGTAACTGATCTGGGAAGAATGCCCCATCTTCTGATTGCTGGCTCCACCGGGTCAGGCAAATCAGTGTGCATAAATGCCATAACCACCAGCTTTCTTTACCGGCTTGCTCCGGAGGAGATCAGGTTCGTCATGATCGATCCCAAGATGCTGGAGCTTTCAGTCTATCAGGGAATTCCTCATCTGGAAAGATCGGTGATCACCAACCCCAAGGTGGCGGAACATGTGTTATCTGAGATTGTAATAGAGATGGAGCAGAGGTATAAAAAACTGGCAAGATCCGGAGTGAGAAATATCGAGGATTACAATAGAAAACAGAACAAGGAGTCTATACTTCCCTATATCATCATCATTGTAGATGAGCTGGCAGATCTGATGATGTCCTCTTCCACTCGGGTAGAGAGCTTGGTAACCAGATTAGCTCAGATGGCGCGTGCGGTGGGGATTCATCTGATCTTAGCTACCCAGAGACCCTCGGTAGATGTGATCACCGGGCTGATCAAAGCCAACTTCTCCGCTCGCATCGCCTTTCAGGTCGCCTCCAAGATAGATTCCCGCACCATACTGGACACCAACGGGGCGGAAAAGCTTTTGGGCTCGGGTGATATGCTTTTCATCCAGACCGGTCACCCGGAGCCAAGAAGACTTCATGGAGCCTATATCTCCAGCCAGGAGACTGCCCGCATCGTAGACTTTATAAAAGCACAGGATTATTCTGTGGAACCTATCGAGATACTCTCCACTAAGCCGGAAGAGATCATTGTACAGCAGGAAGCTGAAAAGGATGAGGATCTTTTCCGTAAGGCGGCGGAGCTGGTGATCAGACATAAACAGGGTTCTGTCTCGCTTTTGCAAAGAAGACTTGCCGTTGGCTATCAACGAGCCGCCCGTCTGATAGATCAGCTGGAGGAGGAGGGGATCGTGGGACCTTATGACGGAAGCAAAGCCAGAGAGGTGTTGGTGGACTCCGCCTATCTGGAAAGCCAGGAGTGGAAGCAGAGAAAAAGCGGCGAGAAAAAATAGAATTTCGAAGTTCGTTTATTGGTGACGAGGCTCGTTTCGAAGTTTGAAGCTCGTCGATCGAAGCTGGAAGATGTGTATTTGAAAAGAACGAACCTCGAGTCTCGACAACCGAGCTTCGATACGAGTTTCGACACCGACAAACGTACTTGCAAAATCTACTTTAACAAAAGGTGAAAAATCCATGAAGAGACTTAGACTAACCGGACTTATTTTGATTTTTTCCCTTACCATGGTCATGCTGAGAGGAAATGCTTTTAGCATCACCTCAGAAGAGTTGGCTTCGGAGGTGGAGAAAAAATACCGCTCACTTAAATCCCTCTCCATGGATTTTGTCAAAATCACCCGCTCGGATATATTCGAAACGGAAAGCAAAATCAAAGGCAAGATGATTTTAAAAAATCCAGATAAGTTCAAAATCCAGACAAAAGACGAGACCATCGTATGTGATGGAAAATTCGTCTGGAATTATTCGGTGGAAAACAAACAGGTGATTAAAAACCTTGTTAATCGTTCTGAAAACCTGTTCAAACCTAACCAGTATCTATCCAATTTCAGGTCCGAGTATGTCCCTCAATTGAAGGGAGAAGAGAAGGTCAATCGAACTAAATGTTTCAAGCTTTTACTTTCTCCCAAAAAAGATGATGTTTTCATAAAGAGAATGACCATTTGGGTGGACAAAAAAAATCTCCTGGTCAGGAAATTAGAATATAAAGATTCCAACGATAACGAAGTTACTTTAGTCTTCCAGCGTATAAAAACCAACCGCAAAATTAAAGATTCTGAATTTATCTTCCAAACCCCACCCGGGGTGGAGGAACTGGATCTGAGTGAATAAGGTCAAATTCAAATCAGCAGATTTGGGGGTGGATTTTGTCCCTTAACAGGGATGCCGGAGAACTTGTTTAATTACGTTTTACGGGGACAACGAATATATGACCAAAACCGTTTGGATTGAAAGCCTGGGCTGTCCTAAAAATGAGGTGGATGGGGAGAGAATGGAGGTCCTTCTCTTAAAGAGAGGATACAAGATCACGGACGATCAAAGCCAGGCGGATATTCTTATCCTGAACACCTGTGGGTTCATACAATCAGCCAAAGAGGAATCAATAGAGGAGATTTTCAATTTAATCGCTCTGAAAAATCAAGATAGGACAAAAAAAATCATTCTCTGCGGCTGTTTAGCCCAGCGTTACCCTGAGGAGTTATGGAGCAAGATACCGGAACTCGATGCTCTTTTTGGTTTAAGCGAAATCGACAAGGTGGATTGGGTTTGTTCCTCTGTTTTGAAAGGGGAAAAAGTATTTAAGGTCAGTCCGCCGGAAAGAAGCATCGGTGTGAAAAAGACAAAAAGAACAGCCCAAAAACTTCCCTACGCTTACATAAAAATTGCAGATGGCTGTGATAATTACTGTAGTTACTGCGCCATCCCCATGATAAGAGGAGGATTTGTAAGCAAAAGGATTGAAGATATTTTAGAGGAGGCTTCGCAGTTGACAGAAAATGGGACCAAAGAGATTAATCTGGTTGCTCAGGATACCACCTTGTATGGTGTCGATCTTGACGGAGAAAAAAGACTACCGCAACTGCTTTCTTCTCTATCACAAATCCCAAAGCTTAAGTGGATTCGGTTGCTTTACACGCATCCGGCGCACTTTTCCAATGAACTGATAGACCAGATAGCTTCAAATCCAAAGGTGTGCGATTATGTGGATCTGCCTTTGCAACATATCTCGGATGAGATTTTGACCCGGATGAACCGCCAGGTGACCAGAAAAAAGGTTGAACAACTTATCTTTAAATTAAGAGATAAAATTCCTGACTTGACTTTGAGAACTTCATTTATAGTGGGCTTTCCCGGAGAGAAAAAGAAACATTTTGAGGAATTGCTCAAATTTGTGGAGGAGGTCAGGTTTGATAAATTGGGCGTTTTCCCTTACTCCAGGGAAGAAGGAACCGAGGCATACAGCTTCGGAGGACAACTTTCTTCCAAGGCCAAACATGAGAGATTGGACCAGTTGATGCTTACCCAGCAGAGGATCGTTTTCGAAAAAAACCAGACAAAGATCGGAAAAACTTTCACCGTTTTAATTGATGCTAAATCAGAAGATGGCAATGGTTACTTTCTCGGCAGAAGTCCAGCCGAGGCGCCAGAGGTGGATGGGATGATTTTGGTAAAAGGCAATCATATCAAAATAGGCGAATTTGTTAAAGCAAAGATTGTGGATTATTGTGATTATGATCTGATAGGTGAAGAGATATGATGATTTGCAGGATAACCATCTCGGCCTCTGGTGATGGTTGAGATTTAAAACCAGAGAAGCGTGTAGGTCCGAAATTCCCGCCTCTGGCGGGATTTCGGACAAAGAAAAAGAAATGTGTCGGATAGTCCCGCCAAAAGCGAGACATATCCGACCTACGAGAGTGCAGGCAGGGATCAATTGAAGATAACCGAGGTAAAGTGTAAGAATGCTTTGGTCAGGTCTAAAATTTCCGGGGTGGATTATGCCCTAAATCCTTATACCGGTTGTCAGCATGGTTGCGTATACTGTTATGCTGAGTTTATGAAAAAATATACAAATCACAGCGAGGAATGGGGAGAATTTGTGGATGTGAAAATCAACATAGCAGATCGCCTCCGGGAGCAAGTCAAGAAAACCAAGCCGGGTGTGGTGATGGTGGGCACGGTGACCGATGCCTATCAGCCTCTGGAGAAGAGATTTTGTCTAATCCGCCAGTGCCTGGAAATTTTGGCAGATGCTGATTTCCCAGTCTCTATCCAGACCAAATCCGATCTGGTCTTAAGAGACTTAGACATCCTGAAGAAGATAAAAGACAAAGAAATTGGTTTCACCATTACCTGTCCTGATCCAGAAGTGGAGAGGATGTTTGAACCAGGCGCTTCAGGTCTGGAAAGACGCTTTGAAGCATTGGTGAAGTTGAAAGAGAACGGCATCCCCACCTTTGTGTTTTTCGGGCCAGTTTTGCCCTTCTTTTCCGATAATGTAAACTCCATCAGATTGCTTTTTCAAAGATTGCAAACGATAAAAGTAAAGAAGGTGTATCTGGACAAGATGAACTATCTTAAGGGGAAGCGGAAGAAGATCAGCTCCCTTTTGGAAAAGAGATTTCCTCATGCTTTGCGCTTCTATGAAGGTGTGATAGACCACGAAGAGAGATATTCAGAATGGCTAAAGGGCAACTTAGCTTCAGCTCTCTCTGAGTTTTCTTTTGACTCAGATGTTTTGTTTTAATAAAAAGTGAAGAAAAGGAGTTGGTATGGCACTAGGAGTAAAGTTCATCAGAAAAAGCGGGATTTTGGTCTCCAAATTCATAAGCGCACTTCTGGTTCTGCTCTACATAGGCCAGTCCGCTTTTATCATCTACCTGGTTCAGGATAGGCATGAACTCCAAAATATCTTAAGAGAACAACAATTAAAGATAAATGAGTTGGAGGAGAAGCTAAAGATATTAGACATCATTGAGGAGTTCCAGGTTGGATTCAAAGATGGGGAGGTGGTACAGCTCACCCAAGTGATTTACGATGAGAGCAAAAAATATGGTTATGATCCTCTTTTGATCTTAGCTTTGATTTTGACAGAAAGCTCCTTCCGAAAGGGACAGGTCTCAGAGATGGGAGCTTTGGGATTGATGCAGGTGAAGCCCTCGGTGGGATATGCGCTGTCTCAGAGAAGAGGAATACACTGGAAAGGGGAGCTATCGCTTTTTGAGCCCGCCTTCAATATTAAACTGGGAACCCTTTATCTTTTCGAGTTGATCCTGAAATTCAAGGATGTGAAAAAGGCTATAATCGCATATAACCTGGGAGAGAACGCTTTGAAACTGCGCTTGAAGGAAGGGCAGAGGCTTCCTACTTATTACCTCTCCAAGGTGTTGAAAAAATATAAAGAGTTGAAAGGAAAATATGATCGTCGCAGAGGCTAAAAAATTTTTTCTGAGGGGAGTGAAAAGACGCCTAATCTTAAAGATTATTCTCACCTGGTTTTTGGTTCAGGCGGTAATACTCACTCCTCTTAAGGGATTTGCACAGAATAAAAACTCAATTCAGGAAAATCCGCCTTCCAACGAGGAATTTTTACGAGAGTCCATAAGATCCCTTCTTGGACGCACTTTTGATGATTTCCCTGAAGCCAAGTCGAAGCTTCTCCTTTTACAGGCAGAGGAAGAACATCCAGCCAATTGGCTTTTAGAGGACGAGCTTGTCTCTTATCTTCTATCTTCCAATTATAAGGTAGCCTTGCATTCAACCGAACCGAACAACAATTTTCCGGAATCTCAGTCGTTATTTTATCGTATCATTGAGATGAGCCTAAATTATCCCAAGGTCAAAAGGAAGGGTTTTTTAGGTGAGAGGATAGTAACCAGAAAAGCTTTGCTCAATTTGTCGTTCCGGCTGGAGTATGGAACCACGGGAAAGGTGCTGTGGACTAAAAGAGGAAAAGAAGAAAGAGAAGATCTGATAAAAAAAAGCAGGATGAAATCTATAAACAATGAATCCTATCCTTTTTTGAGTCCCTCTCTTCCGGACGATCCACAGAGCAGGTTCATAGAGCCAGCTCTGGTAGTGGCAGTGGTAGGAGGACTTATTTACCTTTTCTTTGCCAATCGATGAGAACAAATTTTTTCCAGAGTGAAACATGAACACAAAAGCAGTTATTTTCATTATTCTTAACATAACTTTATTATCCTTTCTGCTTGGCTTTGGCTGTGGACCCAAAGTGCCCAAAGTTACTCTGGATGCTGAAGATCAATATGCTTTAGCCAAAAGAGAATTTGAGAAGAAACACTGGGATGATGCTGTGGTGGAGCTTCAAAAACTTATTTTCAGTTATCCGGGAGCGGCCTTCATCGATTCCGCCCAGTATCTTCTGGGCATGGTATACTTCAATCAAAAGGAATATCCTTTAGCCATAGGGGAGTTTAGTAAACTTCTCTCCTCCTATCCCACCAGCCAGCTTGCCGACGATGCCGCCTTCATGATCGCCAAAAGTGACTTTAAGATGTCGCCCAGAGCAGAGTTGGATCCAACGCATACCCAGAGGGCAACAGATGAGCTGAAAAACTTTTTAGATGATTATCCGGAAAGCGATCGAAGAGAGGAAGCCAGGGAAGTGTTAAATAAATGCAGAGCCAAACTGGCTAAGAAGGCTTATAAAACCGGATATCACTACTATAAGAGGAAACAATATCCTTCCGCTCTGATATATTTAAGGCAGGTTTTAAATGATTACCACGACACCGGGTGGGCTGGTCAGGCTCAATTTCAGATTGCCGAGGTATTTTACAAGCAGAAAAAATATGATCAAGCCAAAGAGGAATACGAAAAATCCTTGCAAAATTTTCCCGAGGATAAATTAGCCAAGAAGGCGAAGAAAAGATTGAAGAAAATAGAGGAAAAGAGGGGTGCTGATAGTGAATAGAAGCAGGAAGTATTCTTGATCTTGTAAGCCAAACTCTCCAGAAGAGAGAAATCCCCAATGAGTCGAACAAGAAAGATAGGCATTTTAGGGGGAACTTTTGATCCCATTCATATGGGACATCTGGTGTTGGCGGAGCAGGTGAAAGAAAAGCTTAAGCTGGATCAGGTGATCTTTATACCATGCTTACGCCCACCTCACAAGACCAGACTAAAGCTTTCCCCAGCCAAAGATAGATTCTGTATGACTCAGCTTGCACTGGAAGGTAACCCTTTCTTCTCAGTCTCAGACATTGAACTGAAAAGAAAGGGATTGTCCTATACGGTCGACACTTTGAAACAGTTAAAAAATCTATATCCGGATTCTAAGATTTATTTCTTAACTGGATCGGATGTGCTAAATGAGATACACACGTGGAAAGATCCGGAAAAAATCTATAAATTGTTGAAGGTGGTTATCGCCACAAGACCCGGCTTCGATGAATTTGATTCGGAAAATCATTTTGCAAAAAAAAGCTTAATTGTCAACATAACCGGTGTGGACGTCTCCTCCAGTGAAATAAGGGAGAAGGTAAAAAAGGGAAACTCTATAAAATATCTGGTTCCCTTCAAGGTCGAAGAATATATTAGAAAGAAGAAGTTATACCGGAGATAGGCTTCTGGGTTAAACATAAATATTTGCCCTTCAGTCACAAGTGTAGTTGCCCGATTTATCCGCAGGATCTTGAGATCGGGCTTTTTATTTTGCCTGATGAATCAGGTAACTACAATGCTAAATTCTTTGATGCTTCGGGAATAGGAGGGGCTGTTTCTCAAATAGGAATTGGTGCTCGCTGGGGATGTTATCATCCCCAGCCCTTGCGAAACATCTATACGGATCTCCTTCAGAATGAGTCCCTTGTGGATGACGGAGACCCCCAGACGGGAGCGTCCGCTCGTCTGGGATAACATCCACAAGGAGCTGTAACCGCACCTTCGTTAAAGAAAGAAAAATGATTTGGGAAACAGCCTCTTGTAGTCCTGATGTATTTCTTTGGTGGATTTTAACTTTGCGTCGGGATAATCCGTATGGAGTCCATACGGAACAATATCCCGATGCAACCAGTGATATGTTTAAGTCGTAGTTTAATTAGTTAAAAACCATAAGGCAGACACTCCATAGAAGAAGGGTCATTCTTAAATAATGTGGAGAATTTTTTATAAGTTATTGATAGAGAGGGAGAAATAAAAAAGCATCTCTGGAGGAATAGATCTTGTAGTTATCCCCATGAATCGGGACGGTTTTCAAAAGCCTACAACGGATGATCACGCGTAGGGGCGAAGCTTGTTGAGCGAAGCGAAATCCCGCTTTTTGCGGGGTCTTCGCCCGAACAACCCGATGAATGCGGGTGGAGATGAACTCCACCCCTACGCGAACACAACATGTATTACCCCCAGGGGGACAAACAAAGAAGGGCATAGTAAAGCACAATTTCCACATTAAATACGAAAGAACCTAGAAGAATAAGACGTAGATCTGCGTAGGGACAGGGCTTGTCCCTGTCCTGACCATGGTGTGGACAGCCACAAGGGCTGTCCCTACGATGGCGCAAAGAGCATAGACTTCATAGAACAATGAAATAACGAGGTAGCCACAGGCTACCAGCCTCCCCTTCTTACAGATTCTCCCGCAAAATCTGTTGACGAGAAGGAAAAATGATGGTATTTTCAAGTGTGAACATTTCAGAGCAATTTAAAACCATATTTCAAAGACATAACTTATGCCCAAAAGAAAGCGTCTGTTTCTGATAGATGGATCAGCTCTGGCATACCGATCATATTTTGCCTTCATTCGAAACCCTTTGATCAACTCCAAAGGTGAAAACACCTCTGCCGTGTTCGGCTTCACCAATTCTATCCTGAAAATCTTAAGGGAAGAAAACCCGGACTTCATCGCGGTGGTCTTTGACACCAAAGCTCCCACCTTCCGACACGAGATATTCAAAGATTACAAATCCACCCGTGCCAAGATGCCAGCGGAGATGTCCGAACAGCTTCCCCGGATAAGGGAAGTTGCCGGAAGCATGAATTTACCTATCTTGGAGATAGACGGTTTTGAGGCGGATGATCTGATGGGAACTTTAGCCAAAAAAGCCAAAGAGAAAGGACTGAAGGTGATTCTGGTTACCGGGGACAAAGATTTTCTGCAACTGGTGGATGAAGATGTCAAGGTCTTAAATCCCAGAAGAGGAGGCGAGGAGCCTGAACTTCTGGATAGAGCCGGGGTGGAGAAAAAATTGGGGGTGCCGCCAGAGAAAGTAACCGAACTTTTAGCGCTGATGGGCGATACATCTGATAACGTTCCCGGCATCCCCGGCATAGGCGAAAAAACTGCGCTGGAGCTTATCAAAAAGTTTGGAAGCTTGGAAAACGTTTTGAAGAACGCAGAGTTAGTGAAAAGGAAAAATGTCCAGAAAGGCTTAAAGGAGCATGCTGATTTGGCTCGTCTCTCTAAAAGACTAGTTACCATAGATACCAATGTCCCCTTCGAGTTGGACCTTTCCCATTTGCAAAGAAAAGGTTTTGATTTGCCCCGGCTAAAAGAGCTTTTCAAGGAGCTGGAATTCACCAAGCTTTTGCAGGAGATAAGCTCACTGGAGAAAGAGGAGAAAGTAAACTACCGGATCATAAAATCGGAAAAAGAACTTGAGAAGCTGATCTCTGAGTTGAAGAAGGCTGGCGAGTTCGCCTTGGACACCGAGACCACCGATGTGAATCCCATCGATGCAGAGTTGGTGGGGATATCTTTTTCCTGCAAAGAAAAGGAAGCCTACTATGTTCCGGTTGGTCATGTTGACAAAAAAGGCAACTTAGACCTGGCTATGGGGATAGAGAAGCTTAAAGAGATATTAGAAGATGAAAACATAAGGAAGGTGGAACACAACCTGAAATATGACCTGGAGGTTTTGCGGCGATCTGGAATAGAGCTTAAAGGGATACGTTTTGACACCATGGTGGCATCCTATCTTTTGAATCCTTCATTCAGACAGCACAATTTGAATTATCTGGCTTTAGAGCATCTGGATCATAAGATGATTCCCATCTCTGATCTGATCGGCAGTGGCAAAAAACAGAAAAACTTTGCCGAAGTGCCGGTGGATGACGCCTGCAACTACTCCTGTGAGGATGTCGATTTCACCTTGCGATTAAAGGAGATTTTCAGTCCCAAGCTCAGCCTCCTTTCTTTGGAAAAATTGTTTTTCGAGGTGGAGCTTCCTTTGATTGAGGTGCTGGCAGAGATGGAGATGATGGGGGTCTCCGTAGATGTGGCTCATCTCAAGAAATTATCAAAAAAGGTGGAAGAACAATTAGAAGAATTAAGTTTGCGGATTTATGATCTGGCAGGAAAGAAATTCAATATCAACTCCCCTCAACAACTGAGTCAGGTTCTATTTGAGGACCTCAAACTTCCATCGGTGCGTAAAACCGCCAAGAAGACCGGTTTGTCCACAGACATTGGAGTGCTGGAAACTCTGGCCAAAGAGCACCCCTTACCCGGTTTGCTTCTGGAATATCGTCAACTCTCAAAATTGAAATCAACCTATATTGATGCCTTTCCCAAGCTGGTGAACAGAAGAACCAAAAGAATTCATACCTCCTTCAATCAAACGGTGACCGCCACCGGAAGGCTCTCCTCCTCCGATCCAAATTTGCAGAATATTCCCATAAGGACCGATCTGGGAAAGTTGATCCGAAAAGCTTTCATACCCAGGGATAAAAATTTTCTGATGCTCTCTGCCGACTATTCCCAGGTGGAGTTAAGAATTTTAGCACATTTCTCCGGTGACCACACCCTGATGAACTCTTTTAAAAAGGGTGAGGACATACATAATCGCACCGCCAGCGAGGTCTTCGGCGTCCGCATAGACCGGGTGACTCCGGAACAGAGAGCCATCGCCAAGATCACCAATTTTTCCATCATCTACGGAGTAAGTGCCTACGGGCTTTCGCAGCAAACCAACATGACCCATCAGGAGGCGGCCATGTTCATTGATGTGTATTTTAAAAGATACCCTCGGGTGAAGGAATACATTGACCAGATGATTGAGCTGGCCCGAAAACAAGAATTTGTCACCACCCTTTTGGAGAGAAGGAGATATATCCCGGAGATAGGAAGCTCCAACCGGCAAAAAAGGGAATTTGCTGAAAGAACCGCCATTAACACTCCTATCCAGGGTTCAGCGGCTGATCTGATAAAGGTGGTGATGATCGACATCGCAAAAAAATTAAAAGATAAAAAATCAAAGATGATTTTACAGGTACACGATGAGTTAGTCTTCGAGGTTCACAAAGATGAGTTGGATGTGGTGAAAGAGATGGTGAAAGACAAGATGGAAAATACCATCCACCTGGAGGTGCCAATTAAAGTGGATATAAATGTGGGGGAGAACTGGCTGGAGGCAAAGTAGTCAACGGATCAAAACGGTCAACGGATGGAACGGATTAAACGGATGCAGTGGGTTGTATCTTCAATCCGTTCAATCCGCTTAATCCGTTGACAAAACCTCTCTTCCTTTGGTATGAACCATTTGGTTCATACCTTTGTCCCCCTCTCCACAAATGTGGAGAGGGGGAGATAGGGGGTGAGGTAAAAAAAAACGATATTGATACAATGCTTCTAATTGGAGTAACCGGAGGTATCGCCTGTGGAAAGACCGAGGTATGTAAGGTCTTTCAAAAAAAGGGGGCACCTGTCGTATCCGGCGACCGGATCGGAAAAGAGGTGGTGGAAAAGAAAAAAAAAGTTTTGAAGGAATTGGTTCAGGCATTCGGTCCAAATATCTTGAACAAAAATGGGACGCTTAATCGACGCAAATTAGGTGAAATCGCTTTTGCCACAAAAGAATCCAGAGACAAGCTGAATAGAATCATTCATCCATATCTGCTAAAAGAGTTGAGAAAAAGAGTTGAGAGTTTGAGAAAAAAGAACAAAGAGGCGATGGTGGTGATTGATGCGGCTTTGATTGTTGAATGGGGATTAGAAAAAGAACTGGACTATCTTATCTTTGTCGAATCGAGAAGAGAAAATAAGATCAAGAGATTACAAAAGCTGAAAGGTTATTCCAAAAAAGAGGCTCTGGATATAATCAGATCACAGCTTCCTGAGATAGCTAAGAAGAGAATGGCTGATTTTGTTATTAGGAATAACAAAGGTTTGGCGGAATTAAGAGAAAAAGCAAATCGGCTCTGGAAAGAAATAACCCCCAGAAACTATGTCGAATAGGTTTTCGACCATATTTGACCTACGGTTGTGGAAATGTAGGGGTGGAGCTTCAGCTCCACCCGCATTTGGGCGAACCTAAAGGTTCGCCCCTACTCATGCCATGTCGGAGGCGAAAATACAAAACAAAAAACTCTTGCATTCATCATTAAAATCATTATAATGATTTTGTTTTTGGTTTTCACTATGATCTATGAACCAAAAACCATGAACTTAATTCCCGGTGCAGTAGCTCAGTCGGGAGAGCGCCCGTACGGGAGGTCGGCGGTTCGAGCCCGCTCTGCTCCAGTTAAATCCGAAATGAAACAAAATAAGTATTATGTCTACGTCTTGCGAAGCCTAAAAGATGGAAGACTATACACTGGCTACACACCTAATTTGGAAAATAGGCTTCGTGATCACAATACAGGTCATACTAAATCTTTGAGAAATAGAAGACCCTTAGAATTGGTTTACTTTGAGAAATTCGAGACCAAAAAGGAGGCGATGGAGAGGGAAAGATTTTTCAAAACTCCTGAGGGTGGTGTTTTGAAAAGGAAGCTGATGGAAGGGGACAAATAACTATTTTCTCTCTCAGTTGGGAGAGCGCCCGTACGTGAGGTCGGCGGGCAGAGGCCCCCCAGACGGGAGGGCATACGCCCCCGTCTGGGCGTCCGCTCGTCTGGGTTCGAGGTGAAAAGGAGTCATTAGAGGTTGTTTTTTGACATAAGCTATCCTTTCTTCAGGAAAGCCATCATAAAGGTTTTTATTTTCACTATGCTCTGTGAACCAAAAACCATGAACCGAATTTCCGGGGCAGTAGCTCAGTTGGGAGAGCGGTACCTTCGCAAGGTACAGGTCGGCGGTTCGAGCCCGCTCTGCTCCAGAAATTTGTCCATATGGACAAATTTCTTGTTCGTAGTTCATAGTTCGTGGAAAAACAACGAGTTGGAGAAATGTCGATTCAAGAGATAAATTACGAAGACGATCAGGCTCACCGGGGCTCATGTTCTATATCTGGTAAACCAGATACATGCCCTGTTTGTGGACGAAAAGTAGAGCCTATAATTCGCCACGCTTTCAAGCGTGGGTCTTTGACTGATGAAAGTCTGGAAGTTGTCTTTAAATGTCTAAGTGGAGAATGCAATCATTTGTTCGTTGCCTATTACAGCCCAGGAGCGCGTGGTCTTGTAGGCAAGTATTTTTACTTAAACATGGTGCGATTGCCTCTGAAAATTGAACACAAAGAGTTTCCAGAAGTAGTAAACAAGATATCAAAGCAGTTTAAAAAAATTTACAACCAGGCATTATTAGCTGAGGAAAATGGCTTAGATCAAATATGTGGCCCAGGGTATAGGCGAGCGCTTGAATTTCTTGTTAAGGATTACTTGATAGTTCAGCTCCCAAATGAAAAAGAGGAAATAAAGAAAATATGGCTAGGGAAGGCGATCCAGAAGATCAATAACGAAAACATAAAAGCATGCGCGGAACGAGCGGCTTGGCTTGGAAATGATGAAACCCATTATGTTAGAATATGGGAAGATAAGGATATAGAAAATCTAAAGGATCTGATTAGCTTGGTTGTGTCATGGATTGAATCAGAAGAAAAGACTAAGAAATATAAAGAGGAGATGAAGAAAAAGATTTAGCTCTCTTCTGTAAATTTTTCCCGCTAAATGCGGGACAAATCTCTGGTTCGCAGTTCGAGGTTCATGGTTCGTGATAAAATCAAAAGCAAAAACATGAATTCAATTGAGAAATTTAACTTTGAAAATTTAAGAGTCTATCAGGATGCATTGGATTTTTCTAAACAGGTTTATAAAATGAGTAGGAAATTCCCAAAGGATGAGCTTTTTGGATTAACGTCACAGTTGAGGAGAGCTGCTTCATCTATTCCATTGAATATTGCGGAGGGGAGTGGACTTACAAAAACCGAGTTTAAAAATTTTCTGAGACGATCCAGAGGATCGGTGTGTGAATGTGTTACTATTCTCTATTTGGCATTAGATAATGGTTATATAACTGAGACCGAACAAAAGAAATTTTATGGAGATTGTCAAAAATTGGCGAAATCCATTAGTGCATTAATTAACTCTATGAAATAGTTTTCACGATAAAGCTTACAACAATTGAGAGTTTAAGATTGCATTCGCATTTTTTCAGTTGGCTATCGTGATCGGTCGATAAACGAAAATGGTTTATCTATGAACCATGAACTGAAAATTCAATCGAAGATTGAATTTTCCCGTGCTAGATGGGGAGTTAGCGGTGCCCTGTAACCCGGAATCCGCTATACCGGGATCGAATTCCCACCTGAGGTTTTTTGTCTTCTGGTGGGAGGTTGGGTGTGTGACGTTGAAGATCAGGTCCTGCGCAACCCGAGCTCGCCAAACCCCGCTAGGACCGGAAGGTAGCAACGGTAAGCGAATACTTGAGTGTGCCGCGGGAGAGCCTGATTGGAGTTGGCTACCCAAACTACCTCAAAAGACAGGAATCGAGGGTGGGTGCACGGGAAAATCCCGCCTTCGGCGGGATTGGTTGATGGTTCACAGTTCATAGTTGATTGGATAAACAGTATAGACCCTATGTAAAGGAAGGAAAGATGACTTATCTGGTGATGGCAAGGAAATACAGGCCCCAAAGTTTTGATGAAGTGGTAGGGCAATCTCATGTTACTACCACCTTGAAACATGCCATCCAGACCAACCGTATTTCTCATGCCTATCTTTTTGCCGGTCCCAGAGGGACAGGCAAGACCACGGTGGCGAGGATTCTGGCAAAAGCTTTGAATTGCAAAGAAGGACCCACTCCTGCACCATGTAATCTGTGTGATTCTTGCAAGGAGATCACCATAGGGAGAAGTCTGGACGTGATGGAGATAGACGGCGCTTCCAACAACAGTGTGGATGATATAAGGACCTTGAGGGAGAACATCAGATACGTTCCCAGCCAGCAGAAATACAAGGTCTACATCATTGACGAGGTGCACATGCTTTCAGACTCCGCCTTCAATGCTCTTCTCAAGACCCTGGAGGAACCACCAGCACATGCCATCTTCATCTTTGCTACCACAGAACCTCACAAATTACCTCAGACCGTGCTTTCCAGATGTCAAAGATTTGACTTCAGGAGGATACCCACAACTGATCTGATCAAAACCATCCAGGATATTGCCAAAAAAGAAAACATCGAGATAGAAAAAGAAGCTTCATACATCTTAGCCCGAAGGGCAGATGGAAGCTTGAGAGATGTTCTGTCACTTTTAGATCAGGTCATCGCTTATGGCGGTGGAAGTGAATCAGATGAGGAGGAGAAAAAAACTATTACTCCGAAGCTGGTCAGCGAAACCTTGGGTCTGGTGGATCAAGAAAAACTATTTGAGGTAACCGATGCCATAGGACAAAAAGACGCCATCAAAGGTATTTCGATTCTGAACGAATTGATCGATTCCGGAATAGATCTGCCCGAGTTTGTAAACAGTATGCTTCAACACTTGAGAAATCTTCTGGTGATAAAGGTGGGTGGGGATTCAAACGTCCTTTTCGATCTTTCGGATAACTACATTCGGAAATATAAAGACAGGTCTTCTGCCTTTTCAGATGGGGATCTTCTTCGCATGATCAAAGTAGTGGCGGATTTGAACCAAAATTTGAAGAGGGCTTCCGATCCTCGAATACTTCTGGAGATGACTTTGATGAAGCTTTTGAAAATGGAATCTTCAGTTAACTTGGCAGAGGTTCTGGATAAGTTAAATCTCCTTGAGGGACGGCAACCAGGATGCGGCAATTCCAGAGATGTGGCAAAACCGGAAACTCTTCCCACTCAGCCAAGTAAATCTACCGCAACCAAGCAATCGATCAAAATAGAGGAAAAAGAGGAGCAGTCTTTTTCCCCCACTGCGAAAACTACATCCTCTGATAATATCGAAGAACTTTCGTTGAAAGATATACAAAACCGATGGGCTGACGTTCTGGGAAAGATCAAAAAGACCAAACTGTCTTTGTGGAGTCTACTTAAAGAAGGGGAGGTTATGAGGCTGGAAGATGATACCCTCACCGTCGAGTTTCATAATGGCAGAAATTTTCACAAAAAACAGGCGGAAAGAAAAGAGAACTTCAATCTGATTCAGAAAGCATTGGGAGAAGTTTTTGATCAACCGTTCAGGTTGAAATTCGAATTAAATGAGGCAAAGATGTCTTCTTCAGCAAAGCCAGGGGACTTGAAATCCACTGCTAGCCAGGATGAGGTAACAAAAGACCCTTTGGTAAAAAGCATTATGGACACTTTTGAAGGAGAAATCATCTGACAGGAGACTGATCATTAAACCTGAAATTTTTTCACACCTCAGCATAAAAGGAGAAAAAGATGGCGAAAGGTTTGGGCAATATGATGAAGCAGATGCAGAAAATACAGCAGGAGATGGAAAAAATCCAGGAGGAACTGGCAAACAAGACCGTGGAGGGAAGTTCCGGTGGTGGTATGGTGAAGGTGGTGGCTAACGGGAAACAGGAGATTTTGGAAGTTAAGATCGATCCAGATGTGGTCAACAAAGATGACGTGGAGATGCTGGAGGATCTTATCGTAGCCGCAGTAAACCAGGCAAGGGAGAAGGCGGCAGAACTTCAGGCAGAGGATATGGCAAAACTGACCGGAGGTCTGAAGATACCGGGGTTGCCGTTCTAAAGAAGAGCGGGAAGCACAGATATTTGTGCGAGTTGTGACGAATCTGAATTGGAAGGTAGGACGAGTAGCATGAACGAAAGGCAGTTCTACCGTAAGGCAGAACGAAGAGACGACTGGGCTTTCTCCCAGGTATCTCGAAAACAGACAAGGGAGATTACCCACTCGTACCACAAGTATCCAGCCAAGTTTATCCCTCAGCTGGCGAGAGCACTTATTGTCGAATACACGGAGCAAGATGACTTCATCTGGGATCCATTCTGCGGTTCGGGGACGCTAAATCTGGAAGCATACCGTACGCGCAGACACAGTCTGGGCACAGACATAAGTCCTATTGCGGTTCTAATATCAAGGGCGAAAATCACCCCATTGGACCCGAGCAGCTTAAATAGCTATACGCAGCATCTGCTTGAAGCCATAGACTCTCACAAGATCAGGGGCGAATCGTTTTATCTGTCTAAGGGTGTCCTGAACGGTAACATTCCTGAGTTGAAGAAGTGGTTCTCTAGTAACAGCTTACTGGAGCTTGGTCATATTCTGTGGCACATTAAAACCGTTCCGTGTAGCCGGAAACATTGCGATTTCGCGCTTTGCGGGTTCTCGTCAATCCTTAAGAGGGCATCGTATTGGCTCAACTCCAGCGTGAAGGCTCAGATTGATCCGAACAAGAGGCCTGAGACTCCGCTTTTCTACTTCAAGAGACAGTTACGGTCTATGGAGGAGGCAAATGAGCACTTTTGGCACGAGGCGAAAGGCAACAGAACGCAGGTTCGAATCTCCAGGCATAACGCAAGTTATAGCCTTCGGCGGAATCCCCGAAAAGTGGACTGCATAATCACAAGTCCACCGTACTTGGTCTCCTATGATTACTCAGATATTTTCAAACTCTCTACATACTTCCTATTCTATCAAGAGGACTATACCAGGTTCAGAAGAAGCTTCATTGGAACGCCGTTGCGGAAGACGGCAAGAAGGGATTCGAATACCTCAACACCCGAGCAAGCCATCGTGGATTGTGTCCCAGATACGGGGATAAGAAGAAAATTACGGCAGTACTATGGGGATATGGCAGCTTTCTTTAATAACGCCAATAGCTACCTGAAGTCCAATGGTCGGCTCATATTGGTTGTTGGAGATACTCAGTTCAGGGGCGTGACCATTCCTAATGCTTACCTGCTGAACAAGATTGCCTCTGGGATTGGCTGGTCGTTAGAGAGGGTATATGAACGAGAGATACCTGTAAAGATTCTCCCTACATTCAGAGACGAAGCGACGGGCAAGTTCACGAACAGGCAGAACAGCAACTGTTCTGAGAGGTACGAAAAAGAGTATATCTTGGTGCTAAGGAGGTGACCGATTTGACGCCCGAAAGCGGAACACTAAAACCAAGACCATACGCGAGATTGCTGAGTATGCTGAGCGATCAGCTTATTAAGAATAACACGGTCGCTCTGACAGAATTGGCAAAGAATAGTTACGACGCCGATGCATGCTGGGTTCAAATTCGCATCGGAAACATGGATAACTACAGAAAAGATGGGTTGGGCGAAAGCAAGAAGCCATTTGTGGAGATAGAGGATGACGGCGATGGAATGTCTTTTGAAACAATAAGGGATTCGTGGATGAATCCTGCTTCACCTGATAAATACAGGAGAAGACTCAAAGGCAGAACCAGAACTAGAAAAGGACGAGTCATACAGGGTGAGAAAGGCATAGGGCGATACGCAGTTTTTCAGATTGGGAAAAAGGTTGAAATATACACCAGAGAGAGACTGAGTGACAACAAAGGCGGAAAAGAAATCTACCTTATTACAGATCTATCTGAATACACAGAGGAGCTTCTATCCAGCGAAAAGGCGAAGCATCGCGCCGAACCAGTGTATTTAGACGAAATCGAATCCAGATATCAAATTCGCGGGAATCCAAGATTCATTAAGCCTGGCGCTATTAACGTTGAAGGCAAGCGGTTATCTAGAAAGAGTCACGGCACATTGATCCGTATCACCGAGTTGAACTACGGCTGGACTCTTCTGAATGTCAAGAAAATCAGGGAAACCTTATCGCGCCTCCAATCGCCGTTCAGGAAGCAAGATTTCGATGTAAGCATAGTGTTCCAGGGCGATGAGATTTCAGCCTTGAAGGATTATGAATTGGACGATGTTTTGGATGAAGCCTTGCTGCAAATGACAGGTGAGGTGGATAAACGTGGTGTTTGTCAGTATTCGCTGAAAAGGGGCAGTGGTGAAGAGAGTGGTAGGCTTAACTTAGTTGAATATCTTAAACAGGACGCGGTCAAGACAAACAGGTTGCATTTCTACGATAGGGACGATGGCAGACCTCGTCAGCCAGAATGTGGCCCTTTTCGGTTCAGGTTCTATGTTTATGATCTTGATACGATGACAGACAGGGACCTGAAAGAATACATAAGATCCCATAGACTTTACATCTACAGAGACGACATCCGTGTTTATCCGTATGGTGATCGTGACAACGACTGGATGAAACTGGACATCTACAGAGGTCTAGTTAGGGCCTCGTTCTACTTGTCCAACGATCAGCTGATTGGATATGTCGATATATCTTCGGAGCGAAATCCTGGACTTCGCGATAAGACAAATAGGGAAGGCTTGCTTGAGCAAGGAACAGCTTATGAAGACTTAAGGCTTCTGACTCTGAGCGCGGTGAACTATCTGCACACCGAATATCAGGCGGCCAAGTTAAAGGCGATTAAAAAAGCCAAACGACAGAAAGAAAGAAAAAGCGAGCTGTATTTGCAGACAGAAAAAGTAGAGAAAGGTATAGAACACCTTGAAAGCCATCTGAAGAAAGTAAAAGACGACAGAGGTAGGAAACTGATCACGAAGGTGGCCCACGAGTACGTCAAGGAAAGGAATATCTACCGGAGACAGATCGAAATCGTGGAAGATCTAGCGGGCGTAGGCATAGCAGTGGACGCTACATCGCACGACTTGGTCTTAATGATGAGCAGGGCAGAGGAAAGGATGAGGGAAATTCAAGTGATGCTGCGCTCCACGGATCCAGATTTAGACAGGCTCAGGGACAAAACGGATGCACTTGAAGGTCTGATAACGTCAATCAGCGCGAATTTATCAGGAATACAACCTTTGTTTCGATCTGCTCGACGAAGGCGAAAAGAATTGCGCTTGTCGGATGTGATTAACACGGTCAGACGCTACTATGAGACACCTATAAGGAAAACCAAAGTCCACATGCACATCGAAGAAGTTGGTCCCCCGCTTACCATTACTTCGTCCGAAGGGGTGTTGCTTCAGCTGTTTATCAACCTAATGGACAATTCGATCTATTGGCTTCGCATCAGCGAGACAGCACATCCAAAGATACAGGTTCTGATTGACGGAGAAAAAGAATCGGTCATTTTTGCTGACAACGGGCCTGGTGTGGAGCAAAAATACCTCGATTACATCTTTGAGCCGTTCTTCTCAACGAAGGGTCTGCAAAGCAGAGGGTTAGGACTGTATATTGCTAGACAGCTGACAGACAAATGCAGGTACGACTTGTACTATGTGGAAAAGAAAACAGATCAGATACTCCCCGGAGCTAACTTCAGAATAGATTTCTTTGAACAGGAGGCGTAACGTTGGGCCGGGTTTTTGAAGAATTGTGCAAAGGTCCTGTAGTTGTTGTTGACGATCAGATAGGTACAGGCGATGACATAGACAAGCTGGTAGCGGAGATAAGAGATGATAATAAGTTGCCTGTGTTATGTTACACGAGCATTGAGGAGGCACGGGGCAGAGTAGCCGGCCTGCTCTTCTGTAACTTCATAGTACTTGATTGGGTATTTGCCGCCAGCCCCGAGCAGGTGGAGGGCGAAGTCCGCGTAGGCGCGGAGGCTGAAGCCATTTCTCGGGAGGAAGTGATTGATTTTATCAGAGCAGTCCAGAAAATCTCGCTGGCGCCGATATTCGTGTTGAGTGCGTTCAACCCAGACGAGATACGTTCCACCTTGCAGGACGCAGGTATTAAGACAGAAGGTGAGAGATTTGTATTTGTCGAAGGCAAGAGCGTCTTGTCCAAGAGAAAAGGAGCCTTAACGTCAAGAATTGAGAAGTGGATAAAGGAGAGCCCGCACATCTATCTTTCCAAATGGTGGACTAACGAGTGGTTGTCAAAGAATACTCGAGTCTTCTGGGACTTGTGTGATTCGATACCTGACTGGCCAGCTTGGTTCTATAAATCCTTTGAACAAGACGGTAATGAACCGCTATTGGCTTTAATCGATTCACTCTCTCAATTGGTCTATTCGGAGATAAGCGTCTCCAGCATCGATAGGTCATTAGTGAGAAAAAAGACTGACAGGATGGACGATCAGATTCTTAATTCGCTCAAGAAGTTGTACGAGAGGCTTGTGTATACTCGCAACGATATCAACAAGGACATTAGACCAGGCGACGTCTTTCGCCTCGAAGACAGTGGAAAGACATTCTACCTATTGAACGTGCGCCCTGAGTGTGATACGGTCAAACGAGAACAAGAAGACGAAGAAGTCGTTCTATACTGTCTCAAAGGAAAGCCCAAGAAGCCACGAAAGCTCAAGGATAGATATGATGCGAAGTTCGGACTCATTGAAAGGAAAACTGAGATACTGTTGTTGCTGCTTGATGGAAATGATATTGTCAGATTCGACAACAAGAATTTGGAACTCTGGCACTACAGCGATATAGTAGAGAAAAAGATATGTCGCGTCGTGTCTCCATTCATAAACCGAATAAGGCAAAGCTACTGCAACTTCTTAGGTAGGATTGGCGTTCCAAGCTACCCGAAGGAGATCTCCGCCTCGATTTTTAAACGCACCGAAACTTCTTGACGTAGCTTGAATTCCGTGGATGGGGACTCTGCATGGCCAGTCCAGCCGCTCTGCCAAGTGTGCGAAGCGGGAAGTATCTGGGTCTAATCCAAGGTGTTGTAAATGGTCGATTCGATAGAAAAACTAATAGAAGAATTCTCCAAATTTCCGGGAATCGGCAAGAAAACCGCCCAGAGGATGGCTTTCTTCGTCCTGAAGCAGAGAAAAGAGGAGTCGGAGGCCCTGGCTCAAGCTATATTAGACGTTAAAAGTAAGGTGCGATATTGTTCAGTCTGTTTCAATATCACCGAAGAAGATCCCTGCTCAATATGTAAAGGTGAAAAAAGGGATAGATCCATGATATGTGTGGTGGAGGAGGCAAATGATATGGTGGCTTTGGAGAAAACCAATCAGTATAAAGGTCTGTATCACGTTTTAGGAGGAGTGCTTTCTCCTCTGGATGGCGTGGGTCCGGATGATCTTAAGGTAAAGGAGCTTCTTTTAAGGTTAAAGGGCAAGCAAGTCGAAGAGGTAATCATAGCCACCAACCCCAGCACCGAAGGGGAGGCAACTGCTGTCTATCTTTCCAAGCTGATAAAACCATTAGGCATAAAAGTTACCCGCATCGCCCGCGGTCTTCCGGCTGGCGGTGATTTAGAATACGCCGACCAGACCACCCTGGCAAATGCCCTGGAAGGACGGGTGGAGTTCTAAAGGGACATTAAGTAGTCGTTGATAAATTATGTGGGCAGGGCTGAATGGCCTTTCCTTCGACCTTGAGGTCTCAGGACCGAAGGGCAGGGTGAACCCTGCCCTATGATAAATTAGTTCTTGTGTGACATAGGTGCGGGAATTTATCCCGCCCCCATGGCCTTCTTTTCCAACAAATCAAGAAAAATTTTAAATCTTTCATAAAAGCTAAACATTCCGAAAATGATGCCGTAGTTAGTTATGAGCATATGCTCATAACTATTTTATGGAGTTAATAATGCCCAGACCGAGAAGATTTCGTTGGGTAAGGGCTCAGCCAAATTCAACCTACTTCAAACCAAGGGGGATCCCCCTGGCGGCTCTGAATGAGGTTGTCTTGACTGTGGACGAACATGAAGCCATAAGGCTGGCTGATCTGGAGGGACTGCAGCAGGAAGAGGCGGCAGAGAGGATGAACGTCTCCCGACCCACCTTTGGGAGAATAGTTGCTTCAGCCAGAAGAAAAATTGCGGATGCTTTAATCAATGCCAAAGCCATCAAGATTGAGGGTGGGGATTTTGTCATGGCTGGAGCACACACATGCGACGATTGCGGTCACACCTGGGAGCTATCCTTTGGCACCCCGATACCTCCGGTTTGTCCCTCCTGTGACAGCATGAACATTCACCCAACAGGCTGGGGAAAAGGTTACGGTCCGGGCAGAGGTTGGAGAAGAGGAAGATGCTTTAGGGGTGGGAGAAGATAGAAAGGTAAACACTTTTAGAAGGTGAGGGAAACAGTGGAACAAGCAGAAAAAACAAGCTTAAGCGAAAACATAAAAAATGTCCGCCACAAGATATTGGTGATGAGCAACAAAGGGGGGGTGGGGAAAAGCACAATTGCGGTTAACTTAGCTTTAGGGTTAGCCCAGAAAGCTATGCGGGTGGGACTTCTGGATATTGATATTCACGGTCCGTGCATCCCCAATCTGCTGGGGCTGGAGGGTATGCCTTTAGCCGGAGATGGAAAAAAGATTCAACCGGTTGCCTATAGCACCAATTTGAAAGTAGTGTCTATGGGCTTTCTTATAGGAAATAAAGAAAGTCCGGTAATATGGCGTGGGCCTCTTAAGATGAAAGCTATCCAGCAGTTCTTGGAGGATGTGGAATGGGGCGAACTGGATTTCTTGATAATCGACTCTCCTCCGGGAACGGGCGATGAGCCATTATCCATTGCTCAATTGATCAAGGACATAGACGGTGTTATCGTGGTGACCACCCCTCAGGAGATAGCTTTGTTGGACTCCCGTAAAGCTGTCAATTTCGCCAAACAGCTTAAAGTTCCGGTTCTGGGTATTGTGGAAAATATGAGTGGGTTCATCTGTCCTCATTGTGGCAAGAGAACCGATCTTTTCAAGACCGGCGGGGGAGAAAAAGCCGCAAAAGAAATGAACGTTCCCTTTTTAGGAAAAATCCCCTTCGAGCCGGAGATAGTTTCGTCCGGAGATGAAGGCAAACCTTTTGTTTGGGAACATAAAAATTCGCAAGCTTTCAAAGTACTTAACGAAATGGTTGATCAAATCATGAAAAAGTTAACCCCCAAAAATGTTTTAGAAAAGAAAGGAGGTGGCTGATATGCCGTGGGGAGATGGAACCGGTCCTTTAGGGATTGGTCCTATGACAGGTCGAGCTGCAGGCTTCTGCGCCGGCTACCCTGTTCCGGGGTATCTTAATCCCATCCCTGGTCGTGGCTGGTTTGGAATAGGTAGAGGCGGTTTCCCTTGGGGTGGTGGAAGAGGTCGCTTCTTTGGGAGGGGACGTGGCTGGGGAGGATTTGGCTTAGGGAGAGACAGGGGTCGCGGTCGAGGCTGGTGGGGATTTGGCTTTGGACATGGATTGGGAGTTCCATATGGGGCATATCCTTACGCGATGCCGCCATATGGGGGATACTATTAGATGAAAATCATTGTTATTAACCAAAAGAGAGGAGGTGACTGATATGCCAGGTGGAGACAGAACTGGTCCTTTGGGTTTGGGACCTATGACAGGTCGAGCCGCAGGGTATTGTGCAGGATACCCTGTGCCCGGATATCTTAACCCTATTCCTGGGCGGGGTTGGTATGGAGCAGGCAGAGGTCGAGGATTTGGAAGAGGACGCGGTTGGGGGTGGAGAGTTGGATACTATGGCTATTCCCCTTATGCCCCAGCCTACCCACAATATCCTCCAGCTTATCCTTCTGCTTATCCTCCAGCCTATCCTGAGCCCACGGCTGAGGAGGAGAAGAAATTCCTGCAAGATGAGCTTGCTTCTTTAGAAGAAGAGATGAAAGCCATCCGGGAGCGAATGGCCGAGTTGGGAAAGCAGGAGAAGCAGGAGAAGAAGAAGTAGAGAAACAAAAAAAGGGAGGGGGGGGAAAATTATCTTCCTCCTCCCTTCATAAAAAAAGAAAGGGGAAATTGTGAAGATTGCCATAACCTCTCAGGGAGATAATCTTGAAGCTTTGGTTGATCCTCGTTTCGGGAGATGTGCCTATTTTGTCATTATTGATCCGGAAACCGAAGAGATCGAGGCTGTTTTGAATCCAGCCGCAGATGCCATGGGAGGCGCAGGTCCCCAGGCGGCACAAACCATTTCTGATAAAGGGGCGGAAGCGGTGATAACCGGGAATGTGGGACCCAATGCTTTCCAGACGTTAAAAGCCGCAAACATAAAGGTATATCAGGGTGCTTCCGGAACCGTCAAGGAGACTTTAGTAAAATACAAAAGCGGAGAACTGAAGGAATTCTCTAACTCTTCTGTGCCCGGCCATTTCGGGTTAAGACAGGGTGGGAAAAACTAATACAAAAGCAAGAAATAAGTTTACATGCCCCCTCACCCTATCCCTCTCCCCCTGTATAGACCGGAGAGAAGGGTAACAGGTGTTCGGACACATGGGTAACACTATTATACACGATAATCATGCTTTTTCAAGCTAATATGTGCAATCTTTTGTTTACAGTAAAAGACATCCATAACTCCATCCTCCTGTGGTCTGGGTCGGAGAGCCACTCGTTCTCCTCTAAAGGCTTTAGGTATCTTATACTCACCTCCTTTGAAAGAGATAATTCCACCCGC
>Ga0209979_1001337_pt1 | contig 27453 bp, 21 predicted proteins | sample AnhtaG_FD_183114 | JGI IMG/M metagenome (GOLD analysis project Ga0209979, IMG submission 183114) | Deep subsurface microbial communities from Anholt, Denmark to uncover new lineages of life (NeLLi) - Anholt_01485 metaG (SPAdes) (version 2) | ecosystem: Environmental > Aquatic > Marine > Oceanic...
TGTTATAGGAGAATTTTCTTGTAGAGGATGGGATACATTTATTAGGGTACTTAATATTGTTGGTGGAATAAACAAGGGCAGACCTAATAAAAAAGACCTGAGACGAGCAGAAGACTTCGCCAGAGGTCTGAAGATTTGATATTGGAATCTCCCCAGATAGTGTTAATCACTAGAGTAGCTTAAGAAGCCTAACGCTAAGATACATAGGCGGGCCACTAGAGAAACGAGTGTATAGAGCTTGCACTAGACTGCCCAACATCAAGACATTATTCAAAGGCCTCTTTGCTGATCTCGTTCAGGCAGATGGGGGAGACTTCAAAGTATAAGGATATCTTCCACTTCAAGTTTGGAACAAGCCCTGATAGTTCTTTGCGTCATTGCGAACCTCCCTTATTGTCATTGCGAGCCAAGGGTGTGGCAATCTCACTTCGTAGTGGCGGGGTTTATCCCCGCCTGTACCTCGCCAGATAAGGGGACGGGTGGGCGAGGGCACCCTTTTGGTTGAGGACGAGCCCCGACCCTACAAGATTGCTTCGTCGCTTAGGCTCCTCGCAATGACACAAGGGAGGCACTCACCGCAATGACAGGGAAGGAAGCAATGATAAGAAAGGATGTTATGTGTCACTGGGTCATACGAATTAGCACACTCCCTTGCTGTGCAGGAGCTATCAGGGTAAAATCTTGCTTATAGAGGGGGTAAAAGATGAAGCAGGTGAGTTAGAGGAACTTCCCAAAGAGACCTTAATAGAATTAGCCAGAATGTATGCTCGCAATTGGCAAACCTTAGATGGGCTGTGGTTTCGAAACGTTGAAGCCCAATATGGGCTTGAAGCTGCTGAAGCTAAAATACAGGCCTTTATTGAAATGTTAGGCAATGATGCCAGGCTACTGACAGAAGGCGAAGAAATCAAGTCCCATGATCTGTTTACACGCCTAACCTCAAGGAAAACCATTACTGGTGAAGACGAAACTGAGGAGAGTGAGTTGAAGTACTTACAGGTTATCCGAAATATCCGCGATAACGACCCCGACTTATTTGAAAAGATTAAACGCCTGCCCAAGAAAGCCCGCACTGGCAGAACCAGTGAAAGCGGAGATACTACTTTGCTTACCTACTTCCGCAAAGGCAAGCTGCAAAAATTCTATCTTGCAAACGACCAATCAACTCAAGAATTAGATTTCTTTTCCGCCGCCAGGCAACTCGAAGTGGACAAAGACACCCAACGTCAGTCTATCCCTCAGGATTATTACCACCTATTAGACATGAACAAGAAAGCGTTCCAACTAGCTACTACCGAAGAAGCGCCAGAAACGAAGATGAAAGGCGGCAGGGATACTGCCACTTTCGTGCTTAGATTCCTGAAGTCCAATCAAATTAAGCATTTCCAGGGTTATACCGAGGATGACGAGCTTTACATCAAACAGGTTATTAAACTCATAGAGGAGGGAGGTCTGCCTAAACAAACCACCAAAACGCTGCAAAGAGAATTGAGCAAAGAGCTAAACCCGATAAGAATACTGGGGATACTGAAAAGGAATATTGCCTCAGAGTTTTTCAAAGAGACCGTAGCTGAAGGTGCTGCCCAAACTTCGGGCCCCAGAGAGGTAATCCTTTCCGAATACCTCATAGGCGAATAGCCATGAAAAAGCCCCAAAATAACTATGCTTTTATTGACAGCCAGAACCTCAACCTTTCCATCCGTAGTCAGGGCTGGATCTTAAACTTTAGAAAATTCAGGCAATATCTTCACGACAAGTACGGCATAACCAAAGCCTTTCTTTTTATTGGTTACGTTTACGAAAATCAAGACCTGTATACCGGTTTACAGAAGGACGGCTACATTCTCGTCTTCAAACCAACGCTTGAACTGCCGAGTGGAAAGGTAAAAGGGAATATCGATGTCGAGTTGGTTCTTCATGCTATGATTGAGTATGACGACTACGATAAGGCTCTTATTGTCACCGGGGATGGCGACTTCTATTGTCTGGTGGACTATCTCAGGAAGAACAATAAGCTATTAAAGTTGATGATTCCGAATAAATGTGTGTTCTCCTCGTTATTTAGGAAAATTATGCCCCATATCGTATTTATGAATGACCTCAGGAGCAAGCTGGAGTATGGTAAGGGCAGTAAATAAAAAAGAGAGGCATTACCGCGGGACAGAACCCTTTGGATGGCCTCTCATCGTGATTCTGACTGTAATGATAGCAAACATACATTTTGTTGTCAAATTGACTAATGGATAAACAGGCTGCTGTAAAAATCATCAGGGATACTTTTGAGAGTTCGTTCGACAAAGGACGATTTATCAACTTTAGTAAAAATATGGTCACCTTCCTCGATGACTCAGGCAGTTTTGTCTATCAAGGAAATTATATTCCCGACGCCTATAAGCAATATATCTATACCCTTGAGCGGATAGGCAAATACCAGGATGCCAATAACAATAAGATAGATATCCTCATCGCCCAGCTAAAAAAGGAAACTTCCCTTGAGCGTGCTCGCACCATGCAAAGAAATTTTATTGCCTGGTATCTCAACGGCAGCAGAGGTGGCGACCTCGTTGTTGTGACCGCTGGTGTCCCCCTTAGAGTGCCAGGAAGCACTAACATGCTCAAGGTCCAAAAGATTGATTGAACTTTCTTTACATATCACCGAGTAACCTAGATCCTCTGAAGTTGTCTCATCTAAAGAGAAACCTCACAAGAGTCCTCCACACATTCAACAAATTGACGGATTGTATAATATGTCAAAGCTCCGATAGAATCTATTAACATGTGCTACAATTAGTAGTAGAGTTAAGGCCAGATTGAGGACGAAAAGCAATGCCACAAGAACTCCCCTCGCTAATTGACAACTTTTCTCCTAATACCTTGCTAGCCACACTGCAGGAGTTGCTCCAGCAAACTGAGTCTTGGGATGTTGCTACTGGAACCTTTGACATTGGCTCGCTGCTTGCTCTGGATGCACTGTGGCAGCCTGTAAAACCTATTCGCCTCCTTATGGGAGATGAGACTACTCGCCGCACCAGGAAGGAACTCATCAATTCTGCAAACCAGCAGGCAGACGAAGGTATTGAGACTGCCAAGGAAGAAGACGACTTCTTAGCTTTGACGGGGTTGGAAGCAATAAGAGAAGCCCTAAGAGCTAGACAAATCCAAGCCCGCATTTATACTCGTGCAAAGTTCCACGCTAAAGCCCATATATTGAAAGGCAAAGACGAGGCTATGGACTACGGGCTTATCGGCTCCTCTAACTTCACCCGCCCAGGACTGATGGAGAATGTGGAGCTTAACCTTCTAACTGATGAAGCCGCGCAAATAGCTTCCCTCAAAGAATGGTTTGAACGTCTTTGGAAGGATGCCGAAAGTGTGGCTCCTGAGCTTCTTAAAGTCATTGAGCGTCATCTCAGAGCATTCACTCCTTTTGAGGTTTGGGCAAAAGCCCTTTACGAATACTTTGCCGGAAAGGAATTGCCTTTAACTGACTGGGAGAGGAAAGAATCAGTAGTTTTCCCTTTGCTCAGTGGCTATCAGCAAGAAGCTTACCGTCAGGCACGGCATATTGTCCAGCGTTGGGATGGGTCATTTATCTGCGATAGCACAGGATTGGGCAAGACCTATATTGGACTTATGCTTCTGGAATACCACCTTGCTCATGGCGATCGAATCTTACTCATTGTGCCTAAGTCTGCTCGAGAAAGTGTATGGGAAAGAGGTATTCAACGCTATCTTTACCCTCGCTACCGTATCGCTTGCGAAGAGCATCTAAAAATCCATAACCAGACCGATTTCGGGCGTGAGGGAACCGTTTCGCAGGAGCGGCTTGAATACTACCGCGACTACTTCCCTATTGTTTTGGTGGACGAGGCGCATCATTTCCGCACACCTTGGGCATACCGTAGCAAGGTGTTACAAATGCTGGCCAACGGCGGTGCCCCAAAAACCATTTATTTCATCACTGCCACCCCCATCAACAACAGTGTTCTCGACCTTTATCATCTTGTTAACTACATTGCCCATGACCAGCATGACTACTTTTCCTCCTTGGGAATTCACAACCTTCGTCGCCACTTTAAGCTGTTAGAGCAGCATTTGGACACAGTGGTGAGCTCGAATGGGAGTGCTGACCTTCAAACAGCAGTCCAGGACGCCGATATAATGCGCACCGACAGGCTTCTTAAAGCCATCGTTATCCAGCGTAGTCGAAACTATGCTAAGGAGACAGAGAGGCGCTCAGGCAAAGATGTCCTCTTCCCTGAAAGAGAAAAACCTCGCGTTATCCCTTATTCTCTACGCAAAGTTTACGCTCACCTTTACGACGATCTCAAACTTGCTTTTGATAAGGATGAACCTCTCCTTACCTTGGCTGTTTACAACCCAGATGCATTCCGCAAGGAGAGAGTAAAACCCGAGATCCTCAACAGGAATCGCCAGGTTATCGGACTCATTCGCACTTTATTGCTTAAGCGTCTAGAAAGTTCCCATGCTGCCTTCGGGGCGAGCCTAGAAGACTTATTGCGGAGAATGGCAGCTTTCCTAAATAAATATGCCCCCCAGTGCTGGGACGAATGGCAAAAGGAACATGTTGAATTGTGGAAAACTATGCAAGAGCACCTACAACAACGCACTGCTGAAGATGAAGCCGAGGCTGAAGTTGAGGAGGGTAATGAATTTGACGACATCGAAGTAAGGACACTGGAAAATCCAGAGGATTACCGGCTGGATGAATTGCTGCAAAAGGTTCAACAAGATATGGACATCCTTGCTACCTTGCTTGACAGTCTTTATAAGCACCTCAGCTCTGTAACTGATGATAAGCTAAATAATCTTGTTCATATTCTACATACAGACTCCCGCCTCAGGAAGGGCAAGGTCGTCATCTTCACCGAGTTCCGCGATACAGCACGCTATCTGCAGAGGGAGTTGAGCAACAATCATGGCTTTACTGACATGGAGGAGATGGATAGCACCCGCAAAGTCAACCGGGAGGAAGTTATTAAGCGATTTGCTCCTTATTACAACTGTACATTGGGAGAGTTGCCGCGCTATGCCAACCGCCAGACTCGTATCCTGGTAAGCACCGATGTGCTCAGTGAGGGTCTCAACCTTCAAGACGCTTCCCTCATCATCAACTATGACCTACATTGGAATCCAGTCCGTTTAATGCAGCGCATTGGGCGTGTCGACCGCCGTCTTGACCCTGAAATTGAGATCTTACTTGGGCGAAAACAACCCGTCACGGTCTCTGTTTATAACTTCCTTCCCCCTGGAGAACTTGAGGAGCTTCTCCATCTTCACCACCGTGTTACCGGAAAGCTCTTATGCATCAGCAAAACTTTAGGCATTGAAGCACCGCTTCTCACTCCTGAGGATGAATGGGAAACCCTCAAGCTGTTTAATGAAAAATATGAAGGAAAGCAGAGCATTGAGGAGAAGCTCCACCTCGAGCTTCAGCAAATCCGAACCGATTATCCCCAGCTTTGGGAGGAACTACCCTCATTTCCCAGGCGAATTTTCACTGGCAAGAAAGGGGATAATGTCCATGGGCTTTTCTGTGCTTATCGCTTTCCTAATCTTAAAGAGCTCGACACCCTTGGAGAAGTCCGTTGGTATTTCCGCCGCGCGGATACCGGAGAAATATGGGAAAGCGACCACCTTGAAAATATCGCTGATGTTATCCGCTCCAACTATGATACCCCTAGAGTCACTCAATCTTCAGCCGTGGAGCTCAAAGCATGGCGGCAGGACATTGAAAGACGGGTAAAGGATTACCTGAAAGCCCTCCAAGCCCCTATGGGAGCCAAAGCAACCCTTATTTGCTGGATGGAGATGTGCTGATGATAACAGAGGATAAAGTCCGCGTTATCCACAGCATTGAGCAACTTCTTTCCTTTATGCGTGATGAGCTGGATTGGCTGCTCCCTCCACAATCCAGTTTAGAGGAAGTAACCTTTGACTGGACAGGCACAGAACTCAAACTCAGTGATGATATTTCTCTCCGTCTTCAAGATGGGGTTGTAAGACAGCTCCGACCTCTACAGGACGGACAACCCTGGGGGGTATTTCTGGTGGATTTTGCTGGCCCACGGGTATATGCGACAGCATTGCGTCAGGTTCTCCGCCGTCTTGTTCCCGCCCGCCGTACCTCAAGGCCTGATATGCCTGCATGGCAATGCGAAAACATACTTTTTATCTGCACTACTGAAGACCAACGGTTCACTTTTGCCCATTTCTGTGGTGACAAACCAGAACGAGCAAAACTGACCACGTTTAGCTGGGAACCGCAAGAGCCAATACGTACCATTTGTGAATTTAATCTGCCTCCTCTTCGCTATGATTCCGACTGGGACAATGAGACCTGGCTTAGAGAATGGCAGAGTGCCTTTGATGTAGAGAAGGTAACCAGGGAGTTCTATAGAGAGTATCGCAGGGTGTTTGAACATGTTGAAGCACTTATTGAAGGGTTTGACAATTCCGAATCCAAACGTCTTTTCACTCAGCAATTATTCAACCGCCTTATGTTCATTACATTTGTCCAGAAGAAAGGCTGGTTGAAATTCGATTCTCAAACGAATTACCTCCCAGCAATCTGGAATGCATATAGCAGCGAATCCGATTCAAATACAAATTTCTATCGTGACAGATTGAGGCTTCTCTTCTTTACCGGACTCAATACTCCAAACGATGTCAATATCGTAGACATCAATCGAAACGGTGTGCTGCAGAAACTAATTGGGGACGTACCTTATCTCAATGGCGGTTTGTTTGAAGAGGATGACGATGACCGTAATCCAGATATATTTATTCCAGATGAGTGTATCGAAGCTATACTAAACGACCTTTTCAATCGATTCAATTTCACGGTTACGGAGAGTACGCCACTTGATATCGAGGTCGCGGTCGATCCGGAGATGTTGGGCAAAGTCTTTGAAGAATTGGTGACCGGGAGAAATGAAAAGGGCAGCTACTATACGCCCAAGACAGTGGTCTCTTTTATGTGCCGAGAAGCAATCAAGGGCTATCTAGGTGGTTACGCAGAATTAGTAGAAGAGCACGATACCGGAAGTATCAGTATATCTGAAGCGCGTCAGTTACTCCGAAAATTAAGCCAGATTACGGTGTGTGACCCCGCCTGCGGAAGTGGTGCGTACCTGGTCGTGATGCTACACGAACTTCACGAACTATATCGCCTTCTGGACACTCGCGCAGAGGAAGTAACCGCACGGGATAACTACCAACGTAAGCTAGCAATCATTCGGAATAACCTCTATGGTGTGGACATAGACTCTTTCGCCGTCAATATCGCGCAGCTGCGCCTGTGGCTCTCACTAGCAGTGGAATATAGGGGAGATAGACCAGAGCCACTACCAAACCTTGATTTTAAAATCGAAGTTGAGGACAGCTTAACTGCACCTGACCCTCAGGTTGGAGTTAAACCGGGATTTCGTGTTGAGTTGATTAAACAATACAAGGAAAAGAAAGATGCCTACTTGCAGCCACATAGTCTTGGTGAGGCTCATACTCTGCTGCAAGAAATTTCGCAATTGCGTCAGCTAATTGCCGATTGGACACATCCAGGGGTAGAAGTAGAAGGCTTTGACTGGGCAGTTGAATTCGCAGAGGTATTCGCTAACGGTGGATTTGATGTTACTATTGCTAATCCGCCTTATGGTATCAAGTGCGATGACCCTCTGAGATTTCACTATTTCCCACGTCAGAAAAACGAAGACCCTCAGAGCAAGGATAGCTACGGCCTGTTCATAGCCCGTGCCCTCCAGTTGTTGAAACCGGGTGGGTTTTTCACCTTTATTATATCCGACACCTGGCGTACTATCCGCAGCCATCGCCCATTACGTGCTAAATTGGTACAGGATACCACTGTTCTTCACGTTCTGGATCTACCATCGTGGATTTTTGAAGCTACTGTTAACACCTGTATTCTCTCTCTACGAAAGCAGCTACCCCTTGATGAACACAATCTGATAGCGGTCGACTTACGAAACCTGTCAGCTGGAGATTGGACGGCACTAGAAGCAAACCTCGCCGCTGTCGCCATGCAAATACCCGATGTACAAACAACAACTTATGCTCGCTACACCTATCCCCAGAGCCTTATATCTAGCAATGATAATTCATCATTCTTCATCGGTTCGCCCAAATTGTATAGGGTCCTAAGCGACGAGAGTTTTGTCCGTCTTGATGACTTAGCAGATATTAAGCAAGGGCTAGCAACGGCTGACAACAAATATTATCTGCGTAAAAGTGCTGACGCTCATGGCAGCTATGATACCGTCGATAGCAGTGAACTACTAACAGAACATGAAACAAGCAACTTGACTGAATCGGAAAAACGTAATGGTATAGACCCTGCCAAGTACGGGGGACGCCACCTAGTGCGATATGACAAGGGGGGCGAAAGTGATGCAGATGCCGGTTGGCTGCCGAACTATTATGTGCCGACCCGGTACTTCATAGACTGGTCAAAGAAGGCCGTACAACGCTTACGCACCGCCACTATTGCCGATGGGAAACGTCGAAAAGGCGAAACGCATAGGATCAGAGCGAGCGACGAAACTACTCGTGCGGCGGTCATACGAAATCCTGAATATTACTTCACTGAAGGCGTGACATTCTCTAGAACAGGTTTTTATGCCCCTACTTTTCGGCTGGGATCGTCCAGTGTATTCGATAGTGATGGGTCTTCTATCTTCCAAGATACCTTACCAACGCTTGCGCTACTTGCGATTTTAACATCAATGCTTTCAAGGTATTTCATCAAAATCATGATCGACCATACAGTACACGCCCAGACAGAGGATGTGAAAAAGCTAAATATGCCAAATGATCCAGTCCCGCAATCTATAGAGCAACTCGAAGATTTAGTAAATAACATCATTCAGCAACAAAAGTCTAACCAGCGATACCCTTACTGGTTACACGAACAGAAGCAAATTGACGCTCTTGTATATCAGCTATATGGGCTTAGCGAAGAGGACATTCGCGAAGTTGAACTATGGTATTGCCGTCGCTACCCGAAGCTGGCTGAGGCGCAAGGGGTGCTGGCAGAGGTTCAACAGAAATACGCTAGCCACTTAACAAGATGTGAACTGATACTTTCTAGACCTCCCAGCTACTGGAAATCTCACCCGACCCTCCAGCTTATAGCGCAAGGGGAAGGACAAGCACTGGAATTCAAGGAAACACTTGAGGCAGATGTGCGTAGCGGTGAGAAATATCCGAGTGTACTTAGTTCTGCGCTCAAGACAATTGCTGCGTTTCTGAATACCGATGGAGGAACACTACTAGTCGGTGTCTCGGACTCCGGTGAAATAAAGGGGCTCGCGAAAGATTTTAGACTATGCTCAAAACACGATGCGGACGGGCTTGAACAAAAGTTGCGCAGCCTCCTTAGAGACCGTTTCAAGCCGGATCCGCTTGGCAAAGTTAACATTCAGTTTGAACATGTACCAGATGGAGTCGTCTGCCGAATAGATATCCAACCTAGCCATGACGTTGTGTATCTAGACGGGAAGGACGTTTATGTGAGAGATGGCAACACGTCGAGGAAACTTGAAGGCCCTGCGCTGGTAAACTGGATACGAAGAAGGAATGGAGCCTAGTGCTGGAACTCGTAAGAAACGTACAGGGAAGGCAGGGAGTGTTTAACCACAATAACAGTGATCAATCTGTGGTTACCAAGTCTGTTTGTTCTGCAAGGAGGCAAGAGAATGAATGCAGTAACAGAGATAAAAGAGCCAGAAGAACTGGAGTTTGAGCAGCCGCTAGAAGAAGAAATCGAGCGGGTAGAAGTACCCCAATCAAGGAGGACGGTTTATACTGAAAAGGGAGACCCTGAAGTAGAATCGCTATATGGCAAATACAAAAGAGGGAAGCTCGTCTTACAACCGGATTTTCAGCGTCATTTTGTATGGGATGCAGTAAAATCAAGCAGGCTAATAGAATCAGCACTCTTAGACATACCTCTTCCTGTGATATATCTGTCTGAAGAAAAGGACGGGAAAGAGTATGTCATAGATGGACAACAAAGGTTGACTGCCTTTTTCTCATTTATGGATGGACAATTTCCGGATGGAAGGGATTTTAACCTGTCAGGACTAAAGGTGTTTACAGAACTTAATAGAGCATCCTTTAAAAAACTAAATGATGAGCAGCAAGACAAGATAAGGTACTGCAAAATTCGGACCATAACCTTTAGGAAAGAATCGGAAGGAGACTTGAAATTTGAGATATTCGAAAGATTGAATACCGGAGCCGTCTCTTTGAATGACCAGGAACTAAGAAATTGTATTTATAGAGGCCCATACAACAAATTGCTGCTTGAACTCTCTAAGGACAACGATTTTATGTATCTTTTGAGACTGAAAAAGTCAGACTCAAGGATGAAGGATGTTGAGCTCCTTTTGAGGTTTGCGGCCTTTTATCACGCTACCTATTTGAATTATAAACCACCCATGAGGAAATTCCTTAACACTGAGATGGAAAACTTCCAACGTATATCAGAAGCAAGAGCCATCGAACTAAAAAATGCCTTTAAGAACTCAGTTATGATAATAAAATCACTACTCGACACTCACGCCTTCAAGAGATTCTACAAAGGTGATGAGAAGAATCCGAATGGATACTGGGAGCCCAGGAAATTCAACGCTTCTTTATACGATATCCTGACGTATTCTTTTGCAAGGGAGGACAAGAATAAAGTTTATCAGAATTTGGACTCTATTCGTGAAGCACTAATATGCCTAATGACTCATGACCAAGAATTTATAGATGCTATAGAACTTTCAACGAGTAGTGTTGAAGCAGTAACAAAGCGATTTGATAAGTGGAGGCTGACCTTACAGAACATGATCGGCATTGCTCAAAAAGAGCCTCGCTGCTTTTCTCTGGAATTGAAACAAGAACTATACGATGATAATAAGCAGACATGTTCAATCTGCGGTCAGAGGATCCAGAATATTGATGATGCTGCCATTGACCATGTCGAACAGTATTGGACCGGCGGTAGAACTATACCCGAAAATGCACGATTGGCTCACAGATACTGCAATTGGGCAAGACCGAGGAAAGAGGTAACATAACGAACATAGGTAAACCATATAAGGGCATTGAGGTCAGGAAGCAGAATTATCACCTTGCATTCAATAGACATGGCGGCGTGTTTAAACACCGTGGCGAAGACCTTTACAATGCCTTGTTCTTTGACCCGTTCTACCAGCTCATGCGCCTTCAATTGCTCGCTCAGGAGATGGAACTCAGCCGAGAGATGGACGCAGATGTTGTGAGTGTGCTCTATATTTGTCCCGAGGCTAACAAGGAGTTTAGGGATAGGGTAACCTCTCCCCATTTGGCAAATATGTTTCCTAATAAAGGGACGCTTGAAATCTGGAAAGAGCTGGTACCACCAGATAAGTTCATGAGCATCTCAGTTGAGGATTTGCTTGATATTATAGAGCAGGTGACAGTAGATGAACAAGGTTGGGTAGATTATCTCAGAGCACGGTACAGGTGGGATACGGCTGATTGAACAAAAATGGCGTTTTGTGCAACCTACCAAAGAGAGCCTCCGGAAGAAAATTCTACTGGCAAGCTAGTCTGACCTCTTTCAGATAGATAGGGGGACATTTCAAAGCATAAGGATATCCGCCACTTTGAATTTGGAACAAGCCCTGGCAGCTCTTTGTGTCATTGCGAACCTCCCTTATTGTCATTGCGAGCCGAAGGGGTAGCAATGCCTTCCGGAGATTGCTTCGTCGCTTACGCTCCTCGCAATGACAGAAAGGAAGTTATGTGTCACTGATTATACTAATGAGTACACTCCCTTGCTGTGCAGAAGCTATCAGCGTAAAATTCCGCTTGTAGAGGAGTAAAAAATGAAGCAAGTGAAGCTAGAGGAACTTCCTAAGGAGACCTTAATAGAATTGGCCAGAATGTATGCTCGAAATTGGCAGACCTTAGATGGCCTGTGGTTTCGAAACGTTGAAGCCCAATATGGGCTTGAAGCCGCCATCAAGCTAGATTTAAAGAATTGGGAAAGGCAATCCGTGGTAGAAGCAGAAAGGATTAAGAAAATACTTAACTTAACCAAGGGTAGGCTTTCCTCTGTTCTCAAAGTTTTAAGTCTTATGAGCTGGCAACTTGCCTCCCCAATCTTTGAACTTGAGGAGGAAAGTCCCCAGAAAATCGTCTTTTATTACCCTCACTGCCCTGTTCAAGAAAGCAGGAAAAAGCAGGGTAAACAGGAATTTCCTTGCAAGGCTATGAAACTGCTGCTCCTATCTAGTATTGCCAAGGTAGTTGAACCCAGGGCAGCAGTGAAATGCCTTATATGCCCTCCTGACCCTCATCCTGAAAAGTTCTGGTGCAAATGGGAACTTACCATGAAGGAATAAAAACGTATTTGACAGAGGTAGTATGCAGTTGTATCTTAATTGGGTAATTGTATTTGAAGTTCATGTCTCTCCATCGGTGCTTAGTGCTAGCCAGAAGCCTAGAAGTAATGTGGTGCATTATGTTTGCCTCAATATGGGGTGAGGATGCCTAGAAGAAAGGACACAGCAATTCATCGAACCACCGGATCCGCAGGCTTTGACCTAAGCCTGCCGGACGTAATGGATGGTCTAGAGGATGAACTTCTGGTCGTCGACAGTGAATACCGGGTCAAGTCCGCCAATTCAGCCATACGACACAAGTTGCCTGAGAGCACTGAGTCACCTATTGGTAGGCACTGCTATGAGGTCTTCCATGGCAGAGACAAGCCCTGCAGCCCTCCCTTGTGGGAATGCCCGCTTAGAAAAGTATTGCAAAGCAGCAGCCCAGCAACAATTATTCATCCTGACCGCAATAAGTATATCAAGGTCACCATGTGGCCGCTAAGAAACAGCCATGGCAGGATCGAGGCAGTGGTTGAATTGAGGAGAGATATTAACGCAGAAAGAGAACTAGAGAAGGAGATTTTGAGACGACACCACCATCTTGATGCCTTGAGTCGCATTTCCTGTGCCGTAAGTGGGTTAACGAACTTAGATGCTATCTTGAATACAGCGTTGGACATTGTGCTACAGATCTTTGCTGGTAGTGTGGGAGGAATCCTGCTTTTTGATGAACAAATCCAAAAGCTATGTTATAAAGTGCACTGCGGCCTCTCTGCCAAATACGCTGGAGAGATGTGCCTTACCATGAACGAGGGGATAGCAGGAAAGGTGGCTCAAACAGGTGAGCCTATTTTATTGGAAGATGTCTCTAAAGACCCAGATGCTGCTCGCCCTGATTTGATAACCACAGAGGGTCTTAAAGGATTTGTCAGTGTTCCTCTAAAAGCAAAGGATAAGATTATGGGGGTGATGAATGTCGCCAGCTATCTACCTGGTCAATTTAGCCCAGACGACATGTACCTCCTGAACTCCATCGGCTACCAGCTAGGCATAGCAATCGAGCAGGCAAACCTATATCAAAGGTTGAACGATGCCAGAGAAAGATACCAAATACTGCTGAGACAGGCCCTCACTATTCAAGAACAGGAGCGAAAAAGAATTGCTAGAGAGCTACATGATGAAACCGGTCAAGAGCTCACTGCCTTGGCACTTAACTTGCAGGCAATTAGTGAAATGATAGAAATGAGTAGCCATGCAGATGCTGAAATTAAAGCAATATTGAAGAAGACTCACCTTTTGGCGGTTCATACAGGCACTGAGTTAACCAAGCTTATAAGGGAACTCCGCCCTACGTTATTAGACACTTTGGGGCTACCTGCTGCCGTTCATCACCTTGCTGAGGCTACTCTTAGTTCTCAAGGCATTAATGTCTTAACAGAGTTCGAAGGGATGGATCAGCGTTTGCCAGCGGAAATTGAATTGGCGCTTTTCCGCATTACCCAGGAAGCTATGAGCAATATTGTGAGGCATTCGGAAGCAAAAAATGCCACTATCCACTTAGAATGCAATGCCAACAAATGTGTTTTACGTGTTGAGGATGATGGCAAGGGATTTGATGTTAGTAAGATCACGAACATCGACGAAAGGGGTCGTGGCGCCGGTCTGTTCGGTATGAAAGAAAGGGTAACCATAGCAGGTGGCGAGTGCGCTATTGATTCCCAGCCGGGACAAGGGACTAAAGTTATCGCCACGGTTCCCATAATCAGGAGCACAGCCGATGCAGAAGATAAGTGTGCTGGTAGTGGATGACCACACCATCGTGCGGGATGGCATCTGCGCCTTGCTAGCTCTGGCTGCAGATATAGAGGTAGTTGGTGAAGCAGAAAATGGCAGGGAGGCGCTGGAGAAGGTAAAACAGCTTGCCCCTGATGTGGTGCTTATGGACATAGCCATGCCCATCATGGGTGGGCTGGAAGCAACACGCGGAATACGTAAGGAATCCCCAGAAACAAAGGTGCTGGTGCTAACTCAATACGATGAGAAAGAATACATTTTCTCCATTATCGAGGCAGGAGCCCAAGGCTTCATTAGTAAGACAGCAGCATCCTCAGAGCTTGCTTCAGGTATTCGGGCTGTTCACCATGGCGATTCCTTCCTTTCTCCCATCGCGGCCAAGGTTTTCATTGAGGATTTCCAATTGGGAACTCCTATGCGAGGAAAACAAGAGCCCTATCATCAACTGACAGAAAGGGAGAGGGAAGTGCTCAAGTTGGTTGCTGAAGGATATACTACCAGGGAAATAGCTGACATATTAGTAGTCAGCCCAAAAACTGTAGAAGGACACAAGACCAATTTAATGGATAAACTGGATATTCACAACAAGACTGACCTTATTAAGTATGCCATACGCAAAGGCATTATAACTGTGTGATAACATAGGCAAACTTTGCCTCTCTTCAACCTCTATCGCCTCCCTTTTCTTAGCGCCCCAGATTGATTAGCAATCGCACTTGTCATTCTGGGCATCCTCTTGTCTTGATTGGGTTTCACACCAAAAAGGGGGTAAATTCAACAAAATCCAAGGGTTAAAACCATACATATCGAGGGAAACCCCTCTTTTGTTTCACCCTAAGGCGAATTACCATATAGCTAAAGAGTAAAAGAAGCAGAGCCAGGTTCATTAAGGAGGAAGCTAATGTACCCAGCGGGCATTGACGTTTTTAGAAATTACGACAGCAGTGCTGTTAAAAAAGCCTCTTTTGACCATACTCTTATGCCACCTTGCCAGGCTGCTTGTCCTTTGCATATGGAGATTAGAGAATACGTTGATTTGATTGCCCAAGGGCGGGTAATGGAAGCATTGCAGGTTATAAGAGATGGTAATCCCTTCCCCTCTATTTGTGCCTATGTATGCACCCACCCTTGTGAAGAAGTTTGCCGCCGCGGTCAGGTAGACAAACCCATTGCCATCAGGGCACTGAAGAGGTTCGCAGTAGAATTCGGCGGCGATAGAATGATCCGACCTGAAGCGGAAACTACACACGAGGAGAGGATAGCCATAGTGGGGTCAGGCCCGGCAGGGTTGTCTGCTGCTTACTACCTAAGGAAGTTAGGCTATCCGGTAACTATTTTTGAGGCCTGCTCTGAATTGGGAGGCATGCTGCGAGTAGGTATCCCCAAATATCGCCTTCCCCGGGAGATACTCGATATCGAGGTTCAAAGGTTGATTCAAATGGAGATTGAAATTAGGACAAGTACGCCAGTGATTTCCTTAGACCTGCTGTTCAAGATGAGTTATAAAGCCGTCTTTGTAACCGTGGGTGCTCATCAAGGCCTTAGGCTGGGAATAGAAGGGGAGGAGAGCCCAGGAGTAGTGGATGGGGCAACTTTCCTCCGCGAGGTGAACCTAGGACTTAAACCATCTATTGGTGAAAGGGTTGCCGTAGTGGGAGGCGGTAATGCAGCAATTGATGCCGCCCGCACGGCACTTCGATTGGGCGCAAGGGAGGTAAAAATCCTCTACCGCCGCAGTCGAGGGGAAATGCCAGCGGAGCCCTCGGAAGTAGAGCAAGCAATAGAGGAAGGAGTAGAAATTCTATTCTTGGTAACACCAACAAAGATAGAAAGAGGGGATGGACAGTTAGGACTAACTTGCATACGCATGGAGCTTGGCGAGTGGGATGCCAGCGGCAGGCGCCGGCCAGCGCCTATTAAAGGGAGCGAATTCCAGATGGATTTCGACACCCTAATTACCGCTATTGGACAGTCACCACAGATACCTGACGATTTCCATCTCCGCATAGGCAGAGGCAGTACTATTCGAGTCGATCCCATCACTCTTACCACCAATCGGGAGGGAATTTTCGCTGGAGGTGATGCTGTCACTGGACCGGCAACTGTAGTCCAGGCATTAGCCACTGGCAGGCAAGCGGCTTTTCGCATTGACGAATATCTCCAGCACAGATATCCACTAGTTGGCAAAGATGAGAGAGAAGCCTTAACTGGTGACCTTCTCCCCAAAACCATAGAGCTGATAAGGAGGCTCAACCGCATTGAGCCACCTATCCTTTCTCCCCAAGAAAGGGCAAAAGAGTTCGAGCCTGTGGAACTTGTTTACGACTGGGAAAGCGCTATCAATGAGGCCAGAAGATGCTTACGCTGTGGCATGGGTGCTGAAATCTTGTTTCAAGATAAATGTGCTACCTGTCTCACCTGTTTACGGGTTTGCCCCTACCATGTGCCCTACTTGGATGACAGCGGCACAATCCAAATACCTGCTGACCAGTGTCAAGCCTGCGGCATATGCGTTGCAGAATGTCCCGCCAAGGCTATAGTTTTGCGCAAGCCACAGGATCGACGACATATAGATGAGGAGCTAAATCATGTCCTTAAGTCTGCGGCACAATCGAAGTTCAAGCCCTTGATTATCGGCTTCTGCTGCCAATACGGCCTTTATGGCACTGGTGCTCTGGCAAGTTTATGGAGGAAAGCTAAAGCTGGCATTTGGATAGCGCCTGTCCTGTGTGTAGCCAAGATAGAAACTGAGCATATTTTGCGCGCCTTTCAGATAGGTGCTGAAGGCGTTTTCATCGCCGGATGCGGGCAAGAGCAGTGCGCCAGAGAGGATACTGCCTTCTGGGCTTTACAGCGGGTGGAAAAAGCCCGAAAGATACTTCAGCAAATTGGCCTTGAACCACAGCGCCTGCAGGCTTTTAACCTGTATCCTAGCGATGAGGATCCAGCCAATGCATTAGATGAGTTCACCGAACAAATAGGAGAGCTCTACCTGGCTTCAGCAATAAAACAGGAGGTGAAAACTTGATAGTTGCAGAGCAAAAGCCATTGGATGAGATAAGGCGCATGATTGCCCCTTACGAGAAAATACTGATCCTTGGTTGTGGCACCTGTATGACGGTGTGTGGAGCTGGTGGCGAGAGAGAGGTCTCTCTGCTCCATAGTGCATTGTGTGTGGCCCAGGCTAGAGATGGTGATGGAACTCAGAGTTTCCTGGAATACACAGTGAAACGGCAGTGTGATTTTGAATTCTTGGACGTGCTTGTGGACAGAGTCAAGGAAGTGGATGCCATCCTTTCGCTTGGCTGCGGCGTAGGAGTACAAACAATAGCCGAGCACTTCCCAGATACACCTGTTTTGCCCGGCGTCAACACCACTTTCATGGGTGCAGCCAAGGAGTGGGGTGTTTGGGATGAGCGATGCGCTGCCTGCGGTGATTGCAGATTAGCCGAGACTGCCGGTATTTGTCCCATCACTAGGTGCGTCAAGGGCATACTTAATGGTCCCTGCGCCGGCAGCAAAAACGGAAAATGCGAGGTGAACAAGGACATGGACTGCGCCTGGATACTGATTTATGAGCGCCTGGAGAGACTAGGGCAACTGGAGAAGATGCGCCGATATTATCCTCCCAGAAATTTTCGCACCATCCCCAGACCAAGAAGAATCGTGAGCAAGGCTGCTGTCAATCTAGGAGGGAATGATGGCTAAATCACTGTTTGAGGAGAAACTCAATTCCAGCAAGTTTTTGGTCACCACGGAGATCGGACCTCCCAAGGGAGTAGACACCTCAGAGATAGTTCACCATATAGAGCTACTTAAGGACAAGGTTGATGCTATTAATGTCACCGACCATCAAAGTTCTGTGATGAGGTTCCCCTCTCTGGGCGGTTGTCTATTAATCAAGGAACACGGTGGAGAGCCTATTCTCCAGATGACCACCCGTGACCGCAATCGCCTAGCGCTTCAAGCAGACCTGCTTCTGGCATATTCCCGAGGCATCAGGAATGTGCTTTGCCTCACCGGCGATGCTATTGAAGTTGGTGATCATAAGGAAGCAAAACCAGTGTTTGACTTGGATTCCGTGCAATTAATAAGAATGGTCAGGACAATGGAATCAGGAAAGGATCTGGGTGGGCATGATCTCAAGGGAGCTCCAGAATTTTGCCTTGGTGCTTCGGTTCATCCTGCAGCAGATTTCATTGAGCCACAACTTATCAAATTTGACAAAAAAGTGGCTGCCGGAGCGCAGTTCTTCCAGACCCAGGGTATATATGACTTGGATTGTCTCCGTAGATTCATGCAGTATGCCCGCCAGTTTAACGTCAAAATTCTGGCAGGTATTATAGTCCTGGCTTCAGCAAGAATGGCTCGGTATATGAACGATAATGTTCCTGGGATAATGGTTCCCAATGCCATAATTGACGAACTAGCCAGTGTGGAGAAAGGCAAGGGACTTCAGAAGGGCATTGAAATTGCTGTGCAGTTGATAAAGACGATAAAGGAGGAAAACCTGTGCCATGGGGTTCATGTTATGGCAGTAGGGAGGGAAAGCATCGTGCCTGATATCTTAGAGGCAGTAGGGGTCGGTGTGCCCGCTTAGGTTTTACTAAAGATAGCCCGCGGGTCGAGCGAGCTAATAAAATCTAATAAAGGAGAGTAAGGAGGAGAAACAAAATGGCAAACAACAAAAAAATCTTAATCGTAGATGATGAGCCTGAATTTCTATTAGCTTTGCAGAGGACTCTAGAAGCCAAATCCTATGAGGTGACTACTGCCAGCAACAAAACAGAGGCGCAAGAAAGAATTAGGATGAGAGAGCCCGATGTTATTATTCTGGGCACGATGACTCCCCGTGGAGAGGCCTTCTCGCTACACAAATGGCTGAAACAAAATCCCCGAACTAAGGACTCGCCCATTGTGATCATTGATGCTCCACTTGAAAAACGTCTTGTTAGTGGGTGGAGCATGGATGAGGGAGTGCAAATGGAGGCTGAGGACTATCTAACCAAGCCAATTGAGCCAGCGTCACTTGTGCCTCTAATCCAAGCGCTGCTGGAGAGGGCGATCAAGCGGATAAAAGTGCTCATAGTAGATGACCACACTGTAATCCGGGATGGCATTCGTGCTGTGCTCACGCTGCAAAAAGACATTGCGGTAGTAGGTGAGGCCATGGATGGAAAAGACGCGGTGGGGAAGACTCTCCAGCTTTTGCCTGACGTAGTAGTAATGGACATAGTCATGCCTGTAATGAATGGGCTGGAGGCTACTAAGCGGATATGCAAGGAACGCCCTCAGACTAAGGTTTTGATGCTAACACAGTATGATGACGAAGAGAATATCCTTATGGCTGAGCAGGTAGGAGCCTATGGATTTATCCCCAAGAGGGCTGCTAGTTCCCATCTTCTAGCTGGCATAAGATCTGTGTACCAGGGAGAACGACTTCAAAGGCCCGCTGCAGCAATTTCTAGCTGAAAGCGAATGGCAGCATAGTGCCAAGCTCCTGTTTGACAAAATGCAGCTTGGGCCCTTTGTAACACGTGTAGCTGTTTTTGAGATTGTTTAATGGTCACCCTGAGCGTTAGCGAAGGGTCTCTAGATTCTTCGCTAACCCTTCGCTTTGCTCAGGGCTTCGGTTCAGAATGACAGGTGAATCGCCAAATAAGCTGTTTTTCTCTTGAATTACTCCGAATTACAAGCTACTATATCTAAAATTTGAATACAAACAAAGTACCCAAACTATCCCTCTTCCCCTTAACCGCCGAGGTAAATGCTCAGGGTCACCTCTGCATCGCTGGCTGTGATGTCGTTGAGCTAGCTAAGGAGTACGGTACGCCACTGTATATTTTCGATGAGTTCACCCTTCACCACAAGTGCCGTGAATTTAAGGCTGAGTTCACCAAGCGCTATCCTGATACCCTGGTTATTTACGCCTCGAAAGCTTTCCTAAATAAAGCATTGGCTCTTATTTTCAAAGAGGAAGATTTAGGACTCGACGTTGTCTCCGGTGGAGAGCTCAGCATTGCTCGCTCGGCAAATTTCCCCTTAGATAAAGTTTACTTCCATGGCAACAACAAGACGCCAGAGGAACTGGAGCTGGCTCTAAATTGGGGCATCGGTCGGGTTGTGGTAGATAACTTCTATGAGCTTGAACTACTTAGCGGACTAGCTAAAGGAAAAGGGATTACTCAGGATATTTTGCTTCGCCTTACCCCTGGAGTTGACTCTCATACTCATGAATATACTACTACAGGAACGCTAGATAGCAAATTCGGCTTCCCATTGGCTACCGGACAAGCTGAAGAGGCGGGAAAACGAGCTCTATCAGCTTCTAACCTTAATCTTTTGGGTTTTCATTTTCACCTCGGCTCGCCTATATTTGAAACAAAGCCTTATGAGTTGGCTATAGAGCTTGTTCTTCGCTTTGCCCATGAAATCAAAGGAGAATTTGGCTTCCACCTCAGTGAATTTAGCGTTGGCGGCGGCTTTGCTGTTCAATACACCTTAGACTCTAAAGCGCCCGCTATAGCTGATTATGCACAGGCCATAACCAGCAAGCTAAACAGCCTTACCTCACTTCTAGAATTAGGCCATCCACGATTCATTATTGAGCCAGGAAGAGCAATTGTAGGGCAAGCTGGGGTAGCAGTATATGCTGTAGGAGCAATTAAAGAGATACCTGGAGCAAGAAAATATGTCTGCGTTGATGGTGGCATAAGTGATAATATTCGCCCGGCTCTTTACGGAGCCAAATATGAAGCCCTCATAGCTAGTAAAGCTTTAGGGGCGGAAGAGGGCCCAGTCACAATTGCCGGTAAGCTCTGCGAATCAGGGGATATTCTGATAAGAGACACCAATTTGGCTTCAGTTTCCCCCGGTGATATTATTGCCATACCAGTTTGCGGCGCTTACTCCATCCCCATGTGGAGCAATTACAATGCCCTACCCAGGCCAGCTATAGTCATGGTGGATCAAGGCGAAGCACATCTCATTCGGCGCCGAGAAAGTTATCAAGATTTGATGAGCTTAGACATAATATGATAAATTCCAAGCACGAAATCCTAAATGCTAAACAATATCAAAGCACTAATAACAAATGTTCAAAACAAAATGGGTTTCCTTATTTGAATTTTGAATTTAGAATTTGTTTAGGATTTAGATATTAGAATTTAGGATTTTACAATTGTATTTGTTTAGAATTTGGAGCTTTGATATTAGAATTTTTATATTAGATGTGGCAGGTAATAGGACAAGATAAAATTTTGGCTTTGTTGGGTCACAGCCTTAAGGAAGATAACGTAGCTCATGCCTACCTTTTGGTAGGACCACGCCATGTGGGCAAAAGAACCCTGGCCCTTAATTTAGCTCAAGCTCTCAATTGTGATCATCCCGAGCCACCTTGTGGCCAATGTCATTCCTGTCATCGAATCTTCGAAGGTAAGCATGCCGACGTTACTTCCCTGGGCCTTGACTCCAAAGTGGAGATTGGCATCGATGACATTCGGCAGCTTCAGAGGTTAGCTAATTTGCCACCATATGAAGGTAAGTGCAAAGTATTTATCATTGATGAGGCTGAATATCTATCCACTGAGGCGGCTAATTCCTTACTCAAGATATTGGAAGAGCCACCACCTAAAGTAGTCTGGCTTTTGTTAGCTGCTGAGGAAAGGCGCCTCTTGCCCACGGTTATTTCTCGCTGTCAACGGCTGGAATTGAAGCCCATGCCCTCAGAGCAAATACAACAAGTACTTACTGATTCCTATAATGTTGACCTTGCTAAAGCAAAGCTTTTGGCTCGCTTATGCCACGGCTGCCTTGGCTGGGCACTATCTGCCCTAGCAGACGATGACTTGCTCCACCAGCGGTCGCAAAAAATTGATAACTTAGCCTCCTTACTAACTGCTAGCTTGGGGCAGAGGTTCGCTTATGCTCAGGAGTTAGCCATACAATTCAGTCAAGATCGGAGGTCTGCGATGGAAGTGATGGAGACCTGGCTCAGTTGGTGGCATGACTTGATGCTTATCAAGGGTGGCTACAAGGAGGCCATCACCAATGTAGACCATGAAGTAGTCCTAGAGAAACAAGCAAATAGGATGAGCCTAAAAGAGATTAAAGACTTCACCGCTACCCTATGCTTAACAGAAGAAGAGATTTCCAGAAACGTTAATGCTCGTTTGGCATTCGAATCACTGATGCTTAACATGCCAAAAAAACAAATACGAAACCCTAAACTCTAAATCCTAAACTTTGGAATTTTGGATTTTGAATTTGTCTAGGATTTAGAAATTCGAATTTAGGATTTATAATACGCCCTAATGGCTAAGATAATCGGAGTTCGCTTTCAACCTAGCGGCAATCTGTTCTATTGTGACGCTGGTGACATACCGCTACAAGTTGGCAACTATGTAGTGGTGGAGACCAGCCACGGTTTGGACCTGGCTAAAGTCACCATTTCTAAAGCTCAAGTTCAAGCAACCGACCTAACCGAACCGTTAATGACGGTGATACGCCGTGCTCAATCAGAAGACTTGGAAAAGGCCCGACAGAACAAAGAAAAGGAGGTTTTAGCTAGATGCAAAGAACTGGTGAGCCCACTTGGTTTAAGAATGAAGCCCTTATCAGCTCACTATAACCTTGATGGTAGTCACCTAACTATATTCTTTAGCGCTCGTGAAAGGGTTGATTTTCGAAATTTAGTGCGAAAATTGAGCCGCAGCTTCAAAACACGTGTGGAATTAAGGCAAATAGGACCAAGGGATGAGGCTAAATTAGTGGGTGGTATAGGTAAGTGCGGTTATCCCTTGTGTTGCCAGGGTTTTCTCACCGGCTTTACCCCTGTCTCTATTAGAATGGCTAAACAACAGGGTCTAGCTTTAAATCCTGCTAAGATATCAGGCATCTGTGGGCGGCTTCTGTGCTGCCTTAGCTATGAAAGTAAACAATATGCAACCATAAGGGAGAAAATGCCTCGGGTAGGTCAGGAAGTATCCACACCCTTTGGCCAAGCTACGGTAGTCAGCGTGAATCCCTTAAAAGAAACAGTGACAATCAAGCTTGATAACGTTGTTAAAGAATTGCCTCTTAATCAACTAAGTGAGAAACCGAGGCAGGACTAGAATTGCGCTACTGAGGCACATATTTTCTCCACTCATCATGGCTATTGAAATAGTGATAAGGGATATAGAAGCCATCATTGCGAGGTGTGCGTGGCTGACAAAGTAATTTCATTCCAGCCTCAGCTGGTGTACGCCCCCCTTTGTGACGATTGCAAACTTTGCAGGCGCTAACCACATTCTCCCAGGCATGCTCCCCATCTCGCCGCCGTGGGATAACATGGTCTAAGGTGAGTTCCTTTGTTTGTCGACCACAATATTGACAGGTATATTGATCACGATTAAACACCTCGAGTTTAGTCAACTTTCTTTGACGACGAGGGCATTTAACCATATAAACGAGGCGGATTACTGAAGGTATGGGGAAAACCTGTGTAACAGAATGAAGCTCTCCTCGGCTGTTTTCTAACACCTCGGCTTTACCGCAAAAGACTAAGACCACAGCCCGACGTACGCGACACAAATTGAGAGGCTCATAGCTTTGATTAAGAACTAAAACCGGGGAATTTATCATAACTGAACTCTCTGCACTAGCTATTGGCTTATTTTAGCAGTCATGTTTCCCAATTGCAATAACCTGACACTCAGAGACGCTGCCTCCTGGTGATACGTGGTTCAGGACGCTTAGCCATCTGGCTAGGTTTTACATCACCACGATAATCGGGGGCAATGATGTTAAATACTAGACTTAACCTTGGATCTACCATCCGTGAACTGATTCGTGGCTCAATCTCATCCAGAGAAAAGCAACTGGTAATCACCGTTGGTAGCCAGGCATTATAGCGATAGTTAATTAACTGATATAGCTTCTCTTGAGCCCAGGGTGTAACCGATTGCTCACCAAAATCATCGAGTATCAACAGTGGGCATTGTTTAATCTCTTCAAAAAACTCATCGTAAGATATGTTGCTCTGTAGGCTGAATGTGGAGCGCAAATGGTCAAGGAGGTCAGGAATGACCACAAAGAAAACTGGTTTGCCTTGCGCCAGGCGATAATTAGCAATAGCTGCTGCCAAATGGGTTTTGCCACAACCGTTAACACCGTGAAATATTAACCAGCCTTCTGGACTAGGAGCAAAATCCCTCGCTAGGTGGAAAGCTTGCTGTAAATTTTGGCGCTGCTCCAAGGAGAGATTTAGCCGCTTATAGTCAAAATTATCGAAAGTCATATTTCGCAGTAGCTCCAATTGTAAGCTATCTAAGCACGCCAAAGATGACTTCTGCCCCACTATACACACTTGGCAAAATTCACTATCCCTTAACCTACTACCTAAGCGTTCATCAAACTTTTCTAAAGGCAGATCCGTAGTAATCACAGTTGCTAACCTAGCATTGAACCTATGGTTAAGAAGTTGCTCTAGTTTTTCCTTTGCCCAGAGTGTAGCACCTTCCATACTCAGGTCATCAAGCACCAGCAAGGGGGTATTCTTCACCTGCTCAAATAACGCATCATAGGTTATATCGCTTGTGGGGCTAAAAGCAGACCGAAGATGGTCCAGAAGATCAGCAACTCCAATATAAAAGGACGGCTGCCCCAAGTTTAGACGGTGATTAGCAATAGCACAAGCTAGATGGGTTTTGCCACAGCCAGCAGGACCGAAGAAAACCAGCCAACCTTTGGGATTATCAGCAAAAACCCTGGCCATTTGGTAAACACGAGCAAAATGCTCTTGTGAAATAGCATCATCTCTCTTCCCTTTTGGAGATAAATTATCAAAGGTAAGCCGTGACAGGAAACCAAGATTGCTATATTTCTGGAGATATTGGAACTTCTCCCTCTGCAGTTCCTCCCTTTTGCACTGGCAAGGCACTACCCGACTGAAATCAGGCTGCCCTGAATCCAGGAGAGGATGAACAAAACCAGCTCCCTTACAGATAGGGCAGGTCTCTTCCCCTTCATGGAGCCCGTCCTGAGCACCACGAGATTCTTCCCCTTCACTTTGTTCAGGGCTTCGGCTCACTCGCTCAGAATGACAAGCAAGGTTATCTTTTGACCAAGTGTCCGTACTTGCCCCTGATGTATTTGTCGGGATCAACCTTTTTAGTACTTTGTCTATGCTTTCCACTGTCCTTGCCCTCGCTAGCCCACCTCTCAAGAATGCGGGCAATGTATTTCCAACTGCGCTTATTCATTAGGACTGCTTCTCTGAAAGCCTCATTAATCCATTGCGATGGGTAGAGCCTTGCCGCTTCCTTAAGTTCTTCCACAATCATCGGAGTTATTACCCCGATATTTTGCTCATAGAGAGCGAAGATGTTAGGTAATTGCACTGCATGTCCTATTCCTTCTTCGCTAGAGGGCTGCTCCCTGACGGAAAGTTCCCCACGCTTGATCTTATCAATAGTCTCCCTATCGGATTCCATATTGGCAAAGTAGGCATCCTCCCATTTACCATCTATATTTAAGTTTAGCTGTAAAATGGTGCCGCGGCTTACGGCTAAGTGTAAAGCGTGACGAAGCACTTCCTCGTCTATCCCAGTCATTAGTGCCTCCTGAGACAGCAATTCTCCATATGTAACAAAAGGAGGCCGGGAAATGCCCACCCTACTACCCCCCTTTATCTGTCGAGGGACGTAATGGCATCCTTGCTTATGACTGAGCAGGTAAAAGATGTACATTGTCACTTTGAGCTCAGCTAAGTCTTGAATTTGAGGCATCACCTGAGCAAAGAAGACATCGGGTAAAGAAGTAAATTCCACTTCTGCTGGGAAACCGGGAAATTTTCTCTCTGGCATCTTTTTACCCTTCAAGGAGTTGAAATTGACTCAGCCTCCTCCAAGTTGTCAAATTTAACCACTCTATTCAGGAAGCGCAGCTTAATCCGCCCCAAAGGCCCATTGCGGTGCTTAGCTACAATAATATCGGCGATACCACGTGGATAACGCTCCTTCTCTATGTCATGCAATTTGTACCACTCCTCCTCACTATGATACATATCATCTCTATAAATAAAAACAACAACATCAGCATCCTGCTCGATGGTGCCACTTTCACGCAGGTCAGCAAGCTGAGGTATATGGGAAGCTCGCCACTCTACAGCTCGGCTGAGTTGAGACACAGCTAGCACGGGCACATCCAGCTCCCTAGCCAATATCTTTAACGAACGAGTTATTTTACTGATCTCCTGAACCCGCGTTTCGTTCCTGCCATCACCTTGTATTAACTGCAAATAATCAACGATTATTAAGTCAATATTGCGCTCAAAATGAAGGCGCCGCGCTTTGCTTCTTATATCTATAACTCGGAGTTGAGGTGAATCATCAATGTAGATCGCTGCTTCGGATAAGATTCCGCTGGCTTCCATGATTCTCGCCTCATCATTTTCACTAAAACGCCCCAAACGGACATCCCTCGAATTCACCCCTGATTCGCTAGCCAGAAGACGCTGAACGACCGATTCCCGAGCCATTTCCAGACTGAACAGAGCCACGCAAGCACCTTGGTTAATAGCAGTATTTCTGGCAATATTTAGAGCTAAGCTGGTTTTACCCAAGCTAGGCCTGGCAGCTAAAACAATCAAGTCAGATGGCTGCAAACCACCCAGTAAATCATCTAAACCAGCAAAACCGCTTAGAACATGAGGTAACTCTCCTTCCCAAGATACAGTAGGCTGTCCAGCCTCCTCGAAGTATTGCCCTAAGGCCTCACGCATTGAAACGAAATCTCTAGTATCCCGTCTCCTCTTTACTTGAAAAAGGATATCCTCAGCTTTATTGAGACTAGCCTCGATATCTGGGCCAGCCCCATAACCAATGGCGGCAATTTGCCCTGCAGCAGCGATCAAATGCCGCATCACTCCCGTGTTAGATACTATCTGGGCGTAATGTTCAACATGCAGGGATGTAGGCACAACAGATATTAGATGGGATAGATAGGCAGCGCCACCAATCTGCTCTAGCTTGTTCTGGCGCATCAGTTCATGTGCTACCGTGATCTGGTTTATAACTTCATTGCGTTGGTAAAGGGACAAGCAAGCTTGATAAATCGCTTGATTTGTTTCATCAAAAAAGTCCTCGGACTTAAGAGAAGTAGCTACTTTCAATATAGCTTCAGGATCGATAAGCAAAGAGCCAATCACTGCCTCCTCTGCTTCAATGTCGTGGGGGGGTAATTTTTCCTGTGCCATTTTTTAAGCCTTCCCCGGCTCAATGAC
>Ga0209979_1001338_pt1 | contig 27451 bp, 30 predicted proteins | sample AnhtaG_FD_183114 | JGI IMG/M metagenome (GOLD analysis project Ga0209979, IMG submission 183114) | Deep subsurface microbial communities from Anholt, Denmark to uncover new lineages of life (NeLLi) - Anholt_01485 metaG (SPAdes) (version 2) | ecosystem: Environmental > Aquatic > Marine > Oceanic...
CTACCGCCCAGGCTTATCTTTCCTCCCACTATCCGGGTAGACGAGGGCAAATATTTGGACTTTATGAAGTGGGGGCTAGTTCGGGTATGATTATGGCTCCAGTGATAGCCGTCTGGCTGGCATCCATCTGGGGATGGAAATCAGTATATGGAATTTATGCCCTACCAGCTATTTTTGTAGCTCTGGGAATTTACAAAATAGCTGGTGAGGAGGTGTTCCCCCGCCAAAACAAAGAGTTGAGGTTAAGGACAGAATTCTTACGCGGCCTAAAGAGAATTCTGACCCATCGAAGACTAAAGTTTATCTATATGGCTCATGGTCTTTATGCCATTATTTTTGCTACAGCGGCATTGTATCTTCCCATATTCATGGTGGATGTTCATGGGTTCAGTGTAGCTCAGGCAGCATATATGCTCACCTTTTTTTTCCTTGGGGGCGCCTTGGGTAGGATATTGGGAGGAAAATCTTCGGATCGATGGGCCAGAAACAGAGTTATGGGATTATCCTTTCTCCTTCTTGTGCCTTTTCTGATTATGCTTTCTTTAGCCACAGGAGGGGTTATTCTCATTTTTCTTTCATTCGCCGCTGGACTGACATCTCATATGATTCTTCCAGTGGTCACCGCCTTTATCGGCGACAATGCTCAGGGAGAGATGGGCCTTACCTATGGTATGCAGTCTCTGGTGGGATTCGGTTTTGGAGCCATATCCCGCCTCATAGCAGGAGTCCTGGCCGATCTTTGGGGGATTCCGATTATCTTCTGGATGCTGGCGGGGATATCTCTTCTAGGGGTTGTTTGCAGTTTCTTCTTGCTTGAGAGAAATGGCTAACATCTTCCTCGATAATCCATTCCTCCAGCTCTCCTTAGTCCTTTCTGAAGTGACAGCCCTGGGATCTTTTATTCCGCAGGGCAGCTACGGTGACAAGAAGAGCTACCTCGACCCCGTTTCTCAAACCTACTAAATCGTCGTCAATTCTGGTTTCCCGGTAGAACTCTTTGATGGTGCCTCTCAAATATTCAAGGTCAGCTTCAGCTCGCTTCAGTCTCCTTTCCGTCCTCACCAGCCCTACGTAGTTCCACATAGTGGACTTTATGAAGTTCCAATCTTGAGAAACGAGGGCTGGATCAACCACTTCCCTGAGACCCCTATCATGCCAATCAGGAATATGGGAAAATTTGAACTCCCAATTCCCCTGGAAGTTCTCTCTTATATCATGAGCTGCTCTGTGACCCCAGACTAACCCTTCTAAGAGGGAAGTACTGGCCAGTCTGTTGGCCCCGTGGACCCCGGTGCAGGCAACTTCTCCCAGGGCATAGAGATTTTTGATGCTGGTTCTGCCCACTTCATTGGTCTTCACTCCTCCGCAGAAATAATGAGCTGCGGGAACAACCGGGATGGGTTCCTTGGTGATATCCAGGCCAAATTTAAGACAGGTTCTATAAATAGTGGGAAAGCGGGTCTTTATTGCGCCAGGGTTCATATAGGAAGCAATATCCAGAAAAACGAAATCCTCTTTTCTTTCCAGCATTTCATTATATATAGCTCTGGCTACTATATCTCTGGGGGCAAGATCAGCTCTCTTGTCATACTTATTCATAAAAGGCTTCCCATCTTTCGTTTTGAGTCTACCTCCTTCCCCTCTGACTGACTCTGAGATGAGAAATCTATCTGCCTGGGGATGGTAAAAAGAAGTGGGATGGAACTGTATAAATTCAGTATTCAATATTTTTGCTCCAGCTCGCCTGGCCATAGCCAGCCCATCACCTCTGGCTACTTTGGAATTGGTGGTATGAAGAAATACCTGACCTATCCCACCCGTGGCTAAAATCACCTTATGGGAAAACACTGTTTTTACCTTTTGTCTTTCTTGATCTAAAACATATGCTCCAATGCAGGTGATGTCCCCGTACCTGGCCAGGGGATCCTTGCAATGATGGGGCAGGGTTAATAGATCTACAGCGGTATGGGCTGGCAGCAGAGTTAAATTGTTGTAGAGTCCTAATTTTCTTATGAACTTTTCCTCAATGGCTCTTCCCGTTGCATCGTCGCTGTGGAGAATTCTTCTCAAGGAATGAGCTGCTTCCCGGGTTAAATCTAACTTACCCCTCATCCTAGAAAAAGGGACTTTGAGTTCCTTTATTAGGATCTTCTTAACCAGCGCTGGTCCCTCTTTAGCTAATGTTCTTACCGCTCGGGGATTACATAGCCCATCCCCGGCCGAGATAATATCTTTAGATAGAAGTTCCCAGCTATCGCCTGGTGCCTCCCCTACAATACCCCCCTGGGCATGGAAAGTATTGGACTCTCTGGGATCTTTAGCTTTAGTTATGAGCATAACATTAAAGCCCTCTCTGGCCAGCTCCAAAGCAGCCGTACATCCGGCAATCCCCGAACCAATAATCAATACATCCGTTTTTACCCTTGCAGTTTTATCTTTCATCATTCATCTTTCCCATTGACCTTCTTACAATCTAGCACAGATTCGGGCAGACTGTCAAACTGGCTATCCGGACTTTGCTCTCCCTCATCTCCAGCAAATTAGAGGAGAAAAAGAGATTGACGTTCATCTCTCAATCTGTTATTCTGCTTTTGGACTATGTTCGAGGACTAGATGATAAGGAACTATACGGGTAGAAAGAGGCCCAGATGATGAAAAAAACTATTCTGGCCGGAACATTTATATTGCTGGCAGCTCTTGTTACTAGCAGCTCCTCAGCTCAAAAACAAGAAGAAATTGTGTCCAGGTATTTTTGGCTGAAAGAAGAAGGCCTTGTTTCTCTGAATAATCCCCGAGGCGATATCAGTATCCAGTCCTGGGGAAAGAATCATATCGAGGTCATAGCTACCAAATTAGTGGAAGGTTCTAATGAGAAGAGGATGAAAAAGGCTCTGGAAAAAATAAAGGTAGAATTTGTTGCTACCGAGGATAATCTTCATATAAAGACGGATCTGGGAGAATCCAGATTCAAAACTTTTTTCCTGTTTGATAAAGTATGGAATTTTTTCTCTACTACCCAAAGAAGGGTAGACTACCAACTATGGGTGCCTCCCCGGGTAAATGTTCTCGCCGAGACTACCAGCGGGAATTTCTTCATTAAAGGTATCAGGGGTGATGTCAAGACAAAGGGAGTGAGCGGCAGGACAGAGTTTTCTTCTATCCAAGGAAAGGTGGAAGCGGAAACTATCTCGGGAGAAATTAAACTGATGGAGGTAGAAGGGGATGTTAACTTAAGCTCGCTATCGGGGGATCTTTCCCTTGATCAGGTAAAGGGAAACATTTTCGCCACATCTACCAGTGGGAAACTCCAGATGAGTTCTGTTGAAGGTATCATCAGGGGTTACACTACGAGCGGTAAGATAGTGATGAGGAAAATTAGGGGAGTTGTGGAACTGATAGAGACTGCCAGTGGAGATATACAAGCTGAATTACTAGAGGTAGCCGATGATTGGCTGGGAATGATTTTTGATTCTGTGAGTGGAGATATCGAGGTGAGTTTGCCTCGAAACTTGAGAGCAAATTTAGGAATTAAAACAGTAAGTGGGCGAATTTCCTGCGATTTCACTATCTTAACCAGGGGTGAGTTTGAAGCAGGGGCTCTAGGTGGACCGATCAACGGAGGAGGACCCTTCCTGGAAATTGAAACTACCAGTGGAGATATTTTCCTGCGTCAGATATAATATACCAGTCTCAAAATAAAGGTCCAGCTTACCTGAAAGGAGATGTCTGAGTTGCCCGGAGTAGTAGATGCCCTGACCCACTCAGTAATGATAACTATTTTTGTCTTTGTCATGATGTTGATGGTAGATTACATTAATGTACTAAGTAAAGGAAGGATGGAAACGTTAATTAGAGGAGGTAAGTGGCGCCAATATACTATGGCCTCCTTTTTGGGAGCAACTCCGGGGTGTCTAGGAGCATTTATGAATGTTTCCTTCTATGTACACGGCCTCCTAAGCTTTGGAGCCATAGTCGGAGGTATGATCGCCACATCAGGCGATGAAGCTTACGTTATGTTGACCCTTTTTCCTGGTAAAGCTCTCCTCCTGTTTGGTATTCTCTTTCTCTTAGGTATCATCTTTGCTCGCTTAACAGATTTGATCATTCCTTTTTTCAAAATAGAACCTTGCCAGGAATGTAAACTTCAGGAGGTCCATCCCGATGATAAATTTCCTCTCTTTAAGTTGGCACTGAGGAGTTTTTCTCGCGTCTCCCTTATTCGAGTAAGCCTCCTGTTCATCTTTACCCTTCTTTTCATAGTTATTGCCACCGGAACATTAGGCCCAAAAACCTGGGATGGGGAGAGAATAACTTTTCTCATCCTGCTAGTTCTGGCTAATATAATGATCACCACTGCGTCCCCTCATTACCTAAAGGAGCATATCTGGTCTCACATTATTAAAGAGCACCTTTGGCGAGTTTTCCTCTGGACTCTCTTTGCCCTATTGTTTATCAATATTGGATTTGGATATGGGAACCTGGCCCAGTTTACCAAATCCCACCTGGCTTGGGTTTTGGTAATTAGTGCTGCTTTGGGTATGATTCCTGAATCTGGACCTCACCTTATTTTCGTGATGATGTTTGCTAACGGCATCATCCCCTTCTCTGTCCTGCTTACCAGCTCTTTTGTTCAGGATGGCCATGGTATACTCCCCCTATTTTCTTATACCGTAAAGGATTCGCTTATCATAAAATTGTTCAAATTTGTTTTTGGCTTAAGTGTAGGGTTAGCTCTTTATTCCATGGGTTTATGATCTCCCTCCAGTATTCACGGAAAGATGGATAAACATCAGTCTCATAAGGAGTTGACAGGGTGAATGCATTTGATATAATATATGATGATGTGTTCATATATTACCTGAGGAAGTAATTGGAAAAACATTTGGAACTCTTTAAGGCTCTTTCCGACAAAACAAGAGTTAGAATTCTTCTCCTTCTGATGGAGAAGGATCTTTGCGTTTGTGAGCTTATGTTTATTCTGAAAATGGAGCAGTCGAGGGTTTCCCATCAACTACAGGTATTGAAAAATGTTGATTTGGTAAAAGACGAAAGGGAAGGGAAGTGGATGATATACTCGATTTCCCCTGCCGAGAAGGAAATGCTGCTTACTGTCTTTGACAAAGTGATTCCCGAGCTAAAAGCTGCGGCGGAGAGCCGGCTGGACAAAAAGAATCTCAGGATATGTCTGGAAAAGGATATTCGAAGAACCTGCAGCGTGGTTTAATTTTTTTGGGACGACGTATGATGAAATGATAATATGTTCATATTATTTTCTCTCCTTTAGATCGGTATTGCTGGACGAGATGTTCTTCATATAAATTCAGGAGGTGGAAAATGCAGGCTAAAGAAAGAAAACTTGGTATATGGGAAAGGTACCTGACTGTGTGGGTAGCACTGTGTATTGTGGGGGGAACCCTTGTAGGGAGAACGTTTCCCATCTTGGCCGAACTCCTTGCCAAAATGGAAGTAGCCCACATTTCTATACCCATCGCCATCTGTCTTTTCGCCATGATTTATCCCATCATGGTTCAGATAAGCTTTGGTGAGGTAAAAAAGGCTGTCCGGTCTCCCCGTCCCATTCTTCTTACCCTTATCATGAACTGGGCTATAAAACCCTTTACCATGGCCTTGTTCGCCTGGGTATTTCTTCGACTGGTTTTCTCAGCATTTCTGGATCCTGCGGAGGTTTATCAGTATCGAGCGGGACTCATTCTGCTGGGCGTTGCTCCCTGTACGGCCATGGTCTTGATGTGGAGCTATCTTGCCCGAGGGAATATGGCTCACACTCTGGTAATGACAGCCATAAATTCCCTCAGTATGGTTATCCTGTACGCTCCACTGGCCACATTTCTTCTGGGAATTTCAGGGATCTCTGTTCCCTGGAAGACCATAGCCCTGGCGGTGATTATCTATATCTGCAGCCCTTTAGTGGCCGGATGGATTACCAGAAGACAGGTTATCAAAAGTAGGGGAAGAGAGTGGTTTGAGCAAAAACTCCTGCCCCCTCTGAGCAAAATGGCCATCATTGCTCTTCTCATCACGCTCTTTGTTCTTTTCATCTACCAGGGGGAAAAGATAATTAAGCTTCCCGCTTTAATTGGTATGATTACCGCGGCGATATTTGTTAACATTCTGCTGATCTTTGGACTAAGTTATGTTCTGGCAAAGGCATTTAGACTGGGCTACGAGGATGCTGCTCCAACGGCTATTATTGCCGGAAGCAACCATTTTGAGGTAGCTATTGCTGTGGCTACTACCCTGTTTGGCGTAACTTCAGGAGCAGCTTTAGTCACAGTGGTAGGAGTTTTAACCGAGGTTCCTATAATGCTTTTTCTGGTAAAGCTTTGCAAGATGACACGGGGTTTTTTCTCCTCATCTATCCCTCAAACTTCTCACTAGCGGCCCGACGGCCTTAGGGTGGAATTCCCTCAGCGGAAGAAATTGATATTTTAAATACTTGATCTTGCTCTTTACTCTGCAAAGAAGGTCGCAAAGAAAAAGGTTACCATGTGGATATCCATTCTTTTTTCCGGAGTGCAGGCACTCCTTGAGTATCTATCTGCTCATGTTTTAGCCTGTCTTGTTCCTGCTTTCTTCATTGCAGGTGCTATAAGCAGTATGATACGAAAAGAAGTCATTTTAAAGTACTTTGGACCTGGTGCTAATAAAGGTTTATCCTATGCTGTAGCTTCAGTGGCAGGAACAGTTCTTGCCGTTTGTAGCTGCACTATCCTACCTCTTTTTTCCGGAATATACACTATGGGGGCAGGAATAGGTCCTGCTACCACATTTTTATATTCAGGTCCGGCTATAAACCTTCTTGCAATCATCTACTCTGCCCGTCTTTTAGGAGGCGATTTGGGCCTGGCAAGAGCAGCTGGTGCAGTTAGCTTTTCCATAATCATTGGCCTTATAATGTCAGCAGTTTTCGAGAAGAAAAGAAAAGAAAAGGCAGAATTTGCTCCTGCAGCCAACCCAGAAAAACCTCAAAAAAGCGGTCTGGCAACTCTTCTCTTCTTTGCTGATCTTGTAGCCATACTGTTTATGGGAGCCTGGGGAAAGTGGTGGACAGTATCTTTTTTGCTAGCTATGTTGCTTATTCTATTAAAGCTATGGTTCACAAAAGAAGAGGTTTTATCCTGGCTTAGATCAACCTGGCAATTTGTCTTGCTTATCCTACCCTGGCTTTTAGTAGGAGTATTTGCCGCCGGAATAATCAAGGCGATACTTCCACCTGAGGTAATCCAGACCTGGGTTGGAGGAAATGCCTTGAGACCTAACTTCATCGCCTCAGTTGTAGGAGCCCTGATGTATTTTGCTACCTTGACCGAGGTCCCCATTCTGAAAGCCTTTCTTGATTTAGGTATGGGAAAAGGACCTGCCTTAGCCTTACTTTTGGCAGGACCGGCATTATCACTTCCCAATATGTTGGTTATAAGGAGTATTATGGGAACGAAAAAGGCCTTAGTGTACATAGGACTTGTAGTTGTTATGTCCACTCTTATAGGAATGATTTTCGGAAATTTTGTTTTTTAAAGAATTTTAAAAAATGAGGAGGGTAGAGGTATGAAAGTACAAATCTTAGGGATAGGCTGTCCTAAGTGCAGAAAACTGGAAGCTAATGCCAGGAAGGCAATTGATGAGCTTGGAATTGATGCTGAGGTTGAAAAGGTGCAGGATATAAAAAAGATAAGCACATTTGGGGTAATGATGACTCCGGCTCTTACCATTGACGGTAAGGTCAAATGTTCAGGAGAGATAGCATCTCCAGAGAAGATTAAAAAATGGCTCCAGGAGGCAGGATAATACAACAGAGAAAAATGAGAAAGGTTGAACTTTCATCCAAATATCCTCCAGAAAAAGGCCGCTATTTGAGGGGGAACGATTATTCACCTGTCGCTGTGGTGGTAATCTTGATTCATCCTGCCGACAAGATTCCGCCCGGGATTGAAGCATTAGTGAGAACCGGTGTGGAAAGCGGGGCTGCCCTATCAGGAACACTTCAGACGGAAAACATTGGCCTAGAGAAAGTAATCTGTAATATCGTGGCAAACCCTAATATTCGCTATATTGTTCTCTGTGGTCCGGAATCTCCCGGGCATCTTACAGGTGAAGCACTTATTGCGCTCCTCGAGAATGGAATAGATCAAAGAAAACGGATCCTGGGTACTAAAGCTCCTACTCCCTACCTTTTCAATATCCCTGCTGAACAAATTGAAAGATTCAGAAAACAGCTCAAGTTGGTCAATCTTCTCAATGAGGGACATCCTGATATTATTGGACAAGCAGTTTGGTCTTGTTATCAGGAAAAGCCTACTCAGTTTCGATCCTACGCCTTGTATGATCCAGGTGCCTATCCTGCTAAACCCTTATCCAGGAAAATTACTTGGAGAGTAACTCGACCTGAAGCTGAACCAAAGGATGAAGAGGAACGCAGCCAAGTGCAAAAGCTCAAAGATATGATGGCATTAGTAAAGAAAAGGGTGGAAGAACGAAATAAAAGCAGACAAGAAGAGCGATGACCCTGCAATGGAGGGAATAAATATTCCCAAAGGGATAATGTCTAAATTAAGATGAATAAAAAGATCTGGACGAATATAATAGTTCTAGTAGTGATAGCCCTCGTTCTCTTGGGAGGTTTTCTATTTAACAAAGCTCGTCGGTCGTCCGTCCCTGAAGAATCAAGAATAGTCGTGCCATTCCCTGAGCAAAAGGCCGTCGAGACTTCTCCCGAAATCGTCGTACCAGAAGAGGAAAAAATAGTAATACTGGCCACAGTCAACGGAACACCCATTACCTCTGAAGAACTCGATCGAGAATGGGAGACTCTTCCCTCTCAATATCGGGATGTTTTTCACGAGGATAAGGAAGAGTTTCTCAACCAGCTAATTACAGAGAAAATCTTGCTTCAAGAGGCTGAGAGACAAGGATTAGAAAATGAGAAAGAGGTTCAAGAGAAAATTGAGAAGGATACAGAACACAGAAAAGAGATCCTCATTCAGGAGCTGATTCAAAGTATAGCCAAGGGGGTGCAGGTCTCCCCGGAGGAAATAAGAAAGTTGTACGAGGAACTTAAGAAGGAAATCCTCGACGAGCCCTTCGAGGAGGTAAAAGATCAACTGAAGGTTTATCTTCTCCAGCAAAAAACAAAGGAGAAGTTGGAGGCCTGGGTAGAAGAGCTAAAAAGCAAGGCAAAAATCACCAGGAACGGGGAGTGGATAAAAGCCCAACGGATGGCAAGAACGAAAAATCCACTTGATGACGCCCTTAAAAAGGATAGACCAGTGCTGGCTGATTTTGGACGGGGTGTTTGCATACCCTGCAAACAAATGAAGCCCGTTCTGGAAGAGCTGGCTATCGAGTACGAAGAAGAAGTATCTATTCTTATTATCGAAATCGACGAGTACCCCGCTCTTACCGAACGTCATCATATAAGACTCATCCCCACGCAGATATTTTTTGATGCTGAGGGAAACGAAGTTTATCGCCATGAAGGATTTATGAGCAAGGAAGCTATAAAAGAGAAGCTCAAAGAGATAGGAGTCAAATAGTGCTGGAAAATCTATCAGTAAACATAAACCAGATTCTCCAGACAAATCATTGGCTTGCCCCTCTGGCTGCATTCCTAGGGGGACTTTTAACTGCCTCGAATCCATGCGTTCTGGTTATGGTTCCTCTTATGATTGCCTTTATAACTGGCAATGAGCAAACCGTGGGAGTGAAAAGGTCACTTATTTTCTCTGGCCTTTTCGTACTCGGTCTCTCCATCACCTTCACTATTTTGGGAATAATTGCCGCCCTCGGGGGGAGACTTTTCGGAAATGTGGGTAGTTACTGGAAGTATATCGTTTCTCTCGTAGCTCTGGTTATGGGGGTACACCTCTTGGGTTTTTTCCGATTTAGCTTTTCTATACCTGTAAACACAAAGTTTTTGAGGAAAGGTAAACTCAGCTCGCTCTCTTTAGGTATGCTTTTTGGAATCGTCTCTACGCCATGTGCTGTCCCCATCCTTGCGCTGCTTTTGACCTATATTGCTACCAAGGGAAGCAGCATACTCTACGGAGGCATCTTGCTATTTTTTTACGCTCTGGGACATTGTTTACTCATTCTTCTTGCTGGCGCCTCTATGGGAGCAGCCAAAGCCTTCATAGAGTCAAAAGGAGCCCGGAAGGTTAACTCCATATTAAGAAAGATAGCTGGGGTTTTGGTAATATTAGTTGGTCTCTATTTTCTGTTTTTGTAGAGAAGTGGAAGTTATGAATGATAATAAAGATGGTCTTTAATGTGTGAAAAATTGATGGGGAGTAAGATGGAGAAAGATTGACAAATTATTTTCACCAGATATTATATAGGTGAATTTTGATATACCTATATAAATTGAACTTATAACTAAATTATACTAAGTACTAAGCGAAAGATAAAGAAACCTGGGTATCTTCCTAAAGAAGCTTTCTAAAAATGAGGTTCAGAGCTAAACTCTATGGAACAAACAATCACCATACTTAAAGCTTTATCAGACCCTACCAGGTTTAAAATATTTTTCCTTTTGTCCAGAAAGAGTCTTTGTGTCAAGACCCTGGTAAGTCTCCTTCGAATCTCCCAACCTGCAGTTTCCCAGCACCTTAACGTTCTTAAGCAAGCGAATCTGGTTACGGCAGAAAGAAAAGGCTATTGGATGCATTATTCAGTCAATCAGCGAAGAGTAAAAACATTCCTCAATGAACTCATGGGTTTACTCAGAGAGGAGAAAGTTAAAGACAAGCTACTCATGAGGGAAAAGTAGCTCTTAAGACAAGGAAGATACATAATCATGAACGATAAATAGTACTGGTTGAGATTCTCTTCACGAAGATTATGCCGGAGGAGTGAAATTGAAAGATAAAGCTATTACGGCTAGGAGCCTCACTAAATTCTACGGAGATCTTCTGGCGGTGGATCACATAGATTTCAGCATCCAAAAAGGGGAAATTTTTGGTTTTCTAGGTCCCAATGGAGCAGGCAAGACCACCACCATCCGCATGCTCACCGGGCTTCTTCAACCCGATGAGGGAGAGGCGACGATTTTAGGGATAGACATCGTTCATTCGTCCATTATGGCTAAACGACTCATGGGAGTGGTCCCGGAGGTTTGTAATGTATATGTTGATCTTTCTGCCTGGAATAATCTCATGCTTATGGGAAAACTTTACTCTGTCCCCGCACGGGAAAGGAAGAAAAGAAGCAAGGAGCTTCTTGAGAAATTCGGCCTATCTGAGCGAAAAGATGAGAAAACTCGAAGATTCTCCCGAGGTATGAAACAGAGACTCATTCTAGCTATGTCCTTAGTTCATCGACCTAGTATTCTTTTTTTGGATGAGCCCACTTCCGGGCTGGATGTGCAGAGTAGCCGTATGATAAGACAGATAATTGCAGAGCTGAAGCGTGAGGGATGCACCGTCTTTCTTACCACTCACAACATTCAAGAGGCCAATTTAATGTGCGATCGGGTAGCCATTATCAACCAGGGGAAGATTGTGGCTACAGATACCCCGGAAAAGCTCAAGAGTACCATTCAGAAAACTCAATCCGTGGAGGTAGTTTTTGATAATCCTCCTTCCAGGACAGACTGGCTGAAAAACATCCCCGAGGTTGATGAGTTACAGCAACTGGGAGATAAATTCCGTCTTTATACCTCAGACACCGATGTTGTAATTCACAGACTGGCGGAGTACAGTAAGAAAAATAACCTTCACTTCGTCTCCTTGAATACTCTGGGTCCGAGTCTCGAGGATGTGTTTGTGAAATTTACCCAGAACGCAGAGGTACCATTATGACAAAAACCCCTCACTTCTCAGCGTGGCTTTCCTCCTTGAGAAGTTCGCTGATCATAGCGGAGAAGAATGCTCGTATTTATTATGCCAAGCCGCCCGTCCTCATTTTTGGTGTTCTCTTTCCCCTGTTTCTCTTTCTAGCTTTCGCTCTGGGAAGAGAGATTCCCGCCCAGGTGCTTGTTCCCGGGCTGGTGGCCATGACCCTCTTTTTTACTTCCTCCTCAGTTGGTCCCCTAATCACACCCTGGGAGAGGAATGCCCGGACCTATGAGAGACTTCTCACTACCCCCTTATCTTTACCTTCCCTTCTTCTGGGAGATATCCTGGCAGGATTAGTCTTCGGGATAACAATATCTGTGGTTCCCTTATTTCTGGGATTCATTTTCTTTAGGACAGGAATAGTCCATCCCTTGGTTCTTGCAGTAGATATGTTCCTCGGTTCTTTGTGTTTTGCATGTTTAGGGGTCCTTTTATCCTCTCCTGCTACCGAAGCCCCCTCTCAAGTAATGATGCTCTCCGCCCTGGTAAGATTTCCTCTCATCTTTATCAGTGGAATCTTCATTCCCCTGGGCGAGCTTCCTGTCTGGGGAAGAGTGATAGCTCCCATATCTCCTCTTACCTATGCCGCTGATCTTGTGAAATATAGCCTCTACGGGAGAAGTTTTTACCCCCCTCCTTTAAACTTTGCCGGATTGGCCCTATTCTCCCTGGGTTTCTTCATCATCGCTGTCAAACTCCACAAAAGGAGTCTAGTAAAGGGACTATTATAGGTCTTGTATGCGTCTTGGTGATTTTGAGTTTAGCCTCCGTGAACTGGCTGGATCAATGGGTGACTTTGGCACCCTGTTTCCCTTAGCTATTGGCTACATCGCCATTTGTGGCATGAATCCTGCCGGCCTCTTGATAATGATGGGGCTCACCAATGTTGCCACTGGTCTTGTATACCGTCTTCCCATGCCCCTTCAGCCCAAAAAAGCCATTGCTGCCACCGCTATAGCCCAGAGGTGGCCAACTTCACTAATTTATGCTTGCGGTTTCGGTACGGGTCTTATCTGGCTGGTTTTGGGAGCTACGGGTCTGGTTCGAAAACTGGCCAGAGTAACACCTAAAGGGGTTACCCGGGGAATTCAGCTAGCCCTGGGGATAATGCTTGCTATTCAGGGCTTTAAGTTGATCTCTACCTGGTAGCTGCTGGGAATTCTCTCCATTATTATTGTCTTAATTTTGCGAGAGAATAGATACGCTCCCGCTGCTATTGTGCTCATGGTGTTAGGTATAGTCCTTGTTGCCCTTAGAGGGCAGTTATTAGAAGTAATAGATATAGGGATTACCCTCCCTCCACTTACCGTCTTTACTCCTCAGGAGATATGGCGATCGCTAGTCCTGGTTGGATTTGCTCAGATATTTTTGACCTTTACCAACGCCATTATTGCCACAACCTCTTTAATTGGCCATTATTGGCCGGAGAAAAGAGTGACTGAGGAGAAGCTGGCTCTAAATATGGGACTTATGAATGTAATAGCGCCTTTCTTTGGAGGTATGCCTATGTGCCATGGGGCTGGGGGACTGGCAGGTCAGTACTATTTCGGGGCCAGGACAGGGGGAACCAACATTATTGAGGGACTCGTAGAAATAAGTCTGGGTTTGTGGTTTTCCAATTCCATTGCTAACCTTTTTGTAGCTTTTCCTTCAAGCATTATCGGAGCAATGATGTTTCTGGTAGGAATAGAATTGGCAAAATTTGTATGGGATTTGCGCGGAAGGGAATTTCTCATTATGGGAGTGACTACCGCAGTTTCTCTAGCCAGTAATATGGCAATAGGTTTTGCCACAGGAGTTGCTGCTTACTACTTGTGCAGAAGGTTTTGGAAGACATAGGTAAGTTCAGTTTTATTTCGCCTTCTTTTTCCTCCGGTACAGCCAGAAATTAACTACAGCCCCAATCCAGAGAATGATGGAGCTGTAGGGAGCCCAACTACAAAGGGCATCGTATCCCAGCGGACAGAGCTTATCTCCCCACAGTGAAGTAGGAATAAGCACAACAAATCCCAGGATGAGTAGAACCGAACCAAGCCATAGCCTCATTTCTCTCACCTCCTCAGCTTGTATCGTTGTCCCTCAGCACTCCTTTATCGCAGACATTACGGGAAAAGGATATGTAGTAAGCTACCTTTAGCAATCCCCGGGGGGAAGACAGAAAGCGAATTTTATAGCCTGATTAACTTGACTTATCTTTTCGGCACTTAAAAGAGAAACTCTTTCCCTTAGCAGCTCCTTGCGGATAGTAATAATGGTATCTAAGTTTGCAACGCACCTTTTAGGAATACCATCCTCAGGACCAAGGGATACCTCAACAGGTATACCTCTGATAATACTAGTTACCTCTGCCACCGTAACTGCATTTCTTATTGGATAGGCCTCATCCCGGGAAAGAAGCACCACAGGACGTTTCCCAATAGGTGAAGGCAGCTCAGCCCACCAGATTTCCCCTCTTTTCATCACCATTCCTCTTTGGTAAATGCTGTTAAGGAGGCCTTTTCCCAGGCTATTGATTCAGGTATGGTCTCCGGAATTTTTTTATACCCGTCCTCGTATTTTCTGATAAGCTTTTCCATAGCCCTGGACTCTTCCCATAGTTCAACCGCTTGTAAAATGGCTTTGCTACGAGTTAATCTCTCCTGTTGCCTGACCGCCTCCAGTTTCTTAAAATCCTCTTCAGGAAAGCTTACAGCAAATTTCACTACCTTAGTCACGAGCTTCTCCTTGGGAATAATGTTTTCATACTTTAGTATGACCACATTTTCCCATATGTCAAGTCTGCACATTTTTCGGAGCTTATCAAGTTGTAAAAGGGGGTGGCAGTGCTCAGGGATAGATGCGGTAAAGAGTGCGAGGGAAAGGTATCACTTCCCGAACATGATGGGTACCACAGAGCCAGGCTACTGTCCGCTCCAGTCCCAGTCCAAACCCTGCATGAGGGACAGAGCCATAGCGTCTAAGATCCAGGTACCACTCAAAGTCTTCCCGGGTAAGTTTGTACTCAGTTATGCTTTTTTCGAGAGCTTCAAGATCATCTTCTCTTTGGCCACCTCCAATAATCTCGCCATAACCCTCGGGGGCCAGCATATCTACACATAGAGCCAGATGAGGATCCTGAGGATCTTTTTTCATATAGAAGGCTTTACTCTCAGCAGGAAAGCGATGAATGAGAACCGGCCTCTCAAAGTGAGAAGAGATGATGCCTTCATGAGGTGCTCCGAAGTCTTCTCCCCATTCAAAACTAACCTTCGAGTCTCTTATAATTTCCACCGCCTGGGCGTAGCTTAGGCGGGGGAAAGGTAAGGTTATCTTTTCCAGCATCTTGGTATCCCTTTCTAGAATCTTTAACTCTTCCTTTCTCTTTTTGAGCACCTCTTCTACCAGGTTTACCACCAGCTCCTCTGCCAGCTCCATGATGTCATCCAGATTAGCATAGGCTATCTCCGGCTCGACCATCCAGAATTCTGTTAGGTGTTTTCTTGTCTTTGATTTTTCCGCTCGAAAGGTGGGTCCAAAACAGTAGACTCTGCCAAAAGCCATGGCAGCCGCTTCCGCATAAAGCTGGCCGCTCTGTGAAAGATAAGCCCGCCGGTCAAAATAATTTACCTCAAAGAGACCGGAGGTTCCCTCGCAGGCCGAGGAGGTGAGAATAGGAGTATCTATTAGCACAAAATCGTGACTGTCAAAAAATTGGCGGATGGCCCGGACAACCTCACTTCGGATTTTGAGGTGGGCATGCTGCTTTTTGGAACGTAGCCAGAGGTGCCGGTTCTTGAGAAGAAAATCAGACCCATGACTCTTCTTACCCAGAGGGTACTTCCCGGCTAGCTGAAGGATCTCAACATCTTTCAGGGCCAGCTCGTATCCTCCGGGCGCCCTGGGGTCCTGGTGTACCTTTCCCGTGGCAATAAGAGAAGATTCCTGAGGAAGATGGCCACATTGAGTAAAAAGATCCTGGCTCACATCGTCCTGGAACATAACGCCCTGGACAATTCCCGTTCCATCCCGGATGAGGAGAAAGTGAAGTTTTCCTTTAGAGCGTCGGTTGTAAAGCCAGCCCCGGATACTCACTACTTCTCCCACATACTGGGCTAATTTGTTGACAGTGGTAACTTGCATAGGCACTACCTTTTTCGGGGGATGCGCTGGCCAAAAAATTAGAACCCTGCTCGCAAGTTCTTTTCTCTGAATAATCTATCGTAGGTACGGGAAACGTCAAGAGCAGCCTATTGCCAAAGGGGAATTTATGTTTAATATATATTATGAACACAATCTATGGATCAAATGGCAAGGGAGGTGAGAGATCATGTGGCAATGTTGGGCTAGTTTCGGTGCAGGTCTCTGGCTGGCGGCAATCAGCATTTCTCTGTCTCGTTTCCCCCTCTTCAACACCATCGATGATTTGGTAGTGGGAATCGTGGTTATCATCCTGGCCGTGTGGAGTGCGCTGAGAAAGGTTTTTCCTATGTGGATAACCACAGGACTTGGCATATGGCTGGTCATTGGGGCATGGATTCCTGGTATTAGTGGAAATACCATCCCTCATCTGATTAACGGACTCGTAGTCGGCATTTTGATTATGGTATTCTCAGCCTGGGCTGGTAGCAAAAAAGCAGAGGAAGAGGAGAAGATAGAGAAGAAAGAAGAAGTAAAAGAGGAAGAGGAAGTAAGGGAGAAGGAGAAGGAAGCAGAGGGAAAAGAAGAGGTTAAAGAAGATAAAGAAGGAGACAACGAAAACCAAAAAGAAGACACCACCAACGAAGAGTAAGGAAAAGAAAAAATAAGTTATGTTCCTGCTTGATGTCCCCCACTTTTCCCCGGCAAATTTAGACGAGGGCTGGAGGCTGGATTTAAGGATATGATATTTCGAAGGGTAGGAGATTAACTGGAGGACAGGGATGTTGATTCTTTCCAGATCCAGCCTTCTACCTGGACTCGGAGCCAGGCTCCCCGATCTTCAAGGACCTTGAGCTGGGCTCCTTGAATTAGTTCTCCAATCTTCGTTCCATTCGGCGAAAGACGCAAATTTTCCCTGACCGCTTTTACAGACCTGGTAGCTATAGCTTCTAGCTCTGGCATTCCTTGGTTTTGCCCACTGGGAACTCTGGGTATGGAAACATAGATCAGCAATAACACTACCAATATGACACCCATTATCCCTGCCAATAATAAGGTACTCTTACTTGCCTCACTAGAGCGCTGTTCTTCCCATTTATTTATCTTCACTTGGACCTCCTCCTCATAGTATCCCAGTTTCTTACCTTTCCCCTGGCTAGCATTAAGAGGGATTTTGGAAGGACCTTTTTAGATCCCATTCTTATTTCTATCCTACAATTAACGGCAAAACTGTCAATATTCTTGGGTAAGTTCAGGTTGACATATTTTAGCAGTATGTTATAAGGACGGTAGACTTACTAACCAATAGCAAATAAAGAAGAGCGAGGCGAGTCAAGAGGAGATCACCATAAAGAAAAGCGGGAGAGGATTTAACATGGATTTGTTTGGCCAAGATCAAGACAAAGAGGTGAAAAAGCAGGCTCCTTTAGCCGATCGTATTCGGCCGGAGAGCCTGGAGGAATTCGTGGGACAAGACCATATTGTAGGAGAGGATAAAATTCTGCGGAAAATGATGAATAAAGATAGGTTAGCCTCCTTGATCTTCTGGGGACCCCCTGGCTCAGGAAAGACCACCCTGGCCCGAATTATCGCTCATCATACCCACTCCCACTTTGTCCAGTTCTCTGCCGTCGCCTCCGGGGTAGCTGATGTCAGAAGAGTGGTCAAAGAAGCTCAGGCTAGACTAAAACTCTATGGACAAAAAACCATCCTCTTTGTAGATGAAATTCATCGCTTTAACAAAGCTCAACAGGATGCTTTCCTGCCTTATGTGGAAGATGGGACTATTATCCTGATTGGTGCCACTACAGAAAATCCATCTTTTGAGGTGATCGGACCCCTTCTTTCCAGAACCAGAATTTTTACCCTGGAAAGACTTACCTTCAAGGAGATTAAGAGAATTGTTGAGCGGGCTATAAAAGATAAGAAAAAGGGCTTGGGCCAATATAAAATAGAAATTGCTCCAGAGGCTCTGAATTTAATCATCAATGTTTCCAACGGGGATGCCCGGGTGGCATTGAATGCGGTGGAGATAGCTACTGAAACAAGCGAGCCCAACTCACGAGGTATCCGTCACATTGACCTGAAGGCATCTGAGGCAGCTCTTCAAAGCAAGGCCCTATTATATGACAAGGCCGGTGAGGAGCATTACAATGTTATCTCTGCTTTCATTAAATCGATGCGAGGATCCGATCCTGATGCCGCTCTTTACTGGTTAGCTCGTATGACTGAAGCAGGGGAGGATCCCCGCTTTATTGCCCGGCGAATGATTATCTTTGCCTCTGAAGACGTAGGTAATGCGGACCCTCAGGCTCTTTCAGTAGCTACGGCAGCGGCTCAGGCTGTAGAGTTTGTGGGAATGCCCGAAGCCCAGATAAACCTGGCTCAAGTAGCTACCTACCTCGCCTCTGCCCCAAAATCCAACGCATCTTACCAGGGTCTTCTGGCAGCCAAGGAAGATGTCGGAAGAACCTTGAATTTACCGGTACCTCTTCATCTTCGTAATCCTGTGACTTCTCTAATGAAAAGATTAGACTATGGCAAAGATTATAAGTATCCCCATGCCTTCCCTCAAGGCAAAGTAGAGCAGGAGTATCTTCCCAAAGAATTGAGGAAAAGAAAATACTACTGTCCTTGAGGTGACCTGGGCTTCCTCAATATCTCTTGTACACGAGGCCAGTCTTTTGGCTTCATCCTGGATTGGAGTTTTTCCAGGATTTCTTTCTGTTTCGCTCTCTTAAGTTCCTCTTCTCCTTCCGGAGGAGGCGATGCAAGGAGTTCCCTCAAACGCCTCGCAAGTTCCTCCACAGACTCCTCCTCTGGGGGAACCTCAGGAGTTACCTCAGGCTTAGGTTTCTTCATTGGTGAGATTGTTTTCTGATAAGCCATCCAGAGTAGGCCCCCGAAGAAACCTAATGTTCCCAACATCAGGAGTCCTCCCAGGGTATTAGATTCTTTGTTTCCTTCTTTCCCTGAAGTCTCTGAATTCAATCTCCTCTTCCTGGTATGCTGCTCCTTTTTCTCGGGACGAGTTTCATCCTTCATCTCTCTTCGCTCCTCTCACCTGCTATTTCTTTTCAGAGATATTCAAGGGGAAGTACTCCCCTCGAGATCCCCTTTCTAGCACATTATATCCTATTACCAAATCAAAATCAAGCTGGCGCGCTGGAACACTCCTCCCTTTCGTTGTCTTTGAGGAAACTGCGAGTTCATACCATCAAAAAGGGGAGTTTGACCGAGGACTCTTTTTGTGCTATAAAGACGCTGGATAGACGAGGCTCCCAAATTAAGGATCTAGATTAATACACGGAGGTGATCTCTCATACATCTAGCAGTGGTCGGAACAGGAAGAGTAGGGAGAATGACTCTGCTCGTCCTGGCTCATGAGTTCTGGATAAAAGAGCTAACCCTGGTTGATGTGGCTCCTCGCCTGGCAGAGGCGGTAGCGGAGGAGATTCGACATACCATAGCCAGTACCAGAGTTCCCATGAAAATATTTGCCTATGATCAGGATAAAGCGGTAGAGGGAGCCGATATGGTTTTGGTAACCGCGGGTTTTCCTCGGACTCCAGAAATGAAGGATAGAACGCAGCTAACAGCAGTGAATGCCAGGATGATAAAAGAAATAGCAGAGATTCTAGGTCCCAGGAATCCTGAGGCTAAATTCGTCATTGTCACCAATCCGGTGGACGCTATGGGGACTCTCTTTAAGAAGATCTCGGGAGCGGATTGGGTTATCAGTACGGGGACAAACCTGGAAAGTCAGAGATTTCGCTCCGAGCTCTCCAAACAGCTAGATGTTCCCATCACTGCTGTGAGAGGTTTTGTAGGAGGTGAACACGGCGCTAATGCCGTCCTTCTGTGGTCAACGGTAAAGATTGACGGAAAACCTCTGGAGGAGTATCTGAACCGCACCCAGAAAACACTGGATAAAGAGGGAGTGAAAGAATCGGTAAAAGAGATCTCCAGGATGATCATTCAGGTATCCGGAGGTACCCGGCAGGGTCCAGCAGTTTCCTTCAGAGACATTCTCCGATCTATAGCTCTGGATGACAACAAAGTACTCTCGGTGGCTGCTCCCTATCAGACCCCCCAGATACCGGAACCGGTGATGGTAGGTATCCCCTCCATGGTGGGAAAGAACATTGGCCCAACCCTGGAACTCTTCTTAACCGAGGGGGAAAGAAGGGAGCTTCAAAAAGCTGCCAGCAAGATCTATGGAACCTATCAGGGGGCTCTGGCATCTCCTTAAGACAATTAAGCTCTGGGAAATTAAAGAGGAATAATGAGGGGAGAAGACAATGAGCCTTTATGATCTTATCCTAAAGCGAAGAACCATCCGTCGTTTTAAGGAAAAGAAGATCCCTCACCAGATACTTGAAAGGTGCGTTAATGCCGCGAGACTCGCTCCTTCAGCAGCAAACTTGCAGCCCTGTGAGTACCTTATCATTGATGGAGAGAATCTTCTAGATCAGGTATTCCCCGCTCTGCATTGGGCGGGATATATTTCTGATGGGATACCCCCACCTGGCCAAGCTCCCACCGCTTACATCATTGTCCTGATAAATAAAGAAATCAAGGCACCTAAATATCGCTACGATGTTGGCTTTGCTGTGGAGAATATGATTCTAGCAGCCCTTGAAGAAGGTATTGGCTCTTGCTCCTTTGCTGCTATTGATAGGGACAAATTGAGGAAAAATCTGAATATCCCCCAAAAATATCTTATCGATCTGGTAGTTGCTTTAGGCTATCCCAATGAGGCTCCTGTAGAAGAAAAATTTAAGGAATCGGTCAAATACTGGAAGGATGAGCATGGGGTACTTCACGTACCCAAGAGAGAGCTCAAAAGCATACTTCACCGGAATACCATCGCCCCACATTAATCATATGTTCTTCTTCGACTCTCCCACAATCACAGGCCTTACGTCCTGCAAAAAGAGAATCTGTCTAATTAGTCATTCGTCTAGAAGTTCACTCTTAAGCTGTAAGGAGGTAAATAAATGCTGAAAGCAAAAGATGTTACCTCAATTATTGTTAGATCTCGTCCGGGAAAACTCATCTCTCCACCGCTAAGTTTAGATCACTCAGAACACATTATCCGCACTGCTCTGGCAGGCGAGCCCCAATTAGCCGCAGACCACATTCTTCACAGGGAAATGAGAGGGAAGCTCAATGAGACAGTGGGAGGTGTAATTCGTCAGCTCAATCTTGAGTTTATAAGGAGCAGAGCTACCTCAGAAGATTCGGGGAAGGTTCTAAGGAAGAAAATTCAGCGCCGTGGGTGGGCTTACCAGGTACTTATGGAAATAGCACTAAATCTGGCCGGAATAGAGAGCAGAATAGCTGGATTTTTTACTGACGAGGTGAGAGAGACAGATGAGCGCATCCTGCACACCCTTAAGGTGTGGGAGCATCTAGAAAGAAAGGAACAGCTCACTGGTTCAAGAACTTCTGTCGCCGAGGCGGTAGTAGAGAAGTTTATCCGGGATATGAAAAAGGTGATGGCAGGAGCAAGTATGGTAGCCAGGATGGGGGAGGAAATTGAAGGAGGACTCGAGAAGGAAAACCTGGCAGCAAGCTTTGTTTCTGAAACTAGGAGAGTAATCCAGAAGAACATCTACTATCAAATGGTAATAAAGGGCCTTGGTAAATTCGGCAACGACTACGCTATTGGTCTAAGGTGCCTCAGGCACTTAGGATACGTCCAGGTTTCCACCAACCCAGTACTAGCTGCCAGGGCCTATGAGGATGACCTCAGCCTCTGGGAGGATTTCAGGGAAGTGGTCAATACACATCCAGAGTGGCACCAGAGCCCGGAAGACTTTGCCGATGAGATCGCCATGGAAGCAACCAAAACCGCCCTGTGGCCAAATCTGGCCGTCTTCAGACCTATCGCCCTTCTCTCAAATCAACACGACGGCATGGTCAGCTATCAACTCAACCCCAATGTGGCAGACAGCTCGGAGGGTAGCCTGAAAGACGCCTTAGCCATTTATTCCTCTGCGGAGCAGTTCCTTAGAAATTACGATTCTCACCTGATGTGGGGCTACTCAAATAACGATGAAAGAGGAAGGCCTAACATTGTCTTTAAGGTGGCAGGAGGATATCCCGCCTCTATCCAAATCACTCGGGATCTCAACAGCCTGGGAATAGGTACCAACAATACTGTTACCTACACCGTATCCCAGGAGACCACCCTCATTATGGCAGCCATGGAAGGTATGGCAGCCGCCCTGAAGATGGGAATATCCCCTACCCAGGCCTATGAGACCAACATGGGCGGCCGACTGGAGAGTCACCTCCGAGACCTGGAAGCTGAAAGGCTCCTTACCGAAGCACTGGGGAAAACCAAAGACCAGGAGGAACTATTAAAGGAGCTTGCCCAAAGGCTGGGTGCCGCTGAAGAGCTGGAAGAGCTTTCCTCTTTTGAGGAGAAGGTAAGAACGATCTCTTCTTACAAGTACCTGAAGTCCTTAACTAATCCAGCTTTTGTAGAGGCCATAGCTGAGGCTAAGATCTATGGTCACTCCAATGAGGCGACCTCTGCCTTCCTTGAGAACCTGGAGAGCGACATTGGCTATGCCGGAACTCTGGTGGCCCAGAGGGTCTACAAAATCTTCTTCAGCCAGGAAAATAGAGCCAAGTGGCTGAGCTATCTTGATAAACAATTCGGCTTGTCCAGAATTGAGGCGGAGGAGATTATGGATAAGATTGACCTTCTCCCAGCTTCCAAGAGGAAACCAAATGACACTTATTTTACGCTGGCAAGGAAAAATATGACCAATACCGAGTTTCCCAATCATCAGCAGAGTGTTCTGGAAGCTTCCTGTCAAGAAGATTTCAAATTATCAGATTTCGAAGATGCCATCCTAAAAGATCATGACCCAGGAATTCTGGCCAGGCTGCTGAAATTACCAGATTTCCGCAGAGCCTATGAACTTACCGCTGAGCTTGCAAAGAAACTTAGCAGAGTAGGGATCAAAGGCAATTTTGGCGTGGGGGGTCTTAAGATAACCGAATGGCCTACCTTTGGATCCGTGGTAAAAACTATGACCGAGTTCACCGGTGCCTACAACACCTTCAGAGAAAAAACAGTTGATTTTGTGCGTCGAATAGCCAGGAATTCCCCCTAGCAAGGTGGCTTCTGGAGAGCTGGCTCTCCAGTATGCTCTAGAGATCTCCAAAAGGGAAGGCGAGAGACTCCTAATCTGAATAAAAGAAATTAAAGGTAGACCACACCCGGCTGGACCGGGAAGGAGGGACCAAAAATGAAAATAAGCTGGGGAAATCTGGGTATTGTTCTCGCTCTGGTGGTATTGGCGGCAAGCATTTTCTTTGGAGCCCTGAGGATCTCCCAAACTGCAATCTCTAGTGTGGAAAGGGCACAAAGAAGCATGGAACAAACACAAAAGGAGCTTGCTCAAGAGACAAGAAAGCTCACTCAAGAGCTAAGGCAAGAGCTGAGACGGGATACCATAGCCCTCACCTATGCCTTCAGAAACGCTTCAATGGAGAATAGAGTAATCACTACAGAAGATTTCGAAAAAGGATACCAATTTGTTGACAGCCTGCTTGTCCCTACCCTGGGAAAGCTATGGAGTGATTAAGCTAGATTTCCGGCAACGAACATTACCAAGCTGCACTTCAGGATAGCTGATGAACTGGAGGAATGCTTTGCCGAAGTTCATGATAGTGCGTATACGCAAAGGTCGAAATTTGGAATCTAAAAAAGCTGAGGTTGGGCTTTGAAGAAAACTGTGCTGGATCACATTCCTATTTCCTTTGACTGGTCAGAAATGGCAGGATCCTGCCATCTTGATGCTGCATCCAGAGAAGGCGAGACCTTACTCCTCAAACTCAGAGAAAGCTCAAGGTTAATCGAACCCAAAGCCATCTACAGTGAGGTACAGGTTAGAGATATCTTGGATGGTCGAATCCTCCTGGAAGACGGCTCCTCTCTACAGAGCCGACTTTTGACGGGAAAACTCATCTGTGCTGGCAAGGTTTTCCCTTATCTAATCACCATCGGACCCAAGTTAGAGGAGGAGGTGGGAAAACTTGGCTCCAGCAATCTTCTGGAGTCCTGGGTCCTCGATAAGCTGGGAACTTATACTCTGAGGCTAATCAGGCAAAAGGTACAAGAGAGAATTGAGAAGGAAGTGGGAGCCAGGGTGAGTAAGTTCAGTCCGGGCTCCACCTCTTACTGGGATATTAAACAACAAGAAGTTCTCTTTCATCTTCTTTTTGCCAGACCTCAGGATCAACAGGAGTTTGGAGTCACTCTTACCCAGAGCTACCTTATGATTCCCAAAAAGTCTGTCTCGGGCATTATGGGAAAAACAGAAAGAGAATTTGTGGAATGTGAGATCTGCTCTCGCCAGTGTGAGGAGCGCAGAAAACCCTATCAGGGGTGTGATTGAAAGGACAAGTACTATATACATGACTGCCAGAATTTTCAAGTTACATCCTGTGGGAGAGTATTTGAGGGGTAGCTTTTTTCTCCAAAAATAGGATGATCTTTTAGGAGTAAACAATGCAAACTAAAGTAGGAAATACCAAACTTACTCTTGTCCGGGGAGATATTACCACGCAGGAGACGGAAGCCATTGTCAACGCTGCCAACAGCAGTCTTCTGGGAGGCGGTGGGGTAGACGGAGCCATTCATCGAGCAGGCGGCCCCCAGATCCTGGAGGAATGCAAGAAGATTCGAGCAAAGCAGGGAGGATGTCCTACCGGTGAAGCAGTCATCACCACGGGAGGATTACTCAAAGCCAAATACGTCGTTCATAGTGTTGGTCCCATATGGCGAGGTGGAAATCAGGACGAAGAAAAGCTTCTCATCAATGCCTACCAGAGCTCTCTTGCTCTAGCCAAAGAAAAGGGTATTCGGTCCCTCTCTTTTCCCTCTATCAGCACAGGTGCCTACGGATACCCCATCCAGGCTGCTGCTCGGGTAGCTCTTTGCACTGTTCGGGATTTCCTTACCCAGCACGATTTTGAAGAAGCGCGATTTGTCCTCTTTTCTGATAGGGATCTCAAGACTTACGAGGCGGCTTGGGCAGAGATGGTTGGGAGATCCTAATGCAGTACGAGGAACTTTGAGCTCTTGGATTACCCAATTTAGTCTTTCCTTAAAAACCTTTTATCCCCGTATCCATCTTACCACCTGGTAAAAATATATGCCATAAAGTCCCATAAGCAATACTCCCTTCTTCCTGGTTAGCTGGTGTCGATGCCGCATCAAAAGAACCATAGCAACCACTACAAGAAGCATCCAGGGATAGGCAAAAGCAATTGTTCGGGGATTTACCCTTATAGGCCTAACAGTTGCTGCAGTGCCTATTATCCAAAGGATATTTAGAACATTTGCTCCCAGGATATTTCCTATGGCTATTTCTCCGTGTCCTTTTAGCGTCGAGGCTATGGCCGTACTGATTTCAGGCAAAGATGTTCCGATAGCAATTACGGTTAATCCTATTATTATCTCCGGGACTCCCAAAATTTTCGCTATCCACAGTCCCGACCATATTATCAGTCTGCTGGAAATAATCACTCCCACTATACCTATAATGAAAAAAAACAGGATTCTTTTTAACTTGGGATCAGAAAATCCCCCCTTTCTCACCTCTTGTCTGCGTTTTGATGTCTCCTTTTTTATAAGATAGTAGTAGTAGCCTGCTAATAAGAATAGAAGCAAAATCCCTTCAATTCTTCCAATAAAGGCATCGAAGGCGAAAGCATAGGATATAAAGGCACTAATTATAAGGAAAATACCATAATTCTTCAATATGTGCCTGTCTACCGCTATACAGACACCTATTATAGCTGCTACAGCTAAAGCTAATCCGGCGTTAGCCATAACAGAACCTACGGCATTTCCCAGGGCTATCTCCGGGTGCCCCAGGTAGGCTGCTTGTACAGATACTGAGAATTCCGGCAGGCTAGTAGCTAGACTCACCAGAACGATACCTACTACTATTTTGGGAATTCCAAAGGTATCAGCAATGCCAACAGCTCCATCGACAAAAAAATCAGCACTCTTCCATAAAATAGCAAAAGCACCAGCAAATATAATAGCAGCAGAAATTACACCCATCTGGCTTTACTCTTCTTGAAGTCCTTTGGCTTCTAATACCTTATCAAGCCCCAACAGCTCTAAGGTTAGCTTTCCTGCCATGAGCTGTCTCATTATTTTCTCTTCTTTGTTCTCCCTCTCCTGGGGTTTCTTCAGTATTTCCTCTGCCCTCTCCTTGGGAACAACCACTACTCCATCATCACCACCAAGGATGATTGATGAACTCTATGGTTTCCTTCGCCGTCCCTTTCATACATAACCCTCGACAGAAAACCGGGAACTTCTAGATTGATAACATAATGAATTTTTTGAGCATCGGCACCTTCTTACATCCAGGCAGGTTTAATATATATCGTAATTTCTAAAACACGTCAAACTCCCGATCTGCAAATAGGTTCCACTTCAGATTGCTTCTTGCCAACCAAAGATTCTCACTACCACCATGGAACATTTTTGTCTTTTGTTAGTCTAAAATAAGTAGATTAACGGATAAACAATTTATCCCAATTAAAGGAGGTTGGTCATGAGAAAGAGATGGTTAGTTTTGGTAGTGGCGGTTTTGGTGGTAGGGGGACTGGTTGGCAGTGCCGCTGCTGGCGGCTGGGGAACTAAAGCCCCTCGTTCTCAAGCGCGAAGATTCGTCGGTAAGGACTGGACAAGAAAATACACCTTCGGTCCCCGCACCAGGTTAAACCTAACCGCCGAGCAGAAAGAAAAGATAGCCAATCTAAGACTCACCTTTCAAGAGAAGACCTTAGAGCTGCGGACACAGCTTGCCAGAAAGAGGCTGGAGATCCAAAAACTTCTCCTGGAGGAGTCTCCCGATCTGACCAGAGTCTACGGCCTGGTGGATGAAATGCCTCCCATTCAGGCTGAAATCCAGAAGAAAGCCATTGAATTCAGCTTTGAGTTAAAAAGCCTTCTCACCAAGGAACAGCTAGAGAAGCTCCCTGGATTGGGTTTGGGTGGGGGATTTAGCAGACCTATGGGCCACAGAGGGCCTATACATAGCTGCTGGCGATAACCGAAAAGCTAATGAAGGAGGAAAAAAAATTCATCTTCCCCCCTTTTATAGAGATGAAAGGGGGAGGGTAAAACCTCCCCCGATTGTGTTTTCGATGGCAGGAACTTAATATATTTCAATCATCGGAATTTCAACCTAAGTTTGACAGCTGATGTCGCTATTCCTTATCAGATAAGGATTTCATTTTTGAATTTGTCACCACAGATTCTTCTTTCGCTTGTTGGACGTGGCTTAGAGCGATTGGTATTTTGGTTAACTTGAGATGAAAATGTTCAATATAGCGACTTATACTTCTTCTAGTTTGGTTTCTTAAAAGAAGAAGATTTCTTGCTCCTTGAAAATATGGCTATGTCGGAAGAATTCGAGGAATATCTTTAATTCCTACAG
>Ga0209979_1001339_pt1 | contig 27444 bp, 28 predicted proteins | sample AnhtaG_FD_183114 | JGI IMG/M metagenome (GOLD analysis project Ga0209979, IMG submission 183114) | Deep subsurface microbial communities from Anholt, Denmark to uncover new lineages of life (NeLLi) - Anholt_01485 metaG (SPAdes) (version 2) | ecosystem: Environmental > Aquatic > Marine > Oceanic...
GGACAAGGCTTGACAGAGATAGCAATTACTGAAAGTTGATAGTATAGCTATAGGTCATTTAGCAACTCGTTGATAACTAGCAAGAATTCTTGGAAGACCTATTGATGTAGAAATATTTAACGGAGTTTCACCGCACTGCCACGGAGGCATTCTCGGAGACAAGTGTTTAGGTAAGGGTGATGACATCGCAGATACAAATGAGGCTATCATTTTTCAAAAGGCGATTATCCTCAGCAGACAAGTATCTAAGCACTGAGGGAAGAAGGAGAGTTATCTCATCTTCCTTTTGTATAGTCTATCAAGCCAGTTGCCATGAAAAACACCGCCCACCATACAATGGTCACGCCTACGAACACACCCCAGAATATACCCTGATCAAACCCACCCCCTGGTTGTGTATGAGGTACTAGGAACGCCACGACCAATGCAACCGCTTCCCACAGAGCAAAGGCCACCCAAAGCTTTCTCGTGAGCATGGTTATACCCCTTTTGTGCAAGACAGGTGTGAACTAGTCCGGGATTCCCCATATCAACTCTTGACAAGGCCATTCCCAGCCTCCCTGCCGTCTACGCCGATGATAATATCCTGAGCATCGGCTGTCAAGCGCCTTGAGAACTCCCGTAAACCGCCTTGCGGCGTCCGTCCCCTCACTGAAATATCCAGAATCCTTCTCTCAGAGCCCTGTCCCAGGCCCTCCACTCTCGTAAGAGACAATACTTCTCTCTTTGTCATGCTTCTCTGGGGGGCTATCGCCCCAGACTTCGGAATCCAACAAATAGACTATCCCATGGCTATGTTGATAAACATCGCCCTCTGGCTGGCGGTGGTACCTTTGGCGGCGGCAGCTGGTCGAAGAGGACATAAGCGCTAGCCTGAACAATTTTACATCTTGTCGGATATGTCAGGGCCTTTGCTCGAGGGAGAACTGAAAAGAGCGACTGAATGGGGACAAGGCTTGACAGAGATAGCAATTACTGAAAGTTGATAGTATAGCTATAGGTCATTTAGCAACTCGTTGATAACTAGCAAGAATTCTTGGAAGACCTATTGATGTAGAAATATTTAACCTAAACGTCATAGCGAGGAGGTAAAAGATTATGCCAGAACAAGTAGCTTATCCGGTCTCTATCAAGGGTGAGCTTACTGAACCGCCGGCTCGGGGGTGGTGGCTCATCAAGTGGTTGCTGGCGATTCCACATTACATTATCCTGGTGTTCCTGTGGATAGCCTTTGTGGTGGTATGTATTATAGCCTTCTTTGCTATCCTGTTCACCGCCAAGTACCCAAAGGGTCTATTTAACTTCAACGTAGGGGTTCTACGCTGGACATGGCGGGTGGGATTCTACAGCTATCAGGCTCTGGGCACTGACAAGTATCCACCATTTACCCTAAAATCTGTTGACTACCCGGCTGACCTGGAGGTAGCTTATCCGGAAAGGCTGTCGCGCGGACTGGTGCTGATAAAGTGGTGGCTGCTGGCTATCCCGCACTACATTGTCACCATTTTCTTCCAAGGAGGCTCGGGACAAAGCAATGTTGGTCTAGTAGTTATTCTCGCCATTTTTGGCGCCGTGGCGCTGCTATTTACCGGTAAATATCCTGAGGACATTTTCAAGTTTGTTGTCGGCCTGAACCGCTGGTCATACCGGGTCTGCGCCTATGCAGCACTGATGACCGACCAGTACCCACCCTTCCGTCTCTGGGATGATTAAGACTCTGGCTGGCACTTGGGACAGAAATAGGTACCGCGATTGCGTACGGGGATGCGCTCTCACATAGGCACAATGCCCGCCTCACTTGCCGCTACTTTGGCATTTCCGCTCTTAGGTTACAGGACAGCCTTTGTATGCGACTTTTGTCTCATCGGGGACGCGATGATGGGGAAAAGTGTGGGGTGGGATTGACATTGAGCTAGCAAAGAGGGGCTGGCTGCCGGAGCTGGTTTTGGCCCTGTTAGAGGCCTTGACAGCCAGCGACCAGGGGGTTTAACATAGCCACAGCAGTTGATATGGGAAGTCCCGGATTAAAGGAGGGTTGATATGAGGGGCTGCTTTGCTATACTGGCGGCTATACCCGGTTTCTTTTTGAGTTCTCTCTTTGTCATGCTTCTCTGGGGGGCTATCGCCCCAGACTTCGGAATACAAGCAATAGGCTATCCCATGGCTATGTTGATAACCATCGCTATCTGGCTGGCGGTGGCACCTTTGGCGGTGGCAGCTGGTCCAAGAGCACATAAGCGCTAGCCTATTTGTATAAGGAGGGATTTTCCTACAGGTTGGTGGTATCAGAGTAAATGCCGTACTGCCGTGCCAGATCCGTGTAACCGTTCTGTCCAAATGCAGACAATGATTTTACTTAAATGACTGAGTAGATGCTTTCGACTGGGAAAAGATGGACTTCGTCCTCTCTTGTGATCACTGGGCAACGAACGCGATCAAAGCTAGCTTCCATCGTAGCGTTCCTCGATAACTATCTCAAAGCGGCAGGCTATGGCTTCGAGGGGGCACACCGCCTCACACTCGCCGCACCAGCCGCACTCTTCGGTTTCGATAACGGTTATTACATTATTGACCATGACCAAAGCGCTACAATGGCACACGCTAATACATAATCCGCATCCGTCGCATTTCTCAAGGTCTATCTCAGGCATTTCCACCATTGTTATCGGCCTCCATCCATAATCATCCTATCACCACGCTCAGCAGCTGAATGCGACCTTTGTCTCAATAATATGCCTCCACCATATCTCTAAGGGCTTCCCTATCGGTGATTACGATGCGGTGGCGATCCAGCCTGATGGCTCCTTCCTCCTCAAGGGCTTTGAGCGACCTGCCAACCACCTCGCGGACAGTACCGGCCATAGCTGCCATCTCCTGCTGTGTCAGCCGAGGCCTGGGCCCATTACCATCGCCAGCGTTCTCCAGAAGTATCTTGGCCACCCTGCCGGTGACGTGCCGGAAGGAAAGGTCCTCGACAAGTGACATCAAGTCGCGCACCCGGCTTGCCAGGACCATATTGACATTCAAGGCCACCTTTGGGTGGTCGCGTAAGATAGTCCCCAGGTCGCTCTTTGTTATCCCATAAAGGACGACTGGCCCCATGGCCTGGGCACTGGCCGGATTTGGCTCGCCGTCGAAGACGGGGACATCGTTAAAGGATTCGCCGGGGCGAATGATGTTGAGAATCTGCTCCTTGCCCTCGGCCGATGTCTTGAACACTTTGACCACGCCGGAGGCAACAAAATACAACGCCTCACTAGGAGCCCCCTCAAACAGGATAATGTCCCCCCTCTCAGCCGTCTTCTCGAAGATGAATTTCCTGATTAAATCGAGAACAGCAGGGCTGAGCCCGGTAAAGTAGGGGATGGACTGTAAAAACTCCATGTCAACAGCCATATTTCATATACCCATTATGAGGTGGGCGATGGAGCCCGGTGAATTATATGTATTATAACAGCTATCTGGCGGGAGTAAAACTAGTGGGTGATCAGGCCTGTTTCTCAGCTTCCAGCTCTATTGCCCCTGGCTGCTCACTGGCGAAATGGAACTCGCGCTTCTTCCTCGACCTGAGCCCCCGTTCCAGGTCCTCCTCCTTCAGGTGATAGCCAAATTGCACGGCGCTGATATTCTCATCTCTGTATTTGAGGGGAAGAACTTCAGCCAACTCCTCTTCAGAGACCTCAACCCCCACCAGGGCCATTAAGCGTCCCAGGGCAATCATGTTGCTAAAGACCTCTCTGCCGAAGTTCTCTATCCCCAGCTTGGTAAAGGGGATTTCCTCATCGGTGCACAGGCCGATCTGGCATACTGTCTTTTCAGCTCGAAGCCCCTCTGCCTTATCCGAGAGCTTGAGCAGGATGTCGGCGTCGTCGACCACAGGGTTGTCGATAGGCTCTTTGTCGAAGATGAGGTGGGCTACGCTCATGGCACCTCTCACCGCTGAGTCATAATCGTATAACAGGCTGACCTGGTAACCGAGGCTGGCCAGCAATGTTGCCAGGGCATGGGATATGACCCGCACCCCCTGGCCACCCTCGCCTGAAATGATGACCTTTCCCATCTCTAACTCCTCCTAGCTCTTACGGACTATGCCGATTTCATTAGGACCAAGGCTCTCGGCTCCTTCAGGGGCCCTTTTATATGTTTTGCGGAAATCCAGCAGCATCTCATAAGCCGAGTTGAACCCCAACCTGCGCCCGTTGTTCTCAATACACTGGCTGGTAATATCGACAAAAGCAAAGCCAGGCCAGGCAATGGCTTCCTTTATGCAGTTGCGGAGGTGGACCTGGTGGTAAACGGTCGTTTTAGCATAGAAATACCGGGCACCGGACTTCATCACGTTTTGTAGATTTATCGGGTCGTAAGAGGCTCCAGCGGGAGAGCTGACTGTTCTGGTGTCGCGCGGCGTTGTCGGCCCCGCTTGACCTCCGGTTAGGCCATAGACCTGATTATTGTTGCACAGCACTGTCAGGTCCGGGTTGCGTCTGGCTGCGTGAAGCAGGTGGTTTCCACCGATGCTGGCCAGGTCGCCGTCTCCGGAGGCAACGATTACCTTAAGGTTTGGGTTCACCAGCTTCACCGCTTCGGCCACCGGCAGGGTGCGGCCATGCAACGTATATACACCATCAACATTCATATAGCCGGCAAGCCTGCCGGTGCAACCGACCCCAGAGATAACCGTGGAGTTGGCATAATTGAGCCCTAGTTCGTCCATAGCCATAGCTAACTGGATCATTATCTGCCCTATCCCACAGCCAGGACACCAACCGGTGGGGAAACGATCCAGTTTGAGAAGGTCTTTGAACATCAGGGCACCTCCCTTCCAAGCTTTTCACTCAGGCCTTTCTTGGCCAGGTCGAGGTTGATCCTGCCGCCGAAGAGTGGCACCTTGATCACGTCCCTTTTTAGTTCACGCTCGACCAGACACGCATACTGACCATCATTGGCCTCTATTACTGCTATCTTCTCGTAGCGCTGAGCATGCTGCCGAAGCTCATCGCCCAGCATGGGGAAGATGCGTATTGGCCGAAACAGAGCGAACTGTGAACCAAGAGGCGCAATCACCCTGGACACGATGCCATAGGAAATCAGGAGCGTATCGCTTGAACTGTTTCCCTTGGACTCGAAGTGCCTGTAGCGGGCAGCCACCTCTTCATGTCGAGTTTTGACTTTGGAGAGCCACTTTACGTACACAACCGCATCAGCGGTTCGTGGGTGGCCCTGCTCATCGTGAGCCAAGCCGGTAAAAAACCTCTTCCCCGTCCCCAGTGGTGGCCTGCTCCGGGGGGCAACCTGTGCCTCAATGGCATCGAGGCCGACCACCTCGTTCAAATGGCCGATGAAGGCATCGCTCAGCAGGATAACGGGCGACAGGGATTCTTCTGCGGCGTTAAAAGCCGTAATAGCATAACGATAGCACTCCTCAACGGAGTTGGGGTAGAAGACCAGGGGATAGTAGTCACCGCTGCTGCCATAGCTTGTCTGCAGAATATCCTGCTGGGCTGGCATGGTCGGCATCCCTGTAGCCGGGCCGACCCGTTGCACGTTGACAAACACCGTCGGCACCTCGACCTCGTGGGCATAGCCGATAGCCTCCTGCATCAGGCTGAAGCCTGGGCCTGAGGTCGCGGTAAAGGACTTGGCACCGGCTAGAGAGGCGCCGATGATGGCATTGGCGGCGCTTATTTCGTCCTCACTCTGGATGAACTTGAAGTTTGGATCCCGGCTAGCATGTTCAGCAGCCAGGACCAGGATCTCCGATGAAGGACTGATAGGATAGCCGGCGAAGAAATTGACACCCGCCTTGACGGCACCTAGAAAGACAGCTTCATTGCCCTGAACCAGCCTGGTCATCTCCGACCCTCCCTTGACCTGGGCTCAATGACCTCTATGGCCAGATCGGGACAGAGCCTCTGGCAAAGGCCGGTTCGGTCACAGCCTTCCACCTCGATGACAGCATCGTCCCTTAGAACAAGCGCCTGACGGGGGCAGGCCTCCACGCAGATGAGGCATCTTTTGCACCAGTCCGCATTCCAGCGGATATTGGTATACTCAATTAGCCTGGGTGCTATAGTAGTCATGGGGCAATCCCCTCCTTTTACATCGCTTGCACTTCCTGCCACCTATACATTCTACCATCATGTGTCCACCGAGCGGTAGTCAACATATTTCGCTCTGTCTGCGGCTGGTCGTAGGCGAAGTTCAAAGAAGTCAGCCACAATCTATGGCACCAGTCTTCTAGGATATGAGGAATTTATAGGCTATACTTGTCCCTCAGCATTTGCGACAGTTCCGGAAGGAAAGCAAATGCTTTCTCAACAAGTCCTTCCTCGATGCTGGAACCCTGATCTTTGTCTGCTACCTGGCACGCCGTCTCATCGACGGCACCGACCTGGCCTATGTTCTTAAGACAGCACCTGGCTGGTGCCAGCAGCGCCCGCTCTGCAATCTGCCTTAGCATGAGGCCCGTGTTCTGTGATACTACGTCCCAGTAACCTGCCAGTTGCCGGCTAAGCGTTTTAGGCGTCTCTTTAGCAAGGCTTTCAGAGTCGGTGGGAACGATCCCCCAGCATATAATCCCGCCAGCCATTAGGAATTGGGCTACAGCGCTGGCGTATCCTTTGGGCATGGTCTCTATTTGATAGGCGTCGAAGGACAGGATTTCAACCCCCAGCTCCAGGAGGTAGGGCAAGTTTACGTTGGCACAGAGGTGTAGCCCTTTGGGGCCCTCAAGGCCGTTTAAGAAATCCTGATAGTCGTCCTTGGCCCGGACATCGTTATAGCCGGACATGCCACTAAATACCCACCCCAACCCGGGCTCGTCCAGCCAGACAAAGGCATTTACGTTCTTCTGGCCAAGCTCCCGATACTGGGTGTTGGCCTTCCTCTGAATGAAATCGAATAGGATAGCTCTTATTCCATCGTTGTAGATGATCGGCTTGGCCTTCTCATCCACTACCTTGAAGCCAAAGCTTACCGGCCCGGTTATCTGGCCCCTGATGGCATGGTATCCTTCTAGGTTTTCGGCTAAGAACCGGTGATAGACTGCCGAATAGTCCCGGCTCAGGGCATAGGTCTCGGCTTTGTCCATCCTTAGTGAGTACTCGCTGAGTTCCCCTTCAAACCTTGCGGTGTCGAAGCTGATCCTCTCGCCCTGAGGGTCAACCAATATCCCGGGGAAGTTCTCTGACGTCTGGGCATACATATCCTCATAGAAGCTCACCTTGGGCAGTTGCGGCCAGAAAGGGATATCAAGGCCGAGGGCTAGCGCAAGAGCCTTCTCAATATCGGTATGGGGCATTATGCCCATGGCTGTGGTTCGACACATTGCATCCAGTTCCATGTTAACTCCAATACAATAAGCGTACTACCCAGAGCCCGAACCACTCTAGGCGTCCATAAACCAGTATAACTAATATCGGCAAGATTTGCGATTACCTGAAGCTGTCACCCTAAACAAACATTGTGGCCTCTCTTCATCTATTTTTCATTATTGAAGGTTAGCCCAGATTGGTGTAGAATAGCCTAAGCTTTGCCAGGGGTGGAAAGAATGAAAGTGCCCAGATGTAAGGGTATGTGGGACATGCTTCCCGATGATATGGCCAGATTTCGGCGCACCGAGGAGGTGTTTCGAGACTGCCTGCTAAAGTCGGGCTATGAAGAGGTGCGAACACCAACCCTGGAGTATCTCCACCTTTTCACTGCCACCGGAACGCTGACCCCGAGCATGCTAGGTAGGGTGTATTCCTTCCTCGACTGGGATGGCTGGAGTGGGGAGCGTGTCGTGTTGAGACCTGAGGGCACCATCCCGGCTGCCAGGCTTTACCTGGAGAATTTTAAGGGCGACGAAATAACTAGGCTTTTCTATGTGCAAAATGCCTTTACCTTTGAAGAGACGGGAACCGAGCGCAGGGAGCGCTGGCAGTGCGGCGCTGAGCTAATAGGGAGTGGGCAGCTCCCCGCTGATGTGGAGCTTGTGCTACTTGCCCTGGAGGTTCTGTCGAAGCTGGGCATTGGCCCGGTGGAGGTAAAGCTATCCCATGCTGGCCTGATTAATGCGCTCTTGGTGGAGCTGGGATTGGGGGCCGCGGAGCAAACGGAGATATTCGACCAAATTTTGGAGGGGAATTTCAAGGCCCTGAGCGAGATGAAGATTGAGGATGTTGGCCTGAAGAGGGCGCTAGCCTTAATATTGGATGTCAGGGGGAGTTCTCCTGGCTTTATGGAGGATGTCAGGGCTCTCTTGGGCAAAGCGCGGCCCGGGCTTGAGCCCAGCATCGATAACCTGACCAGCATTGCCCAACTGCTTAGCGCACTGGGATGCCCTTATGAAATCGATATCGCCTCAGGAATGGGTTTTGAATACTATACTGGTGTTATGTTTCAATTCTATGTCTCCACAGAGCGAGTGGGGGGAGGTGGCAGATACGATGACCTGATCCCGCTGGTGGGCGGACCCCCTGTCCCGGCCTCGGGTTTTGCTCTATACGTGGATAAACTGATGACACTAGTGAAGCTGGAGGAGCGCCCTTATATAGGGGTTCTGGTTCGCTCTAAGATCGGCGATGTGAAGGGGCTCAGGGCGTGCTTCGAAGCGGCTCGCTTTTTGAGAGAGGCGGGTTATCTCGCAGAACTGGACCTCGGTCGGAAAGAGGTATCCAGTTATCGGTGGCTTCTTTCGGTGCCCGCCGACGGCCCCTTGCTGTTAACGGATCAGGCTACCGGGAAGAAGTATGAGGCAAACTCTCAAGCGGAGATATTAAAGGTAATGGGGGAGTGCAGGTGAAGCTGGCATTACCCAAGGGGCGATTTTTAGCGGATACTGCGGCTTTGCTAGAGAGAGTCGGTCTCGGGCTTTCGGGGTATGACGAGCGGTCGCGCACCTATCGGCCCACATGCGCAGAATTCCCAGACATATTCCTCAAAGTGTTTCAGGAGAAGGACATCCCTATTCAAGTATCGATAGGCAATTACGATTTAGGTATCTGCGGCCTGGACTGGGTGGAGGAGCTTCTAGCCAAATACCCCAGCGGCGACCTGGTGAAGGTAAGGGACCTGGGGTATGGCAAGAGCGATCTGTGTGTGGTCGCCAGCGAGTATTCTGGAATTGCCTCGGCGGGGGAGATCAACGATAGATTTGATAGGGTGCGAATTGTCAGTGAGTATCAGAACCTGGCTGAATCCTTCGCTCTCAGGCAGCGATTAAGGAGGTTCAGCATTCTCCAGATATGGGGGGCTGCTGAGGTCTATCCCCCGGAGAGCGCAGACCTGGCCATAATCGCCGAGACTTCGGTGGACAGCTTTTCAAACTATAATCTCGTTCCGTTAGCCAGAATTCTCTCCTCAAGGGCCTTCTTGATCGCTAATCGCAATAGCTTGGCAAAGGTTGACATGGCTAGGTTTTTACACTATTTCCCCGCGGCTAAGGAAGAAGCTACCGATGAGCAGTCACCACCAGTAACCGCGCGCAAGAAGCTTGAAAAAATGCCCCAGGGCGATAAAGGCGAAAAGATTCGCCTTGCCCTGCCCGATGGACACCAGCAACGCCCCACTATGGAATTTCTGAAACAGGCAGGGCTCAATATCCGTGGTTATTCTGAAGCCCTGGCTACTCGCGGTCCCACCATTGGGATTGATGGGGTTACCGTTAAGGTCATCAGGCCTCAGGATATGCCCATCCAGGTGGCAAATGAGAACTTCGACCTGGCCATTACCGGCCAGGATTGGCTCAAAGACCACCTTTATCGGTTCCCCTCAAGCCCGGTGCAGGAGATATTAGCTCTGGGATTCGGGAAGGTGGCTATCGTCGCTGTGGTCAGCGAGGATTTGGCTGCAAGCGATATCGGTCGCCTGAGGGACCTGGTAAGAGGGGGGATTCTTCCCACCATTAGGGTGGCTTCTGAGTACGTGAACATCGCTGATGGGTATGCCAGGGATAATCATCTGGAGCGCTATAAGATAATCCCAACATGGGGAGCGAGCGAGGCCTTCCTCCCCGAGGATGCCGACCTGCTCATCGAAAACACCGAGACCGGAGAGACATTAGCCCAGCACAACCTCAGGGTCATCGACACCCTTTTTGAGTCTTCGGCATGCCTCATCGGCAACAGGAACACTCTGTTCCAACCATCGAAGAAGGATAAAATAGGGCGTATAATTAAAATCTTCGAGGAGACGGCTAAAAGAGGCTGATTTACCAAGGCGCTAAGTTCGAAAAAGGTCGAAAAGAATGCCGCCAATTTGCCTTCATCTGATTATTGCTAAAGAAGCAGCAGGATTGCTGCGCAATTCAATAGTGGACCAAAATATGGCGAGTTACCTCGTTGGCGCCACCGCACCCGATGTACAAATCATTACCGATGTCAGCCGAGAGCAGACTCACTTCTTCAATCTGGAGGATGAGCGCTCCGAAAGTGGAGCAAGGCTGATTTTTGAAGCTCACCCCGATCTGGCCAAGAGTGGCAACCTGGATGCGGCGACGAAATCTTTCGTTGCCGGCTATCTTTGCCACCTCGTTACCGACGAGGTCTGGATCAATGATATCTATCGGCCTTTCTTCGGCCATTCCTCCCCGCTTGGCGCAGAACCGATGGCCAATTTATTGGACAGGCTGCTCCAGTTCGAGCTTGATCGCCGGGAGCGAGAGGACAAAGCGAAGATGGAGGAGATTCAGGCGCAAATTTGCGATTGGGAGCCAAATATGGATACTGATTTCTTGGGCGATCTCGACTTGAGGCAGTGGCGAGACTTCCTCTGTACTGCGGCAACTCGTGACCCGAGTTTGGCCTTCTTCTCCTTCTTTGCCCAAAGGTTCCTCGTACCAAGGCAAAAGGTCGATCCTAAGCAATTGGAGGAGTTCCTCTCCTCAGCGCCAGCTAAATTGGAGTGGGCCATCAAGTACGTAACCCCCCAGCGACTCACTGCCTTCAGGGAAAATGCAATAAGCCAGTCATTGTCGATTGCTAGGGAGTATCTAGGTGAAGATAATTAGGGAATATCAAACTGCCAAAGCTCTATTGCAGCGTTCTACTTTTGATTTTGGCGAAGCCCCGCTTGAGGTGAAACAAAGGATAAGAGAAACCTTCGGCGAGGAGCTTACTCCACAGGAGGCGGTGAACAGGATCATCGCAGACGTGCGGGATATGGGGGATGCCGCTCTGCTCGACTATACTAGGAGAATCGATGGGGTGGCGCTCCAGTCTTTGGAGGTGAGCAAGGAGGAGATCAGAGAAGCGTATAATAAGGTGGATCAGCAGCTTATCTCGGCACTCAATACCGCTGCCAAGCGGGTGCGCTCCTTTCACCTCGTCCAGCTTCGCCATAGCTTAAGGGAATTCATGAAAGGGGGGCTAGGGCAGATCGTCCGTCCTTTGCAGAGGGTGGGTATCTATGTCCCCGGGGGCACTGCCTGCTACCCATCGACGGTATTGATGACTGCGATCCCGGCCAGGGTAGCGGGGGTAAAGGAGGTTATCCTTGCCACTCCTCCTCGGAAAGGGGGAGAGATACCCCCGGCTACGCTGGCGGCTGCGGACGTGGCCAAGGTGGACCGGGTTTTCAAGGTTGGGGGGGCTCAAGCCATTGCTGCCCTTGCCTTTGGCACCCAGTCCGTACCCAAGGTGGATAAAGTCTGTGGGCCCGGTGGGCTCTTCGTTGTCCTGGCCAAGAAGGCGGTCTTTGGAATGGTCGATATCGATGGCCTGGCCGGACCCACCGAGACCGTGATTATAGCCGACGATTCCACAAGCCCGGCCGTTTGTGCCGCCGATCTCCTGGCCCAGGCGGAACATGATGTACTGGCCAGCGCCATCCTTATTACGACCTCGTCAAGGCTGGCTGAGGAGGTTAATAACGAGCTGGAGCGCCAGCTTGGGCGGCTAGAGCGGGCTGAAATCGCACGTCAATCGCTCGATGAAAGGGGCAAGATAATAGTGGTCGCTGATATTGACCAGGCTATCGAGCTGGTGAATCTTTACGCCCCGGAGCACCTCTCTTTGATGGTGCGCAATGCCTCCTCCTATGTGGATAAGATTCGTAATGTAGGGGCAATCTTTGTCGGCCAAGACTGCCCGGAGACACTGGGCGACTATATTGCCGGACCAAGCCATGTCCTGCCTACGGGGGGCAGCGCCCGCTTTCGTTCTCCTCTTGGCGTCAGCGATTTCCTCAAGCTCAGCAGCGTGGTCTCTTTGGGCGACCAGGAGTTACAGGAGCTTGGTCCCGCGGCGGCGGCCATCGCCAGGGCCGAGGGGCTCACCGCCCATGCTCGAGCGTTGGAAGTAAGGCTTAACAGGGGGAGAGAACAATGAGCTCTTCTGAACAGGACATTGAAAAGATGATCCGAGCTAACCTTTTAAGCCTCAAGGCGTATCAACCCATTGTCCCTCTCGATGTGCTTAGCGAGAGGGCTGGCATCCCCATCAAAGGGGTGATAAAGCTGGATGGCAATGAAAACCCCTATGGCTGCTCGCCAAGGGTGCAGGATGCCCTTGCCAGTTATCCCTTCTATCATATCTACCCCGACCCCGATCAGGGGGAGATGCGCCAGGCTTTGGAGGGATATGTTGGGGTCGGCGCTGAGCATATCCTGGCTGGCGCCGGCAGCGATGAGCTCATCGACCTCATCCTGCGCCTCTTCCTCGAGCCGGGCGACAGGGTGATAAACTGTGTTCCCACCTTTGGCATGTACTCCTTCTGCACCGAGGTCTGCGGCGGCAAAGTGGTCGATGTGCCCAGGGGTAAGGCCTATGCTGTGGACGTTTCTACGATAAAGGAATCGATGGATAAAAAGACTAAGGTCATCTTCATCGCCTCGCCCAATAACCCCACGGGGAATATCACCCGGGAGCGCGATATCCTTGAGCTTTTAAAGACGGGCATCGTGGTGGTGGTCGATGAGGCATATTATGAGTTCAGCGGGTTCACTGTGGCTCCCTTAGTGCCTCGGTATGAAAACCTCATTGTGTTGCGCAGCTTCAGCAAGTGGGCTGGGCTCGCCGGGCTTCGTATTGGCTATGGAATTCTTCCGACAGCGATCGTGGAGCAGCTTTTGAAGATCAAGCAGCCCTACAACATAAACCTGGCAGCCCAGGTCGCGGTCAAGGAATCTCTGGCCGACATCGATTATCTCAAGGGCACGGTGAGGGCGGTTCTTGCCGAGCGGGAGCGCCTCTTCGCCAAATTGAAAAGGCTCAAGTTTCTCAAGCCGTTCCCCTCGAAGGCCAATTTCATCCTATGCGCTGTTATTAAAGGCGATGCGCAGATGATCCACGAGGGGTTGCAGAAAAGGGGTATCTTCGTCCGCTACTTCGACACCCCGCTGTTGAGGAACTCGATTCGCATCAGCGTGGGCAAGCCAGAGCACACCGATGCCCTGATAGACGCTTTAAAGAAAATGTGCTAGTCTAAGGGGAGTCCAGAGGGGATTGCCCTCTGGCGGGATTCAGGGGTGTCCCCTTGTCATTGTGAGGAGCGCCAGCGACGAAGCAATCTTGGTGGGGTGGGAGCAAGCCAGATTGCTTCGCTTCGCTCGCAATGACGAGAGGAGGCACTGCTGCAGAGAAGGTGGGACAAACAGTGGGCAAAAGATCGGCTGTCGTCACCCGTGAGACCAAGGAAACCAAGATAAGCGTCGAGCTAGCCATCGATGGCACGGGTAAATTCGAGATCAACACCGGCGTCAAGATGCTCGACCATATGCTGACCCATGTGGCGCAGCACGGCTTGTTTGACATAAATATCACAGCATCTGGAGAGGATCAGCACCACCTGGTGGAGGATGTGGCTATCTCCCTGAGCAAGGCGCTGAATGAGGCGCTGGGGGACAAGAAGGGCATCGCCAGGATGGGTCATGCCCTGGTGCCCATGGATGAGGCGCTAGCGTTGGTGGCGGTGGACATAGGCGGCCGGGGTTATGCTGTGATCGAGGCCCCGTTTAAGAGGAAGAAAATCGGCGACCTGGAGAGCGACCTGATTCGCCATTTTCTGGAGGCCCTGGCCCTGGAGACCAAAATGAACCTCCACGTTAAGGTGCTTGCCGGGATCAACGACCATCACAAGGTGGAGGCCATCTTCAAGGCGCTGGGTCGAGCGATTGATGTGGCTACGAAGCTGGATGAGCGAATCGCTGGCGAGGTGCCCAGCACCAAAGGGGTAATCGAGGGCTAGACCTCCTCCAGCTCGAACCTGAAGTCCTCGATCACGGGGTTGGCCAGTAGCTTGCGGCATAGCCACGCACCCCTGATTCAATAAGGAGCGGTCTTTTAAAGACCTGCCAGTCAGAGCGGCTACTTCCGCTCGACCCTACGAAGGAAGTCCCGAACTGTAGCCAGATAAGGCTCCGCCTCCTCAAGGGGCTGTGTGTGCGAGCTGTCCTCGAAGACCGCCATCTCTGATCCCAGAAGCAGGCTCTGATACCACGCGGTGGCCTCCGGAGTGGCATAATCGTAGCGGCCGCAGGTGAACAGGGTAGGGACACGGATTTCGTGCAGGCGATCAGAGCGGTCGTAGTCCTTAAGGTTGCCAGTAATAAGCCAGCTTGCTGGCCCCCACATGGTGAGGATGACCTGCACCCCTATGCCTTGTATGGATCGCATTAACGACTCTGGCATGGGGTCCAGGCGGCACATGTAGCGCTTGGTAAACTCCATCATCGCCCCTTGGTACTCCTCAGAATCCATAGTGCCGGCTGCCTCATGCCGGCTGAGTACCTCCTGCACCTCGGCAGGAAGCTGGCTGAGGAGCTCCGTTGTGTCCTTCCGCAAGCGCGGTACGCTGAGGATCGGGCTAGCCAAAATGAGGCTCACCAGGCCTGCTGGTTGGGTGAGGGTGTAGTCTGTCGCCAACATGCTGCCCCAGGAATGGCCGAGGATATGCACTCGCTGCAGACCTAGCGCTTCCCTGAGTCTTCCCAGCTCTTCTACAAAGCGTTCAACATGCCAGAGAGATACGTCGTCGGGTCGGTCAGATTTGCCGCATCCAAGCTGGTCGTAGAAGACGATGGGACGCTCGTCGGCCAAGCCCTGTAACGGCTCCAGCTCGTCGTGGGGACACCCCGGTCCACCATGGAGGGTAAGCAGTGGGATGGCATCGCCGGAGCCCACTATCTGGTACCATACCTTCCCGCCGGGGACATTAACATAGCCTTCGCGTACTTTTGGTGTAGTCATTTGGTTTCTCCCTTTTTGAGATTTCCCACTATAGCCCTCTAGACACCGAAAAGGCAATCCTGACATGCTCAACCGACCCGCGAATCAGTTTCGCCCAGAGCCAGCAATTGAAGCCACACGCCAATTCGTACCAACTACAGGCTATCTGCCAGTGGCTGGGTAGCTAAATCTCCTCCAGCTCGAACCTGAAGTCCTCGATCACGGGGTTGGCCAGAAGTTTCAAGCACATCTCGCGCACCTGCTCCTCGGCCTTGGTGCGGTCTTCATCCTCGACCTGAATCTCCATATACTTCCCGGCGCGCACGCTCTTCACACTTTCAAAGCCCAACGTATGTAGCCCGCCTTTGATGGTGAGCCCCTGGGGGTCGTTGACCGTGGGTTTGAGGGTGATATAGACCTTGGCTAAAAGCATCTATAATTCCTTTCCCACAAGGCGGCGATACGCCTCGCGGTACCTCTGCGTTGTTCGCTCGATGACATCCTGAGGCAGCATGGGCGCCGGTGGCTCCTTGTTCCACCCCGAGGCGACGAGCCAGTCGCGCACCGGCTGCTTATCGAAGCTTGGCTGAGAGCGCCCTGCCTGATAGAGGCGCGCATCCCAGAAGCGGCTTGAGTCCGGGGTCAAAAGCTCATCGATCAGGAGCAGCTCTCCGCCGACCAGCCCGAACTCCATCTTGGTATCGGCGACGATGATGCCCCGCTTCAGGGCGAACTCGTGGGCATATCGATAAATAGTTATGCTCTTCTCCATAACCTCCTCGGCTCGCTGCTGTCCCAGGAGCCGCTTCATCTCATCGATGGCGATGGGCTCATCGTGGCCGGAGTCTGCCTTCGTCGTCGGGGTGAAGATAGGCTCAGGGAGCTTCTCGCTCTCCACAAGCCCCTTGGGGAAGACGACGCCGGATACGGTGCCCCTTTCCTGATACTCGGCCCATGCCGAGCCGGAGATGTAACCGCGCACCACGCACTCGATGTCGATGCGCTCGGCCTTGCGTACGATCATGGAGCGCCGCGCAATATAGGGGTAACGCTCATCCTCCTCCACCACTTCGACGAGATGGTTGGGGACAAGATGAGCCGTCCTCTGAAACCAGAAGGTGGAGAGCAGGTTCAAGACCAGGCCCTTATCCGGGATGCCGCAGGGCAGCACCACATCGAAGGCCGAGATGCGGTCGGTGGCGATGACCAGCAGCCGATCGCCCAGGTCATAGGTGTCCCGCACCTTCCCCCGGTAATAGAGATTGGGCAGATTTGTCTCGAGGATGAGTTCCATATTAATACTATTCCTACTGAACTTTAAAGCAAATATTCTAATAAGAATATTGACAAATAATTGTAATAGTGATATACTTCTTATAGAGCCAGAGGTGATACCCTGTGGGTGTCATATCTGGTTCTCTGGTTTTTCAGTGTATTCCTCAGCATAGTGATCCCTCTCAGGCATCAGATATAGTCCCTTTCTTGGGAAGCCATCTTCACTTGATTGATCGCGTGTTTTTTCCTCGATAATTTGGTAATAACGGCCTATTGCTGACAAAAACGCATCTTTCATTAGTCGAGTGCGAAATAGCTCATTTTCTTGGTATAGACGCACGACTCCAGAACCCATGTCAGCAATTTGTATTCCAGCGGTAATCTTTGAATCGACGAAGAATGGGGCATCTGTGATTGTCTGCAAGGAACGTCCTTCCGCTGACCTATGAAGAAAAGAATTGAATTTCGTAGATAGTCCACCATATTGATGCCCATCGCCGTCAAAGAGAATAGTGGCCATTTCATTTCGTTCTTGAGAGAGTAGGTCAATCCGTTGTAAAAGATAACGAAACTGATTCGGCAGGTATATAGATGACTCAGGGATCACAGAATGGGGCCGTTCCATAATAATGGCAAAGATCGTGAGAGGTAGATTCCTTACTAGATCGAAGAATGCCTCCACAAATTCACGCTTTTCTGGGATTCGGCGGAACGTGTTCCTATTAAGCAGCTTTTGGGCCTTTATTTCCATCTGCTCCTTACCCAAAAGGTCTCGCTTCAGTGCATGCAGCCGTCCACCTATAAAACGTGAATCTCTTTCCGATATGCAGACTGCCAAGGCTACCGGTCGTGTCGCGGAATCATTGGGATGAGGATGCCCACTTTCATCGATGAATGCCAACATTATAGCTCCTCCTTGGCCAAAGTCCTCACATCTTCCTAAAAGGACCACTTCCCCCTTGAGGTTTTCGGGCTTGAGCTAGCCTAACGTTCCCCCAGCCCCAGGCGCGCGAAGACCGCGTCCACGTGGCGCACGAAATAGCCGTAGTCGAAAATGCCCTCAAGCTCCGCCTTTGCAAGGTGCTTGACGACATCGGGGTCGGCGCTGAGAAGGTCGAAAAAGCTGGCCCTATCCTGCCATGCCTTCATCGCGTTGCGCTGCACCATCTCATACGCCTCCTGCCGGCTGAGCCCCTTGTCGATCAGGGCCAGCATCACCCGCTGCGAGAAGACCAGCCCCTTGGTGACCTCAAGGTTCTGCTTCATGTGCTCCGGGTAGACCCGCAGCCCCTTCATGATGTAGGTGAACAGGTACAGGATATAGTCCAGCGTCAAGCAGGAGTCGGGGAGGATTATTCGCTCGGTGGAGGAATGGCTGATGTCGCGCTCGTGCCACAGGGCGATGTTCTCCAGCGATGTCAGGGCATAGCCGCGAACCAGCCGCGCCAGGCCGCAGATGCGCTCGCAGAGCTCGGGGTTGCGCTTGTGCGGCATCGCCGAGGAGCCGGTCTGCCCCTCTTCAAAGGGCTCCTCGGCCTCCAAGACCTCCGTTCGCTGTAGCCCCCTGATCTCGGTGGCGAATTTTTCGAGGGAGCTGGCGATGATGGCCAGGGTGGTTACGAACTGGGCATGGCGGTCGCGCTGCACAATCTGGCTCGAGATCGGCGCCGCCTCAAGCCCCAGCCTGGCGCAGGCGATTTTTTCGACCTCGGGCGTAACCGAGGCATAGGTGCCAACCGCCCCCGATATCTTGCCCACCGCAATCGCCTTTCTGGCCTCGGCCAGCCTTTGGGCATTTCTCTTCATCTCCTCGACCCACAGGGCCAGCTTGAGGCCGAAGGTGGTTGGCTCGGCATGAACGCCGTGGGTCCGCCCCATCATGATGGTATGCTTGTGCTCCACCGCCCTCTCCTTTAGCACATCGATAAGCTCGGCCACGTCCTGGGCCAGAAGGTCGGCTGCGGCCACCAGTTGCAGGCTGAGGGCGGTGTCGATGACATCGGATGAGGTCAGGCCGAGGTGGATGAAGCGGCTCTCCTCTCCCAGGCTCTCGGCCACCGAGCCGAGGAAGGCGGTCATATCGTGATGGGTTATTTTGAGGATCTCATCGATGCGCTTAAGGTCGTAGCGGGCCTTCTTGATCTTGGGTATCGCCTCCTTGGGGATGGCACCAAGCTCAGCCCATGCCTCGCAGACGGCGGTCTCCACCTGGAGCCACTTATCGAACTTCGACTCGTCGGACCACACCCTTTTCATCTCTGGCCTTGAATATCTGTCAATCATTTTTTCGTCCTTTTTTCGAACTCTGGGCTACTCTGAGTGCTATGCTTCTTGGCTTTCGACAGGCCGGGCTGTTTCGTTTCCCTCTCTGCAAGATAGTCTATCACATTGCGGGGGCAATGCCCAAGACCCCGACTCAGGACGTAGCATTTTGACCAAGGGGCTTTGGTCTGCGGGCGAAGGTGAGCGCTGTTATGGCCACGGCATATACCCCGAGGAAGGTCGTGAAGCCTATGGAATAGCTTCCTGAAGCGTCGTAGATGATCCCCATTAGGCCTGGGCCCAGCGCTGCGCCAACCGCTGCAATGAGCACTACCCATCCGAAGATAGCGCCGAAGGATGCCGTTCCGAAGAGCTGCCCGGTGACCAGAGGCTGCAGCGTGATATTACCCCCCATGGCGAACCCGAACACGATTACAAAAGCCCAGACCATGGCTACGTTCTGCATCATCTGCGCAATTATGAGGATGGCCAGTCCCACCAGTTGTAGGGCTATGCAGATGATGGCCACATATTTGGGAGACAGCCTGTCCGCCAGAAAGCCGAAGCCCAGCTTGCCAAGGCCACCTATCCCTCCGGTGAGTGCCAGGCCTAAGGTGGCGGGTATGGAGACCTCCATAATTGTAAGAAATCTATCCTCGTGCTGGAGTATACCTGCCAATGCAACGCCAACGAGGAAAAAGGCGACAAGCATCAGCCAGAAATTGGGGTTCTTCAGCGCCTTGCTTGCAGTCCAAGCCGGCTCTATATCAAAGCTTACCTCAGCACCGGGAGCAGCTTCCATTTCGGCGATAGTGAGTTCATCGAGTGGTGCCGCGCCGTCGGGTAGCAGCCCCACGTCTGATGGTCTGGTTTTCATCACAAGCGTAGTTGGGAGGATGATGAGGGCCCAGGTAATCAGTCCCAGCACCAAAAAAGCAGCCTGCCAGCTAACGGCATCGATAATAAGGTCGGTGAGCAGTGCAAGGAACGCTCCCAGGGCTATGCCTGCCGTGGCGACCCCCATGGCAGCGCCTCTCCTCTTGCTGAACCAGTTGGCGATCGTGGCACTCACAGGGACCACCCCGGCCCCGCTCATACCCATCCCCACCAACCCATAGAGGAGATATAGATGCCAGACCTGGCTGGCTTGGGTGAGGAGCATGAGCCCGGCGCCGGCGATTATCGCCCCAACAAGTATGACCTTCTTAGGGCCTAACCTGTCGCTCAGCCGGCCTACGGCTGGCCCGGTGAGGCCCAGTATCAGCATGTAGACCGATGCCGCGAAACCGATGGCTCCGGCGCTTGAGCCGAACGCCTCTATCTCTATGAAGGTGGTCGTGAATCTGGCAAAGGAGTAGAAGGCGCATCCTGAGTGAACAACGAGGACAAGGAAGCAAACAGCAACAATCCACCAGCCGTAGAAGATCCGACCTGTTACTTTTTGTGAACTTTGAGCTTCTCTCAATGCCAGCTTTCTAGGTTTCGATAGCGCTGCCCCGCTATGTTACCTTTTAGTCTTTATTTGTCTAATTCTAAGCAGTTCAATGAGATTTCATTATTGCTTCACTTAAGTCATCTATTGCTGTACAATTCTAGCTTGACGAAAGCTCTCGCCGGTATTTTGCATAGGCTTCCTTTATCTTCTCGTGCCTCAGACTCAATATCGCAGCAGCAAGCAGAGCCGCGTTCTTGGCGCCATCGATGGCGACACAAGCCACCGGTACCCCGGCGGGCATCTGAGCCACGGAGAGGAGGGCGTCGAGGCCCTTAAGCTCTCCTCGGGCCAGGGGAACGCCGATTACCGGGATCGTGGTCCAGCTGGCGATAATGCCGGGTAGATGCGCCGCACCTCCAGCGCCAGCGATGATGACCTCAAGCCCTTTCTTTTGAGCATTTTGCCCGTATTCCCTGGCCTTGTCAGGCTTTCGATGGGCCGAGATGACGGAGGCCTCGTATTCGATGCCAAGCTCGCGCAGGGTATCAAGCGCCGGCTGCATCAGCGGCTCGTCCGATTTGCTTCCCATAACCACGCCAACAAGGGGCATATCAAAGCTCCCGGGCTGCGATGTCCTTTCTATAATGGCAGCCCTCAAAATGGATGCGGGGGATATTGCTGTATACCTTTTCCCTGGCCTCAGCCATTGTCTTGCCGGTGGCGGCGACGGTGAGCACCCGCCCGCCATCGGTGAAGATCTTTCCCTCTCTCGCCTTCGTTCCGGCGTGAAAAACAAGGACGTCTTCGTCAATCCTATCCAGGCCCTCGATGGGGAAGCCTGTTTGGTAGCTGCCAGGATAGCCACCGGAGGCCATGACCACTCCAACACAGGCTTCATCGCTCCACTTAACCTCGATCTTGTCCAGACGGCCCTCGATCACGGCGAGCATAATATCCACAAGGTCGCTTTCGAGTCGCGGGAGCATAACCTGGTTCTCAGGGTCGCCGAAGCGGGCGTTGAATTCCAGCGCCTTGGGCCCCTCTTCGGTAACCATGAGCCCGGCATAGAGAACGCCTCTATAGGGCTTCCCCTCCTCAGCCATGGCCCGCACCGTAGGTTCAAGGATGGTAGCCCTCACCCGGTCAACCATCTTTTCGTCGAAGAAACCTGGGGGGCTATAGCTTCCCATGCCTCCTGTATTCGGTCCCTGATCGCCATCGGCAACTCTCTTGTAGTCACAGGCGGGCACCATAGGGACAACAGTCTTGCTATCGGTGAATGCCAACAGACTTACCTCTTTACCCACGAGACACTCCTCGATCAATACCTGATCGCCAGCCTCGCCGAAGATGCGCTCCTGCATGATCTCGGATAGCGCCTTAACCGCATCATCGATGGTAGAGGCCATTATGCTTCCCTTGCCCGCCGCCAGCCCATCGGCCTTGACCACGATGGGGGTCTTTTGGGAGCGGACATAATCCTTTGCCTCTTCAAAGGACGAAAAGTTTTTGCTCAGGGCGCAGGGGATGCCATATTTTTGCATCAGCTTCTTGGCGAAGACCTTGCTCGATTCTATCTTGGCCGCCTCTTGTGTTGGGCCGAAGGTGGCGATGCCGTGACTCTCAAAAAGATCGACAATGCCCGCGGCCAGGGGAGCTTCAGGGCCGACTACAGTGAGATCGATTTTTCGCTCCTGGGCCGCCTGGGCCAGGGCCTGGAGATCGGTGGATCTAATATCTAGGTTTTTGGCAATGAGGCCGGTGCCGGCATTCCCCGGCGCCCCATATATCTCTTGGACTCTGGGGCTCTGGCTGATTTTCCAGACTAGGGTATGCTCCCTAGCTCCGCCGCCGATGACCAGGACGTTCATTCGTTTGGCCACTGTAACAAGCTATAAGCCCTCCTTTTTGAACATCTCAGCCTGGAGGGGATCGAGCTTGCGAATGACTTTGGTCAGCTCGGCGACATGCTCCTTCTCGTCGTCGCGGATGTGTTCCAGAACCTCCCTGGCCTCATCATCATCTATACTGTCGATATGCTCCTGATACTGGTTGATCGCCTGGAGTTCGCCGATTAGATCCTCGCGCAGCATCTCCAGGTCTATATCCGTGCCATCCTCTATGTAATCGGAATCGTTGTTCAACCTGCTACCTCCTTGGATTTATTCCCATTCTATTGTTGACGGCGGCTTGGATGATATGTCGTAGACCACGCGGTTGACCTCTGGAACCTCGTTGACAATGCGGTTTGAGATACGAGCCAGCAGGTCATAGGGGAGGCGGGCCCAATCGGCGGTCATGGCATCCTCGCTGGTCACGGCGCGGACAGCCACAAGATAGCCGTAAGTGCGATAATCCCCCATCACCCCCACGGTCCTGGTATCGGTCAGGACGGCGAAGCTCTGCCACAGCTCGCGGTAGAGCTTTGCGTTCTTGATCTCGTTCATCACTATCCAGTCGGCAGAGCGCAGTATCTCCAGCTTCTCCTTGTTCACCTCGCCGATAATCCTAATGGCAAGCCCAGGCCCGGGGAAGGGCTGACGCCAAACCATCTCCTCGGGCAGTCCCAGGGCAAGCCCGACCTCTCTCACTTCATCCTTGAATAGATACCGAAGCGGCTCAATGAGCGAAAAAGTCATCTTTGTCGGCAGGCCGCCCACATTGTGGTGGGTCTTTATCTTCGCTGAAGCCCTGCTCTCAGGGGTGGTGCTCTCGATAACGTCGGGGTACAGGGTGCCCTGAGCCAGGAAATCCACTCTGCCCAGCTTAGCTGCCTCCTCCTCGAAGACGGCAATGAATTCCTCGCCTACCTGGCGGCGCTTCATTTCAGGGTCGGTGACTCCCTCAAGACGCCTCAAAAACCTCTCGCTGGCATCAATGAAGATGATGTTCATCCTCATATTTCGTTGGAAGGTATTCAGGGTTCGCTCTGCCTCCTCACGGCGGAGGAGGCCGTTATTGACAAAGATACAGGTCAACTGGTCGCCGATGGCCCGATGAACAAGTGCCGCTGTTACCGCTGAATCGACGCCTCCAGAGAGGGCGCAAATGACCCGACCGTTCCCCACTTGATTCCGTATCCTATCTACGCTGTCGGCAATGAAGCTGCCCGTGGTCCAGTTGCCGCTGCAGCCACAGATATGGTATAGGAAATTCTTCAGGATATCCTTCCCTTGAGGGGTATGGACCACCTCAGGGTGAAATTGTAGTCCAATGATGCCGTACGCATTTCCCATTACTGCGATGGGGGAATTTTCCGTGTAGCCGAGGGAGGTGAAACCGGGGGGCATCTCCACAATCTGGTCTCCGTGGCTCATCCAAACAGGCATCGCCGGAGGTAAGTCGGTAAAAATGGGCGATTCCATATCGCCCTGATGGAGGATTGCGTGACCGTACTCACGCCTCGTCCCTTGAACCACCTTCCCGCCGAGCTGATGGGCCAGCACCTGTGTGCCGTAGCAAATGCCCAATATTGGGAGGCGGGTTTCGTAGACGTAAGCAGGAGCTAGTGGTGCTCCGGTGTCGTAGACGCTGGCTGGCCCCCCAGAGAAGATGAATCCCCTTGGCTTTAGGGAGGCAACCCTGTGCCAGGGGGAATCGTAGGGCACTAGCTCGCAGTAGACACGGCACTCCCGCACCCTCCTGGCGATGAGCATGCTATACTGTGAGCCAAAGTCGATAATGGCCACCGCCTCGCGGTCCACCTCGGCGGCCTTCTCGGAGATCGGCTGTTCGCCGCCCTTCTCCTTGGCGATCTCAAGATAGGCAGAGACCTCTAGGTCGTCGCTGGTGGTGATTCTATAGCTATTGTCATCCCTTTTCATGCCAAAGCCTTTATCAAAGCTTATCACTGGTGGTGGGCTTTGTAAAGGGCTTTGTAGATTGCGGCCGCGGCAGGATATAGGTGTGGTCTTCAACCATTCGCTTCAACATGCTAAAATAACGGTTAGCGTCAGGCCCAGGATCGCAGGGAGGAAACGGAGAAGCCATAAAGACTGCGAGGAGGATGCTTGGAAATTCTATCGCCTGGCAGCGGAGCAAGTGGATACCCAAGAAGCGAATCTGGAGCGCATCCTGGTTACTTTTGCTGATAACTTCACGCTGGCCAAGAAACCGTTAAATGTGATATCAGAGAAATATATCAAGCTGTAAAAGGCCAGGTGGTTCCTACAGGCAGCTTATGGCAGATCAAAACTTTATTTTGGAGGTGAGCTAATTGTCAGATCAACCAGATTACTCGCTTTTGGATCAGCCGCAGATCCTGCAGTTTATCTTTTACCCTAGAAAGGACTGGACGCCTCCTCCCCCTGGTGCAAGCGACCATTCGGTCTCTGTCGATGAAGGGGTATCTATATCATGCCGCTTCTACCCTGCCAGCGCGAGCTCGCCTTGTATCCTCTACTTTCATGGCAATGGCGAAGTGGCCTGTGACTACGATGGCATTGCACCGCTCTACAACCATGAGGACATCAGCCTCTTTGTCGCCGACTATCGGGGCTACGGCCGCAGCGGCGGCTGGCCCACCTTCGCCAATATGACCGCCGATGCCCACCCGATATTCAATTCATTCGTCGATACTGTTCGCTCTCAGGGCTACAGTGGGCCCCTTTTCCTCATGGGTCGGTCCCTGGGGACCCATTCCGCTCTGGAACTGGCTTCTCATTATTCTGAGCATATCAGCGGCCTCATCGTGGAAAGCGGATCGGCCAATATGGCCAGACTTCTCAGGTTCATCAGCGCCCCGGTAGACCCCGAACGAGTAAAGAAGCTGGAAGATGCGGCCGCGGCCATGGTCCAGTCTATTGCGTTGCCGCTCCTTATCATTCACGGCGAGTGGGATGACTTGATCCCGCCAAGCCATGCCTACTATCTATTCGAGAACGTAGGTTCAGAGATCAAGCGACTGGTTATCATACCCGGGGCGGGACATAATGACATAATGCTGGTGGGGATGGAGCAGTACTTTTCGGCCATTAACGAGTTTGTTTTCCAGCGATGAAACGGACGGGCATTTTCTTTCACTATCAGGAGGGGGAGAGACTTCGCGATTTCCCCCAGGCTCTGGATGGAATCCTGGACAAGGACAACGTATTCCTCTTCGATGCCTTCTACCCCCTAAAGCCCCCCTCTTCTTACGATCTGGAGCCTATTCCCGAAGAGCTTCTCTATCGGGTACATGCCCCGGGGATGGTGGAACAGGTGAGGAAGAGCGGCGCCTTTGATGGGGCGCTGTTTTCCGCGGCCGGGACGGTGGCCGCCGGGGTCAGGATATGGAGAGGTGACATAGATAACGCCTACGTATTTACTGGATATGGCGACCATCACGCGGGCAGCGATTTCTTCGGCGGAGGCTGCTACTTTAATGGTGCCGCAATCGCCATCGGCGAGCTGAGAAAACGCTTCGGCGCCAAACGATTCGCTATCATAGACACCGATGCCCATCACGGCAATGGTACATGGGAGATCTTTGAATCCGATCCCGAAGTGCTCTACGGATGCTTGTGCTCCAATCGTTCCTGGGAGAAAAACAACAAGGTGAACATTCAGGTTCCGTGGCAGGTGAACGATGAGGAATACCTGAGGCTGGTCAGGGAAGGCTTCCTCCATCGCGCTCGAGCCTTTCAGCCGGAGGCCATTTTCTGGAACTGGGGCTATGACGGGACTCAGGGGGACTATGGAGACATCGGGCTCACCCCTGACTGCCATGTGCGGCTGGCCCAAGAGCTAAAGGGGGCAGCCGACAATATCTGCTACGGCCGGCTCATCGTGGTCCTGTGTGGAGGGAGCCGCAGGGATCTAGCCCACCGCCTCATTCCGCAGCTCATCAGGGTGCTGGCAGGTCAGGAGCCGGTCGATAGAGGAGGGTGAGGCGGCAGGCGCTGATGCGAAGGATGCGGTGAAGCATTAGGGGAGGTCCATAAGGCGGAGGCCGGTTTGTTAAACGAGCGCCAGTCTCGCATAGAACGATGCCCCTCCAAGCTCTAGGTAAGGGCCATGCTCTAGAAAGCCGACGTGCTTCTGACCACAGAGCGTTGCCAAGGGAGTCGCGAAGCGTTATAATACAGTCAGTGGTCAATGAGCAATTGGAAGCCGCCTTTCATCCTCGCTCCATCGCGGTAGTGGGAGCCTCAGGAAACCCCTTCTCCATGGGATACCGCTATGTGCTTCACCTGAAAACGTATGGCTATCGCGGTCAAATCTATCCTGTAACTCCCAACTGGCCGGAGGTTTTGGACTTCAAAGCCTATCCCGCTCTAAAAGATGTCCCCGGTCCCGTTGACTATGTAATCTGTTGCCTTCCTGCGGCTAAGGTGCTTGATCTGCTGACTCAGTGCCCTGAGAAGCAGGTCAAGGCCGTCCATATGTTCACCGGTCGCCTCAGCGAGACGGGGCATGAGGATGCCGCCGAGCTGGAGATGGAGATATTGCGACGGGCCAGGGAGCTCGGCATTCGCCTCATCGGCCCCAATTGCATGGGCCTCTACTATCCTGAGGAGGGAATCGCCTTCAGCTATGAGTTCCCCACCGAATCGGGCAATGTGGGCATGTTTATGCAAAGCGGCGGTGCGGCCACGGAGTTTATTCAGTACGCCTCCCTGCGGGGCATCCGCTTCAGCAAGGTTATAAGCTATGGCAATGCGCTGGACCTCAATGAGACTGACTTCCTCGAATATCTCTCGCAGGATCGTGAAACGGGTGTGATCGCCAGCTACATTGAGGGCATAAAAGACGGAAGGGGGTTTATCGGCGCCCTTCGTCGGACAACCGCGTTGAAGCCTGTCATTATATTGAAAGCGGGCCGGAGCAGTGCTGGGGTAAGACAGGCAGCTTCACATACCGCTGCCCTGGCCGGCTCACTAAAAACCTGGGAGACCGCTATAAGGCAATCGGGGGCCATCAGGGCTCAAACCCTAGAGGAAATGATAGACTTGGTTGTTTCGTTTTATTTCCTGCCACCTATCTTGGGGACGAGGGTCGGGATAGTGGGCGGAGGTGGCGGCAGAAGCGTGCTTTCCGCCGATGAATGGGAGGAGGCCGGCTTCAACGTAGTTCCTTTCCCTCAGGAGATCGAGGAGGAAATCAGGAAGACGTTACCCGAACTTTGGTGGGGCTGGCTTAAAAACCCTGTAGATGTTTCGATCTTTCCGGAAGAGGCTTTTGCCACAAATCTCAGTGGAAGTATATTGAGAATGATGGCTGAAAGCCCTCAATTCGACCTGCTCATCTCCAATATGACTGTGGGTGGCCCCTTTTCTCCAGCGGAATTAGTTTCCTTCATTAGCGGTGAGGTTAATAGTATCATAGAGACAAGCAAGAAAAAGCCAC